>Ga0208510_100581_pt1 | contig 11704 bp, 9 predicted proteins | sample LakWasMet33_HOW6_2_FD_183875 | JGI IMG/M metagenome (GOLD analysis project Ga0208510, IMG submission 183875) | Freshwater sediment methanotrophic microbial communities from Lake Washington under simulated oxygen tension - Sediment Metagenome... | ecosystem: Environmental > Aquatic > Freshwater >...
AAGATGGTAAGTACTAGTAAGCAAAATATATTGGCTATTTTCGGGCTGACATTGGCTCTGTCCATGTCGGCTTGTACGCCGATTAAGCAAGCAAGAGATGTCGATCAAACAAGTTTTTTGGGCGATTATTCTGTGTTACAGGAAGGTAAAGACGGGGAGGCGCTGAAAATTTACATCAATCCGAACTATCAACAATCTTGCAAGGGCTATGACAAAGTTATCATCGAACCAGTCAGTATTTGGGTGCGGGACAACAGCGACTTGGCCGACCTTTCGGCCGCCAATCGCCAAACTCTGGTCAATCATCTGCATGGATCACTTGTTAATGAAATTGGCAAACACTATCAGATCGTAACAACACCGCAGCCCGGCACCTTACGCATCAAAACTGCAATTACCGAAGCTGAAGGCTCTTGGGTTGCGCTGGATACTGTATCGTCGTTCGTGCCCCAGTTGTTGGTAATGTCGAAATTGAAAGAAATCGCTACCGGTACCGGTACCTTTGTGGGTAAGGCCAGCGGTGAAGCCGACATAACCGATGCGATAACTGGTGAGCGTATCGCCGCTGCAGTCGATCGTATCGTCGGCACAAAATCAGTCACTGGCGTGACCAGTAAATGGGACGACGTTACTCGAGCTTTTGACTTTTGGGCAGAACGCATGGCTTACCGCTTGGTGAACTGTGGTGCCGTTCCACCTGAGCAATAACCTCATTTGATTAGTTTCAAAACACTGACTCAACATCGGAGACCAACAAGATGAAATTCAAACACAAAAAAATCAGTAACAATTTGCTAGTCGGCATTTTATTGCTGGGTACAGGGTCGGTCACAGCATGGGCTCAAGGCGCGCTAATGATTTACCCGGCAGCCGGTCAAAGCCCTCAGAAACAACAGCAAGACCAGTATCAGTGCCATAGTTGGTCAGTTCAGCAATCCGGTTATGACCCCACTAATCCACCTGCGCAGAGTTCAGGGCCATCTTTTGGCAGTTCAGCTAAAGAAACCTTACGCGGTGGCGCTCGTGGTGCGGCTGCGGGCGCAGCGATTGGTGCGATTGCCGGAGATGCGGGTAAAGGTGCGGCAATAGGCGCCACCGCTGGCGGTCTGAAGCGCGGCTTTCAGGAGCGTGATAGACAGTCGCAAGCCGCATCGGCGCCGCCTCCCGGTCTGGATAACTATAACCGGGCGATGAAATCCTGTCTGGGAGCGCTGGGCTATTCGGTTAATTAACAACTCCGACTGACAGAATTAATCTCTTGGTAACCAATTCTTCGGTATGCCAAGTGTTCCAACAGAATATGCCGGATTTCCTCGATAACCTCGGGTTGGCCTTGGCAGAGGTGGTTCCAGCACCACCATGTTCGGAAATGGCCTCATTGATGTGGATGCGTTGGTAGGCAACACACCGTTTTACTGCGCTAGCGATCCTTTTATTGGGTCGTTTAGCGAGAGAAGTAGAGCTTGTCCTCGTTAGTGCAGGGGACCGCTGGGGCCGCCGAAGGCATAGCGGTCGCGCAATATTTCTGATTTTAAGATAATCAATTTTTGGCACATTTAATGGTTACTCATTGGGCATGATTGAACTGCATCTGACTCTTAAAGTTCCGCTAAAAAAGGTCCGCGCCATGACTGAAGCATTGCAAGCGCTTGCCAAAAATGTGCGTTCAGAGCCTGGGTGCGTCAATGTAGAACTGTATAAAACTGTAGGCTCGCCATGCACCCTTTGTTATGACGAAATTTGGGAGTCGGAAATAGGACTACGCCGAATGATTGTTTCCAAACATTTCAGTCAATTAGCGTCCTTGATGGAACTTTCCACCGAACCGCCCAATTGCCAGTTTCGGTTTATTAGTCAAACTCATGGGCTTGAATTTGCCGAGCAGGTAAGAGGTGGCCTGCCTACATAATTAATGGCATTACTCATACAAACTTAAAGCAGTATCGAACAGTGGTTTGGTCAGTTTGTGCAGATTGCCAACCGTAAACCCGGCGAAGCGATAACCGACCCGGTGCCGTTTACGTTAAGACCGTTTTGAAGGTAATAACCAGTTTATCTAGCCAACCTTGTAAAGATTTTCCAAGCAAAGGACAGAAAGCATGAAAAAGCATTTACTGATCACCGCAAGCATAATAGCTCTGGCATTGGTCTATGAGCCGATGGCTGTCGCTAAAAGCAACACCCAATCCATTACTAACGGTCGCCTTGATCGTACAATTCTGCCGATTGCTGACCCCATACCTCTCGTCAGCAAGGTGTTAGATGTTCGCAACGCCAAAGCGCCGCCACGTTTCGAAGTAAAGGCGCCGAACGGTGCGCCCAACGTATTGTTGGTGCTGCTTGATGACCTGGGCTTTGCGGGCACCAGTACCTTTGGCGGTCCCGTCGCCACGCCCACCTTTGAACGGATTGCCAACGAGGGGGTGCGTTACAACAATTTCCACACTACCGCCGTTTGTTCGCCGACGCGCGCCGCGCTCAAAAGCGGACGTAACCATCACGTTAACAACATGGGCGGAATTATCGAGACGGGCACCGCTTTCCCCGGTAACACCGGCCAAATCCCCAACAACGTCGCTCCCGTTGCTGAGATGTTGCGCCTTAATGGCTATGCCACCGCGGCCTTCGGTAAGTGGCACGAAACAGCGGCTTGGGAGGCCAGCGTGGCCGGACCTTTCGACCGTTGGCCTACCCGCCAGGGATTTGACAAGTTTTATGGCTTTTTGGGCGGCGAGACCAACCAATGGTCGCCGTTCATCTATGACGGTACTCATCCGGTCGAATTACCTAATGATCCGAACTATCACTTCCTGACCGATATGACAGATCAGGCGGTTGCTTGGATCAAGTATCAAAAAGCATTGACGCCCGAAAAGCCATTCTTTACCTATTTCGCGCCGGGCGCTGTGCATGCGCCACATCATGTGCCGAAGGAATGGATCGCGCGTTGGCAAGGCAAGTTCGATCAAGGCTGGGACAAACTACGCGAAGAGATTTTGGTTCGGCAGATCGCCAACGGTACCGTGCCCAAGGATACTAAGTTAGCGCCTAAACCCGAGGCGATTCCCGCATGGGATTCGCTGTCGGTCGATGAAAAGCGACTCTATGCGCGGCAGGCGGAAGTGTTTGCCGCCTTTGTCGATATGACCGACCATGAAGTTGGCCGGGTTATCAAGGCCATTGAAGACATCGGCCAGCTCGACAACACCCTCGTTCTTTTCGTTTATGGCGACAACGGTACCAGTGCCGAGGGCGGTCGCAACGGCATGTTTAGCGAAATGACCTACTTCAACGGGGTGCAGGAAACAGTACCGGATATGCTCAAAGTGCTGGATAAATGGGGGGGGCCGGAAACCTATCCGCACATGGCGGCAGGTTGGGCCGTGGCATACGACACGCCTTACCAGTGGACCAAGCAGATAGGTTCAGATTATGGCGGCACCAAAGTCGGTATGGCCGTGCGCTGGCCCACGGGCTTTAAAACTAAGGGCGAGCTGCGGACACAGTTTCATCATGTCGTAGATGTTGCCCCGACTATTCTTGAGGCTGCCGGCCTACCTGAACCTAAAGTCGTCAATGGCATTAAACAGCGGCCGATGGATGGTGTCAGTATGGCTTACAGCTTCGATGATGCAACAGCGAAAGATAGGCATACCACCCAGTACTTCGAAATGTTCGGCAACCGGGCCATGTACCAGGACGGCTGGTATGCTCGTACCATCCACAGGGCGCCATGGGAGATGAAGCCGCGTCGGCCGCTGTTAGATGACATTTGGGAGTTGTATGACACCCGTACAGATTTCAGTCTGGTCAACAATCTGGCGGAGCAACAACCGAAAAAGCTGAAAGATCTGCAAGCGCTTTTTATCAAAGAGGCCGAGAAGAACCACGTGCTGCCGATCGACGATCGAGTTGTTGAGCGCATCAATGCGGAGTTGGTAGGCCGCCCCGACCTGATGGCCGGACGCACTTCACTGACGTTGGCGCAAGGTATGACCGGAATGAGTGAGAACGTGTTCCTTAATATCAAGAACAAGTCCAAAACCATTACAGCGGAACTGGATATTCCTGAAAACGGCAGCAATGGTGTCATCATCGCTCAGGGCGGACGTTTTGGCGGCTGGAGTTTGTATGTCAAGGACGGTAAACCGGCCTACACCTATAACTTTTTGGGATTGAACAGTTACACCGTCAGTTCCCAAGAAATGTTGCCAAAAGGCAAAACCAAGCTGGTATTCGATTTTACCTATGACGGTGGCGGGCTGGGCAAAGGTGGTTTTGGCATTTTATCGGTTGATGGCCGGAAACTCGCGGAAGGCCGGATCGAAAAAACCCAACCTATGATTTTCTCTGCCGATGAGACCGCTGATGTGGGTATCGACGACGCTACACCGGTTGTGGTCGGCATAGGCGAAGGTGCAGCTACTCGCTTTACCGGCAAAATCGAGAAAGTCACGATCGACGTGAAATAAGCGGCTGGGAGTAGGCGCGTCGGTGCGCGCCTACTGTTTAGCAAATGAATAGCTATGGAGCTTAAACTGATGATGCAAAAAACCAAACTAGCCACGGCGATCGCAGTGACATGCGGCTTGTTAACAGGAACCGCAGTTGCCAAACCGGCCAAGCCAGTGCAGTACAAAATGACCACGGAAGTGCCTGCGGGCATCGCGACGCCGGATCAAGTCAAGACGCGCTTGGGCACCCTTAAGTTTTTCGACGGCTTTCCGGATGATGCCAGCGTCGAAAAACTGTACGACAACCTGGACTTTCAACGGGCGGTTCAGGCCTATCTGCTGGCTTTGCCCGCCGTCAGTCAGGTTGCTAATCGAAACGAAATTCTCAAGTTGGGGCCGGCTAATACCACTGTGCCGATTTTTGAAAATCGCATGGATTCAAAGTCGCTATTCCTGACTCCCAATACCGAAACTCCCTACAGCTGGATGTGGCTGGATCTGAAAGATGGTCCGATCGTACTGGAGACGCCACCGAAGGTATTGGGTGCCATCAACGACATGTGGTTTCGCTGGGTGGTCGACATTGGCCTTACCGGACCGGATAAGGGCGAAGGCGGCAAGTATTTGATTTTGCCTCCTGGCTATAACGGTGACATTCCAGAGGGTTATATTGTCGTCAAGTCGCCCACTTTTAGCTTGTGGGCGCCATGGCGCAGCTTCGTGGTCGATGGCGATCCCAAGCCGGGTGTGGATTTGGTCAAACAGCATACGCGAGTTTATCGTCTGGCCGATGCAGCCAATCCGCCGCAGATGAACTTTGTCAATGTCTCCGGCAAGGATTTCAGCACGGTCGCCCCGGCGGATTACCAATTCTGGGAATATCTGAACCAAGTGGTGCAACAAGAACCTAGCGAATCGCTCGATCCAGTCACGCTTGGCTACTACGCCTCCATTGGTATTCAAAAAGGCAAGCCGTTTGAGCCGGATGCGCGGATGAAGAAAATCCTCACCGAAGCGGCGACCGTCGGCGACGCCACCGCCCGCGCCAATGCCTACCGGATGCGTCAGCAGGAAGCCTTTTATTACGAAGGCAGTTCCTGGCAACTACCCTTCCTCGGTGGCTACAAGTTTGAGACGCAACCTGGGGTACGTAACCTGGATGGCTACAATCTTTACTACTTTATGGCGACCGGCGTCACGCCGGCGATGGAGTCCAAGATGGTGGGGCAAGGCTCGCAATACGCCTGGACCGCCAAGGATGCCAAAGCTAAACCGCTCGATGGCGGCAAGAACTATAAATTGCACCTGCCGCCGAATATCCCGGTGAAAAACTTTTGGTCGGTGATTTTGTACGATAACCAGACCCGCTCCATGCTACAGACTGATCAGCAGTTCCCCAGTATCAGCAGCCAAAATAAGGATCTGGTGGTCAACGCCGATGGCTCGGTGGACATCTACTTTGGCCTCAAGGCGCCATCCGACAAAGTTAACTGGTTGCAAACCGTTCCCGGCAAGGGCTGGAACACGATTTTGCGATTGTATAGTCCGCTCGAGCCTTGGTTCGATAAAAGCTGGCGACCGGGCGAGATTGAACAGGTGAAGTAGCACGCTAACGGGGCATTGCACAGTCTCCAAAACACGTGCGCCAACCGGCAAAAACTAAACACTACGTTCAAGATTACAACTACTTTGAGACCATTGAGAAACCCATTAAAAAGGAACAGCAACACCCAATAAATCGTTAACTACATTTAGCCTGACAATCACTTCAAGGCATCTGGTTGGTTCGATGCTACTGATGAACCTGTTTTGAGCGTAGCCGAAGGGCATGAACGGATGATTTTTAGAGATTCCCTTTGGTATTTTTAAGAAAGGAGAAAATTACATGAGTACTTTATTTTTAAAACCATCACCTACAGGAGGTGAGCAATGATAAAAACACTACAAAAGGGCACGCGTAACGTACTATGCTTGGCGATTTTAGCAACACTGGCAGGTTGTGCCGAGCATCAGGCCGTGACGCAATCAGATACTTTGGCGTCGCCTGCTGCTGTTCCTCAAACGACAGTACAGGAACCTACCGAGGCCAAGGATCTTCTATTACGTATGGCCAATTACTTGGCAAAGGCTCAGAAATTTACTGTCGCCATGACAGATAATTACGATACCTTTCAAGCGTCCGGTCAAAAAATAGAATTTGGCGAGAAGCGTAATATTACTGTTAGTCGACCCAACGGACTGCGTGTCGATCTGGAGGAAAGTAACGGTGAAAAGCACGTTTTTCTCTATGACGGCAAGGATATGACGGTATTTAACCCTTCGCAAAATGTTTACGCGCAGGCCGCCAAGGCAGGGGGTATTGATGAGGCCGTTGTATATCTGCTGAAAGATCTGCACATGCGTCTGCCTTTAGCGGCATTATTACTTAGCCGTTTTCCAGCGGAAATCGAAAGCCGCACTCAGACCTTGGATTACGTGGAAAAAACCACTATTCACGGTGTGCCTACTCATCATTTGGCTGGACGCACGGAAACTGTTGATTATCAGGTGTGGATACCAGAAGGTACTCAGCCATTACCACTGCGTATCGTGCTAACGTATAAAAATGCCGAAGGGCAGCCGCAGTTCAGCGCGCAATTCTCCGATTGGAATCTATCGCCTACTGTCAGCGCGTCTGAATTTTCCTTCACGCCACCCGCAGGAAGCCGAAAGATTGCGTTCGCGGCTCAAGTAACCAATATCGCCCCTACAGCGATAGCGACCCCAGAAGCTATAGGAGGTAAACAATGAACATTAAGCTTAATTCGATCGTGACAGCGATGGCCGCATCGTTTGTGATCTTGGCAATTTCTGCGGATGACGCTACTGCTCGTGGTTTTGGCGGTGGTGGGGGCGGCGGAGGCGGCTATTCTCGTGGTGGCGCAGCTGCGAGTGGTAGTTTTTCCTCTGGTGTAGGTCGAACAGCGCCTTCAGCATCGACGGCATCCAGTCGCTCACAGGCTGCTCAAACTGCTTCAACTAATCGATCGGCAACCGCTCAAACGGCGTCCACAAATAGGGCTGCGACGCAGCAAGGCATGCAATCTACGTCCACGGCCAATCAGGCGCAACGTCAGGATTCCTCGGCTGAGAACCAACAGCAGCGTCAAGCAACCTCATCGCAAAACCAAGGCCAGCGGCAGAATTATTCCAATCAAAACGTGCAAACGCGGCAGCAAACTGCCCAGCAATATCATGGAAGCTATCCTCCTCCAGCGGGTTACTATCCACCTCCACCGGCTGGTTACTACAACAATAATAGTTGGGACGATGGCGAAGTGGCCGCTGTGGCCGTGGGCTCCGCAGCTATCGGTGCAGTAGCCGGTTATGCCGCCGGGCAGTCGAACACATCGCAAAGCCAGTCTACAGCGCCCGCCACGACTGTAGTGTACACAGCCCCGCCACCGGCGAGTGGAGGATTGCCTTGTAACCCTAATACGTCGGTGGTTAAAGGCGTGACGTATTATCAGTGCGGTACCAATTGGTATACCCAGGCCTACGGTAACGGTGGTGTCGTTTATATGCCGGTACCGGCGCCGTATTAGATAAAGTGGATTGAGTTGAAGTCATTTGGGCCGGATCTATCGATCGGCCCAAACCTTTTTGACCATTTAGAGATGCCAATGTCAAAAGAAAACGGTTCGCTAATGAACAAAGGAAACTTCAAACTCGAGCGTTGCAATGCATTGACCGACGGTGTCTTTGCCATCGTAGTAACGCTGCTGGTGTTGGGTATAGACGTACCTGTCGATCACAATTTTACCGAAGATGGGTTTTATAAATTTCTGGAACGTATTAGCTATGAGGTTTTGCTGTATACGATTAGCTTCTGGCTTGCTGCCACTTACTGGCTGCAACACGCGGCAATCATGCATTATTACCGTGAAGGAAACCGCACCCTGATTTGGCTTAATTTGTTGTTCCTGTTTCCTGTGACATTGTTGCCTTTTGCTACTCAACTCAGAGGTACTTACCGTTACGAAGAGTTGATGACCGTGCTGTTTGGTGTTCTGCAAATAATGATCGGGCTTGCTCTCATCGCGATATGGAACTATTCCAAGTCCAATCCCCAGTTATTAACTTGCCCGATAGACGATGCCTTTCGCAGAAAGGTGATTTTGAGAATGTTGGTCAGCCCAGTCATTATCAGTTTGATCGCTATTGCGCTTTCGTTTGTAAGCTTACATGCCAGCGCACTGTGTTTTTTGAGTATCCCTTTGCATTATTTGTCACACCGTCAAATCGACCAAAACTGGATTGAGTCTTCGCCGCGTGAAGACTAATCCAAGCCTGTTTGCTTTCGATTTCAACACTCTTTGACATATAACTAACGCTACGCTCTTTCTCCCTCTTCCCCCTAAAGGGCATACAGGAAGAGCATTTGTAGAGGTTGCGTTAAAGTAAATACAATCTCAATCGATTTTTTCCAATGCAGGGGGATTAGCTTTGAATAACTCTGCGACAAGCTCGAGTTGCGCCGAAAATTGAGGTATCTCAGGGATTTTCCAGGCTTTGCCAATAACGCGGGACAATAAATTATTCAACCAAGGACGGTCCGATTTTGCTTGATGAATGATAAATCTGTATGACTCGCCATCATTGAATACTGCAAAGTCTTCCAAACAAACATCAATCGTGTCTTGTTCGCCGTAGAGCCTTGTTTGTACATAGACTTTGCGCGCTTCAATATCAAAATTAAATGCTGTTAATTCTGCAATGCCTTTTAGGACAATATTTGCCACCCAAATAATCAATATATCGGGTGTCAATTTTATTACTATTTTTAATAAACTGGATTTGATGCTCATTTTTAGCCTTCCTTTTCAAACAGGGTGAAATTTTTAATTTTACGCATTATTAGCTTGATGGGTTCACAAATGTTACAAAAGGAAACCTCTAAAACCCAGCATTTCGACTATTCGACAAACTTACAACTTGGAATGGGTATTCGTCAGCTATTGGGCGCATAACCTAATTTGTTAGAAGTTTTGCATCGTCGCATCAATCTGCACAGATGGGCTGCCCTTACAAAAAGGGTATTTTCTTCAGCAGTTTTTGATTGTTCAGTGTTAGTTCAGCGGCCGCATGGGCTAATGAGTCGAATGTTCATTTCAGTGGCAGTTTGCTTTGGGAATTAGCATTCTCAAGATGTCTCTGCCTAAGCAACTTAATCTCCAGCGCAGTCCAGTATGTTCATACTATTAAGGAGCACTAAAATGAAAAAAATCGCCATATTTCTGATGCTGGTTATGATCGTTGTCTCAGAAAGTGTTTTTGCTAAAGACCCATTTCATTGGGAATTTATCAATGTCGAAATCGATCTGCAGGAAAATGGCGATATGGTGGTTAAAGAAACGCAGCAATATGTGTTTGATTCAGCTTACAGCGATTTGCGTTATCGCTGGATTCCTCTTGACGGGATTGACCGCATTACCGACATTTCAGTTACCGAAGACGGTAAGCCGCTCAATATTAAAACTGATATTGAAAGTGACCGGCAATGGATCCAATGGACAAGGCCGGTTAATGGCCCGGAAATTCAAACATTTGTGCTTAATTATCGGGTGGTAGGCGGTGTTGCCATGCATAAAGAGGGAGATGTGTTGCATTGGACAGCAGTTTTTAAAGGCCATTCCGCCCCCGTCAACGCGACCAAAGTCACCGTAAAATACCCAATTAATTTGGTAGGACATGTGCAGTCTTATCAAAGTGCCATTCCTAAAAAATTAAATAGCCAGACGGTAGAGTTTGTCTACGAAAAACCGTTGTTGGCAAATCAGGGCTTTGATGTTGCCGTTACCTTTACCAGCGGAATTCTAAATGTGCAAAATGATAAAACTCACGAAGTAGTTTCTAAGGAAGTATCAATTGGGCTGGGCTTGATATTGTTAAGTGGATTAATCGGTAGCTTGTATGTCACTAAGCAAAGTCATAGACCCGTTGGTATTGAAGGTGGCGAGGGCGGGGCAGGGGCCTAGTTGTGAAGGTTCCGGCAATTAAATTAGGCCGTTGGCTGAGCGGAGTCGAAGCCAACGGCCTATGTTGTAAGCTTTAAAAAATCGCTCAATAGATTTTCCAGCGCGTTGGCGCTTTCAGTATTCACGTTAATTACAAATTGCTGTTCTTCCGGCATTAAGGGCTGGGCGGTTTTTTGTTGGCGATAAAGCACATCGGTGGTGGCTTCGGAGGCATCATGTTGTCGTTGCTGGAGTCGTTTGGTTAATTCGGCATTGGATGCCTGAACATAGATAATAAAAAACTGCACGCCTTCGTCCGCGGCTAGTTGGCGGAACTGGTTACGCTGTTCGAATTTAAGAAAGGTGGCATCAATAATGGCACTAAAACCGGCATCCAGTGTGGCTTTAGCAAGTTCAATAAGGCGTTGATACGTTTTCAACCCTGCATCTTGCGTATACAAACCCGTGTCAATCCCACTACCGGATTGCTCTTGTGCCTGGTAGCCAAAGAGTCGTTTGCGCTCTATATCCGAACGTATCTGTAGCGCCCCGATGTGCTCAGCAAGCTGGCCGGCAAAAGTTGACTTGCCGGATCCGGAAAATCCGTGGGTAATTATCAAAACCGGCTGGTTATAATTAATAAAGCGCTCTGCCAGATTTGCATACTTCGTATAATCGGAACGTGCCTGTTTACAAATAGCATCATCAGCTGACTGCGACATGCGCAACAGCGACACTTTCGCCCGTACCAGCGCGCGATAAACCAGATAGTACCTAAATAATGCCAGACCCTGATAATCACCGGTGCGTTGTAAATACTGGTTAATAAATCGGTGTGCGTAGCGGTCATAACCACAATGCTGTAGATCCATAAATAAAAAAGCCACTTCGCTGATGACATCAATCCAACGCAGCATCGGATTAAACTCAATGCAATCAAATACGGTGACCTTGCCATTAATCAGCGTCATATTGCCCAGGTGCAAATCGCCATGGCATTCTTTTATATCGCCTTGCTGTTTGCGTTGTTGCATCAGCACCGACTTTTTATGCCATTCCTCATCGCCCCATGCCTGGATAACTTGAAGCTGCTGTTTTGCATGGTCATCAATCAATAGCGGCCTGATATGGTCAAAATTTTCAACAAACCAATGCTTAATGTTGTCAGGCTCGCCATAAGGTGATGTGTCGCCGGCTGTTGCAATCGAGTCATGAAAATCGGCAACAATCGTGACAATCTGATCGATCTCATTG
>Ga0208510_100587_pt1 | contig 11602 bp, 10 predicted proteins | sample LakWasMet33_HOW6_2_FD_183875 | JGI IMG/M metagenome (GOLD analysis project Ga0208510, IMG submission 183875) | Freshwater sediment methanotrophic microbial communities from Lake Washington under simulated oxygen tension - Sediment Metagenome... | ecosystem: Environmental > Aquatic > Freshwater >...
CTCAAGCGGGATGGGATTTGCAACCCCGTCCCTAACGTTTTCGCCAGACCCGAACCAAACGGCTATTCAAACCAGATCAAAACGTTTCGGACGGGGCAACATGCCCCGTCCGGCTGTTGAAGTACCCAACCTACCCGGTTATTTATCGCCTAATAACCGGGTGATGGCTATCGCAGTTTCCAGCGCTCTTTTTCCCGCTTCACCGGAAACCAGCGGGTTGTCGCCGGTATGGATGCAGTTAACGAAATGCTTGATTTCTTCCAGCAAGGCATCGCCGCTTTCAAAAACGGATTCTTCCGTTTCTATTTCAGGAATGCCGGGGAACATTTCTCCTTTACCGGTGCGATGTTTGGTCAAGATACGGTTCTGGAAATCCACAGAGACATAGGAAGACGGCCTGAACATGCGCATTTTGCGTTCCATCTTCATGCTGATCCGGCTGGCCGTCACATTAGCCACGCAGCCGTTTTTAAACAGCAAGCGGGCATTGGCAATGTCGGTGCCTTGCGTTAAAACCGCCGTGCCGCTGGCATCGATGCGTTCCACCTCGGAATCCACCAAGGCTAAAATAATATCGATGTCGTGAATCATTAAATCCAGCACCACGCTGACATCATTGGCGCGCGGATTAAACGGGGACAAGCGGTGGGATTCGATGAACAGCGGTTTTTCCTCCTTGTCCAGTCCCAATACCGCCGGGTTAAATCGCTCCAGATGCCCGACCTGAAAAATCAAATTTCCTGCCTTGGCAATGGCGATCAATTCATCGGCTTCTGCAACCGTCACCGTAATCGGTTTTTCAACCAGCACATGCGCGCCGGCATTGAGAAAATCCCTGGAGACCTTGTAATGCAGTGTCGTAGGCACCACGATGCTGACCGCATCAACTTCACCTAACAGCGATTGATAGTCCGTCAGCGCTGTTGCGCCGTGTTTTTCGGCGACTTCTTTAGCCGCCGCCTCATTAATATCGACAACGGCAACCAGTTCGCAATCAGGCAGAGACGCATATTTTTCTGCGTGAAATTTGCCCAAGTAACCGGTACCGATAACAGCGCATTTTAATTTTTTCATGTGATAATTTTACATCCTGTCTATATGCAACCCCGCTCTAGGGGCGAACTTATTCGTCGGTATTGTAAACCATCACTATGTATTCAGAAAATTTTGTACCGGGCAGTCATCGTGACTGATTTTTGATGTTATGCTTAAATACCCATTTAAAGATATTGATCGACAATTCTCACAATTTCCCCTGAAAATTTATTAGACTTTCTTTACAGTACAGCAATAAAACCTAGACCATGGAGAAGATGTCATGACTGACGAAGATAAGGACAACACCGAACTCATAAAAAAAGCGGCTCGATCCATTCTTAAGGATGAAATCAAACATCTTCAGCTTGTCCCTTCTGTCGCCATCAAACTTTTAAAGCTCACCAATGACGATAACGCCAGGATCGAGCACTTATCCTTAATCATAGAAACGGAACCGGTGCTGGCCGCAAAAATCCTGAAACAGGTTAATTCCGCCGCTTACGCCCTGCCCAACAAAATCACCTCCATTAATCGCGCAGTGACCATGCTGGGGTTTTCCAGCGTACGCCAGCTTGCGATAAACCTGCTGCTTTATAACAAACTGATTCAACGAGGTTCAAAGCGGGCGTTCGACTTATTGTTTTTCTGGCAGCATTGCCTTTATGTAGCATCATTAAGCCGGAGAATAGCCGTCGCACTGAAGTATCCGGACCCGGACCTGGTTTATACCGGAGGGCTTTTACACGATATAGGCAAGATAGTTTTGGAGACCTATGGACGTGTGACTTACAGCGATTTTATTCATTCCATGGGTAAAAGCGGACATTCAACCATTGAAGAGGAACGTCGTTTTTTCGGGATAACGCATACCGAGATGGGCCATGTTTTTTGTCTGGAATGGCAATTACCGCCATCAATCATGGCAATCGTCGCTTTCCACCACAACCAGCCGACGGAGGCATCTTCGTACGCTAAATATAAAACGGAAATTGCCATCGTTTCCTTCGCAAACTACATTGCCTGGATACAGGGCATTGGCTCGGCTACTCACGATAGCCACTCGAAATTACAAAGCGCCGTACTCGAAACGATTAATATTGACCAACTGGATCTTGAAGCCCTACTGCAACAGGTAGATCAGGACATGAAAATCACCCGGGAATTCTATGACATCCAGCTGCCCGGTTTAACCACGTTACGGGCCACGTTGGTTAAAGCGACCATTAACCTAAGCCAGATAAGCGAGGATAAACCTTTTTCAGCTGTCGATATGCCCGGCAGGAAACCGTCATCCTGTTTAACAGCGCCCCATCACAGCCTTAACCCTGATGAATTTATACCCCGGACCCTGGAGGCGATACAGGACGAATTTTGTTTCGACCGCAGCATCATGTTCACCATCGACCCCAAGCGCCGCTGCCTGATCGCGTCATACTGGTGGCCGACATCAATATTACCCACAGCGCTGCAACCCTTCGAGATCGACATGAGCGGCATTTCCGGCTTGCTGTTAACCTGTCTGCGCGAGAAGAAAGCCGTCATCGTTAATACCGCCATAGAGCGCGACAACCCAATACTTCAACGCTTAAATACCAGCGAGTTTATCGCTGTGCCGGTATTGCATCACAATCGTCTGAGCGGCGTGCTTTATGCCGATAATTCACAGTCGAAAAAACCGATGCGCGAACCATTACTGCCGGAAATCATGCCCATTGCCTACGAATTGGGGATCGCCATGTTTAATGCCAAACAATACGACCAGCAGAAAAAACACGCGCAGATCGACCACTTGACGCAGCTTTTCAACAAGCGAATGCTCACCAATTTCCTGACTGAGATTTTTCAAGGGGATGAATCCAAACTGGCCAATATCGCGATTGGCTTTGTCGATATAGATAAATTCAAGCTGTTTAACGACACCTGCGGGCATCAGGCCGGAGATGATGCCTTAAAGATTGTTGCCGATATTTTGCGCAGCTTGACCCGGCCCGGAGACTTCATCGGCCGCTACGGCGGAGAGGAGTTTTTATTTGTGCTTAGAAATACTGATGCAAAAGGCGCCCACGGTTACGCCGAGCGCATCAGATTGGAAATCGAGCGTCGCGGCAAGCTGATGAGCCAACGGTTTCACGGTCATCTACTGACAGTCAGCATCGGGGTGTCCATGTATAGCGCCGACTATACCCATTACACCGACATGATCGAAGCCGCCGATCAAGCCATGTATCGTGCAAAAGAAGAAGGCAGAAACCGGATTGTCATGCTGCCCAATGTTGCCGCCGGCAAGACATAAACACCGACATTGTTTTTAATGCAATAGCGCATTGCGGGCTGCCTCCCCCCTATCAAGCAATTTACCGTTTGCCTTGTTGCATTTAAAAAGTTGAGTTAGTATCCGCGTTAGCCTGTTAATCTTCTGCATTCTTCGTCTTTCGCAAAAAACCATTATCTTGTTGATGCCAACGAGTATTGTTTTTTGTCATGCACTCAGAACGTTAGTACATTAATACCGTTCATATTCAATCCTGCTAAGGTGTTTTTTGACTGCACATACCCGTTTAAACCCTGCTAATGTCGTTACCGAAAACCCAACGTTTCGCCTGGCCTGTTTTGAGTTTCAACTTTATCTTACCGAAGCCACTGAATTCCCAATCGATAAAGGCTCCAGTTTTCATGGTGCATTCGGGCACGCTCTGGCTCGCATCGGAACCCACTTTCGGGATTATTTCTACAACCCGACGCCGCCTACCCACTGGAGCGACGCGCAACAAGCGCCGCCCAGGCCTTACGTATTGATTCCGCCCTTGACCGATAAAACCCGCTACGCGGCAGGCGACACGCTTAACCTTGGCGTTGTCCTGTACGGTTCCGCCATCGACTATTTCCTGATCGTGTTTGCCGCTTTGGAACATCTTGGCGAATTTATGGGCTTAGGCACACAACGCACCCGATTTACCATCGACAGCATTATGCAACTGACCTCGGACGGGGCCACTACGATTTATCAAAACCGCCAATGGCTAGCACAAACCCAAGCCATGCAAGCCGGGCAGTTTTTCGCCGACACATCCCTTTCCCTGTCGCGTATCCGGCTAACTCACCATACCCGTTTACGGCTAAAAGCAGGCAATCAATTGCTGAACACAGTCCCACCGTTCAGCCTGTTGATGAACCGTTTATTGGGCCGCATCAACGCCCTGGCGACCCTATATGGCGGCGGCATAGCCATCACCCCGGAACAAAAACAGCAGCTACTCAACCTGGCCGAAACCGTGCAAATCGAGCACAGCACCCTGCAATGGCGCGACTGGCAACGCCACTCGCAACGCAGCCAAAGCACCATGCCGTTCGGCGGCTTGCTCGGCGAAACCGTTTACCGGGGCGAGCTTGCACCGTTTATACCGTGGCTAACAATGGGGCAATGGGTCGGCGTTGGCGGAAAAACGAGTTTTGGTTTGGGGTTATATAAAATGGAGCTAATGCAATGACTACAACCGTAGAGCGTGCCGTGCGGCTGGAAGCCGATCTGAATTTGAAGGCAACACAGTTATTCATACGCTTAGGAAATATTCATGAATGAACATGATCACGTTGTTTTTGGCAGCCTGCTTCATGATATAGGCAAGTTTTTTGAACGCGCCGAAATCTTGGGGAAGCACTGCCAAAACGAAGAGGCAAGACAACGATATTGCAAAACCAATGAAAATGAGCCGTTAGGTTTCTTTCATGTACTAAGAACGCTTGGTTTCTGCGAGACATTGCTGGAGCAGATCCCTATCCTGAAATCGCCTGACCGGCATTGGATCGAGCTGGCAACTTGTCATCACGCCCCTCTATCCGGCGGCGAAGATTATTTGAACAACTTAGTGCAAGCCGCCGACCGCTTTGCCTCGGCGGAGCGGGAACAAGGCACATTTTATGATCAAGGCATTCATAAAAGAACGCGGCAGGAATCGCTACTGAGCAGAATCACTCTAAATAACCATGCTAAGGAGGCTAGCCACTTCTTGCCCTTGGCCGTGCTAGGTTTAAATGCGGAAGTTATTTATCCCAGAACAGCCACTCAATGGGATATGACGGAGATAAATAAGGGCAACAGCAAAGTTTGGTTAGCAAAGCCGGAAGCCTTGACCAATGACTACAAAAACATGGCCGAAGCATTTTTGATCGATCTTAAACGCCTTCCAGACTATGACAGGCAAAGTCCCGAAGCTTTACGTTCTATCGTAAGAACCTTATTGGCCTTAATGGAAAAATATTTAACTCAGGTTCCGGCGGCAACCAATGTGTTACGCCCCGATATTTCCCTGTTCGACCATTTACGTATTACCGCCGCTATTGCTGAAGGCATGTATGACTACCATGGAGCTAAAGACAACTTGGCGACTGCCGAACTTAAAGACCGGCAAACCACTAAATGGCGGTTGGTGTGCGGCGATTTTTCCGGCATCCAAAATTTCATATACAAAATCACCAGCAAAGGGGCCGCCAAAGGCTTGCGCGGACGATCTTTTTTTATCCAGTTGCTATGCGATGCCGCATCCGAACAACTCATCCGCAAATTAGGACTCTATGCCACCGCACGTATTTATTCCTCGGGCGGCAAGTTTTATTTACTGATTGCAGAAACCAAACTGGACGCATTAAAAGAAGAAGCGAAAAACATCAACCGGGCTTTATTACAACAGTTCCGTGGGGAAATGTGCTTAAGCATTGGCACAGCCGCAATCAAAGCCGAAGATTTTAAAGAAGGCAATATGGGCAAACGTTGGCAGGAAGCGAACGATGATTTAATGAGAAATCGCCTGCAACCTTTTGCCGCCCAAGTTGGCGAAGACAAAAGTTGTTTTGAGCCGGAAGCCTTGCATACGATGGGAGCTTGCCAAGTTTGCGATAGGGACGATGAACTTGCCGGAATTCAACAAGAAGAGGAGATCAGGATTTGCAGGCAATGCAAGGATCTTCGCGACATGGGCAAAGCATTAGCTGACAGCCATTATTTGTTCTGGGTCTGGGGCGAAGACCGCGAAATCGTTAAAATCCCAAAGTCAGATTATAAGCATCGTATTGATTTATACGGAACCGACTGCACATTGTATTTTCTGAAAAAACCGCCTGAATTTAATGATAAAACGCCTTTGCACGACTGCCACCTGGAAAGCCTAAACACTATAGAACCGCCCAATGGCAACCTACAAGGCTACTCAATCGGCTTCCGTTTTGTCGGCAAATGGCAAAGAGAAAAAACCAGCGGTAATTATGAGTTTGACGATTTTGCCGAGCAGGCAACCAACATCAAACGCATGGGCGTATTGCGCATGGATGTCGATAACCTGGGCGAAATTTTCATTCGCGGCCTCAGTTTTAAAAACACCGATACGGGCGTAGAAACCATGGGTTCCTTATCGCGGGTCGCCACGCTATCACGACAATTGCACCTGTTCTTTGCAGGCTACTTGGCAACGCTGTTAATGGAATTCCCGCTCTGCCAGATCATTTATGCCGGTGGCGATGATGTTTTTATCATCGGCAGTTGGCACGAATTGCCTGAGCTGGCCAAAAAAATCCGCGATGAATTTAAGCGTTACTGCGCCGATAACGACAATTTTACTTTGTCGGGCGGCATTGCCATGGCGACAGGCAAATATCCCATTTCCAAAACAGCACAAGCCGCAGGCGAAGCGGAAGCGCAGGCAAAACACTTAAAACGCGGCGACAAGGATAAGGACGCATTAACCTTTTTAGATACCGCTATTGGTTGGGAAAGCTTTGAAACAGCCGTGCAATTCAAAGACGACATTTGCGAGCTGACAGACAAGACCAAAAGCCACGCATTGATACACCGGTTGCGCCAAGTGGTAATGGCAACCAATGAATTGAAAGAACTATTACCGGAGCCTACGCCGGATATTATTTACTGGAATAAATGGCGTTGGCGGCTGATTTATAACCTGAAACGCATGGCGCAACGCGATTCCGAGATTGAGCAAGACTTGCAAAAACTGCAACGGCAATTACTGGAAGACACCGTCCCCCATAACCGCCAAACTGTTTTGGATTGGTTACAAATGCCGGTGCGTTGGGCGGAATTTTTGAATAGGAGCAATAACAATGGCTGAAAACATTAAAAGTTTTATTTTGAGCGATGAAACGGCACAACAAATGGTGCAATACGCTGATAGTTTAGCAAAAAGAATTTGTGGTGATGTCAGCACCTCGCAAATCCGCAATGTCTATGGAACGGTAAAAAAGCTGGAAATGCAGAGAGAATTCGACAGCACAGCTTATCGACAACTTGTGTTGCTTAAACCCAAGTTGGCTTATGCCAGAGGACGAGCAGAGAAAAGAAAAGAAGATGCTTTTAAAGAACTGGAAATAGCTTTAGGCGATGCAATCGATGCGGTCAGTATTGAACAACCTGAAACATTCAAACGCTTTTGCAACTTCTTTGAAGCCATTCTTGCCTACCACAAAGCCCACGGCGGCAAATAAGGAACCCGACATGAACGAAACAAACACAGCCCCAAAAATCAGCAAAAAAATCTTCATTCGCGGCACCATTACCGCTTTAACCGGCTTGCATATCGGCGGCAGCTCGGTAGCCATGTCGATAGGCGGCGCAGATAAAGTCGTAGTCCGCAATCCTTTGACCAATGAGCCGTATATTCCCGGCTCATCGATACGCGGCAAAATGCGTTCATTGTTGGAACGTGTCAGAGGTATGGAACAACAAACCGGTGACGGCGGTTTTTCCTATGATGAAAAAACCAAAAAAGCCGATGCCGGTAAAAATCCGGCGACCGACCTAGGCCGATTGTTCGGAGTTTCAGCAGCGGAAACCACCAAAGAGCCAACCCGCCTGATCGTCCGCGACGCGCATTTGACCAAGGAGAGCAAAAAAACACTGAAAAATGCGCCCAATACCGACATGCCGATGACCGAAGTAAAAACCGAGGTCAACATCGACCGCATCACCTCTGCCGCCAATCCCAGACAATTCGAACGCGTACCGGCAGGCGCGGAATTTGAATTCGAATTCATCCTGACCTTGCTCGAAGGCGATGACGACAATAAATTTTTAAACCTGGTTCGCGAAGGCATGGAGCTTGTGCAGCATGACAGCTTGGGCGGACACGGTTCGCGCGGTTACGGCCAAGTGCGATTCACACTAATGGAAACCTTGGAACGCACCACTGAAAACTACCGTAACGGCGAAGCAGGCAGCGCATTGAAAAACGACCCTCTCGCCGGTTTTAACGAATCGAACGCCACCGCCGCATGAGGCCGGCCATGCACTGTTACCGCCTTTGCTTTACCGCGCCGATCCATATCGACAGCCGTGGCGACGCCTTTCATGAGCGTTCGGACCACTTTATCCATTCGGATACGCTCAGCGCCGCGCTATTATCGGCTTGGGCGCTGCTGGAGCCGGAAAAAATTGAGCAACGCGCCGCCGAACCGCCTTTTACAATCAGCTCGGCATTTCCGTTTTATAGGGAAAGATACTTTTTACCTCGCGCCATGACCGCGCGCGCAGTGGAACTGCCTATAACCCGATTAAAGGAAGCCAAAGCATTTAAAAAAATCCAATGGCTGGAAGCCGGTTTATGGCAAAAGTCTTTTCAATCCGACTGGACAAAAAACCTGGACATTAAACAAGGCTGTCTGGCGTTCGCCAAACCAGCGCCCGACATCAAAAAACTCTGGGCGGAAGAAGAGCGCCCGCGCTTAGCCATAGACAGGATTACCGACAGCTCCATTGATGGGCAGTTGTTTCACTTAAGCCGGATATGGTTTGCTAAAGAGGGCGGCTTATATTTTTTGGCGAAATTTAACAATGACGCCGACCGCCGAGGCTTTGAAGCCGCATTAAGTCTTTTGGCCGACAGAGGCATAGGTTCAGACCGCAGCAACGGCAACGGTTTTTTTAACTGGCAACAAGGGCAACTACCCACCCTGACCCTAGCCGGGCCAAACGACACAGCGGTTGCCCTGTCTTTAGTCAACCCGGCGCCGGAGGATTTCGGCCACGAATGGTTAAAAGATTCAGCGTACAAGCTAATCTCACGCGGCGGCTGGATTGGTCAAAGCGGCATGCGCAAATTGCGTTTGCGCATGTTTGCCGAAGGCAGCGTGTTTAAGCAACCCCTGCTCGGACGGGTTGTCAATATAACGCCGCAGCAAAATGCACCCAACCCGGTTTATCGGGACGGTCGCGGATTTTTTGTTAAAGCGGGGTAAGCGATGAATATGAAAGGCAAAACAACCGACGTTCATTTGGGGATAGAAATCTTAACTCCCCTGCAATGCGGTTCAGGCGAAGAATTATTCAGTGATCGCGACTATGTCGCAAAGGACAAGCAGGTCTTTGTCGTCGATCAGGCGCGTAGTTTTAATGAAGTCGCATCCGGCGATCATGATCTGGATGTTTTATTGACGGGCGGGAGTCGACTCAGTGACTTGGTAAAACTGGCCGGTGAATATTACGGCTATGCGTTACCGATGCTGAGCGGCCTCCCCAAGGTGCCGGAAGAAAAATTTCGCGCCCATTTAAAAGATGCGTTTTTTCAACCTTATATTGCAGGCAGTGCCTTGAAAGGTGCCATCGGTACCGCGTTAATCGCTGAGCATTTGCGCTCAAATCCAGAAAGCTACCCGCCATCTTTACCTGGAAAAGATCCCGGAGCCAGCAAACCCAAGCCCAAATACGCCGCTAAAAAACTGCTGGATGAGCTATTAGGCAAAGAACCCAAACAAAACATATTCCGCGCCCTGCATGTTAAAGACGCGATGTTTAAACCGGATCAATTACGCTTGGTTGATATTCGCTGGCTCAATTTAACAGGCCGTACAGATAATTTAAACGCGCAATGGCGGAGCATGTCAAAACGTCAAAGTTTAAGCAGATGGCGGGACGCCGACGGCATTTACGCCGAAATGCTAAATCCTGGAAGCACAGCAAGTTTTCAGTTGCAATGGGATGAGTTTTTATTAAGCGAGGTAAAGCAATGGAGCAATTCAAAAAAGAATATTTTGCCCGGTAATTTCGATGATTTAAAAACCCGGCTTAACAACCACGCAAGTTATCGCTTGCAACAAGAAATCGATTTTTACCATCGCTATGGCGCCGTAGCGCCCGAACTTGAATGTAAAAAAATGCTTAACCGCCTTAAACAAGATCCCAACAGTATTTACATACAATTGTCATGGGGCAGCGGTTGGTGCGGCATAACCGGCGATTGGCTGTCACCTGAAGCAGTTGCGCAAATGCGCGAACTCTACAATTTGGGCAAGCCCAATATGCCGTTTCCGAAAACCCGTAGATTAGCGGTATCGGGCGAACCGAAACTGCCCTTGGGCTGGGTACGGCTGTACTTATACGCCCAAAGCGAAGACAGGCAAGACAGGATTGAACCGGCGCAAAATCAAAATGACGACCAAAACCATCCAACCGAAAGGACGCTGGAAGCAGAACTGGAAAACTTCTTAAAGAACCTGCCGGAACAAGACTGGGATACCCGCTTATTGCAGGAACTGGACAAAAAACGCTGGCCTGGCGAAGAAGGCAAGCAGGTTGCCGAAAAGATAAAGCAATTGATGATCAACGCCGACAAATGGCACCCCGAATTTAAAGGTACAAACAAGCAAAAACTTAAATATAAAGAGCGTTCGCTTAGAGTTAGTGAATATTTAAACGAATAAATCGGTTTTTTCGTTCCATATAGCACGAGTGAAGCCATCATATCGGCAGATATTGCCGGGATAATGCGTTTTTTCATATCAGGAGATTTAAAGAACAGATGCGAGGTGAAAGATTTTTAAAAGCACAACCATGACTAAATAGAGTAAAAAACATATTAAACAACTTACGGAGACACAACAATGTGGGAATTAATCGACAAACTGGCAACCATTATCGGTCTTATTGCAGCGGCTATTGCCGCCTGGAATGCCCTGAAACTGCGCAAGGAAACAGAACAGCGCTGGCAAAAAGAGAATGAGCAGATTTACGTAATATTACGTAGCCCAAGCCAGAAAATTAGACTGCCCGTCGAAATAAAACGTCGTGATTTTACCCGTAGCGAACTATTAGGCTATATTGGCATGTTGCCTTTGATTGAAGGCAAAACGAGATTCAACCTGAACTTTACCAGTACAGCAGAATTCTCGCAGCAATTAGAGATCATTCGACAAGCTGGAGTTGAATTTATCATTAGCTGCGACGAGGGCGAGCTGGACCAGTTCAATTACACAAAACAACCCGTTGCTGCATAGCCGATAGTTTGTCTTGCCTCATAGACAGCGGCCGACACTAAAAAATCAATTGGAATAAAACATGATAGAAATCAACCTCGCCGCCCTGTACGACCAAACCGCCAAGCTGTCGGCATTGCCGGACTATGAGCAACAAGCCAAAACCTTGGCGGGCGACGGGCGGGATGTCGTTTTGACCGGGGCGGCTCCGGTTTGGCTGTATCTTAGAATCGCCCACGCGCTGCACGGCAAAGCAAAAAGCCTGGTTTACCGTTCGCCTGTTACCGGCGATGTGGTCATTTTCGATCAC
>Ga0208510_100589_pt1 | contig 11559 bp, 9 predicted proteins | sample LakWasMet33_HOW6_2_FD_183875 | JGI IMG/M metagenome (GOLD analysis project Ga0208510, IMG submission 183875) | Freshwater sediment methanotrophic microbial communities from Lake Washington under simulated oxygen tension - Sediment Metagenome... | ecosystem: Environmental > Aquatic > Freshwater >...
CGCTGTTGGATCGATCAAATCAATTTACCACTGCCGCACATCTGATTTCGGCACTTGCGACGAACTCGCCATCGACTTCTGCACGGCATTCAAAAGCCCAGATATTACGCTTACTTTTAAGGAATCGTGCTTCCAACATTAATTGATCGCCGGGGACAACCGGTCTTTTAAACTTGGCCTTATCAATACCGACCAGATAATAAATCATTCCGGCCAATTCATCTCCCGCTGTTTCCGATGCCAGCAATCCCGTAGATTGGGCCAGCGCCTCCAAAATCAACACGCCGGGCATAATGGGTTTTTGGGGGAAATGTCCTTGAAAAAACGGTTCGTTATAAGTAACGTTTTTCACGCCCAACAATCTAACGCCGGGTTCGCATTCAACAACTTTATCAACCAATAAAAAAGGGTAACGATGCGGCAAGAATTCTTGTATTTGTAAAATATCTAACTTGATGGACATATTTGATGATGCTTCTCTTAAAAGTTGGCGGCAATGCGATTAAATAAAAACCCGTATGTCATTATTCAGGCATAGTTGACAACTTTTGTTGAACTTGACTGGTTACGTCAATTTTTTCACTGGCATAAATAACGCCGTCAGTCAGTAACAAATCAAAATTTTGATCTTTGGCTATTTCACGAATCGCTTCAACGATACGACGTTGTAATTTGCCCAATTCTTCATTGCGGCGCGCATTAAAATCCTCGCTAAACTCCTGCTGGGCTCTTTTTGCATCTCTTTTCTTATTTAAAATATCTTTTTCCAGATTGACTCGCGCCGACTCGCCCATCACTGCCGCATCTTTGGCCATTCTTTCGTCCATGTTTTGGATTTCTTTTTGCTGGGCAACCAACTGCTTATCACGCGGTGAAAATTCTTGTTCCAGGCGTTTTTTGGCTTTTTCCGCCTGGGGTGCTTTTTCAAGAACGGCTGGTATATTGACAAAGCCAATTTTTAAATCAGCGTAACTCACATTAGCAGCAAGCAACAATCCTAAAAATAAAGCAATTTTCGTTTTCATTGTTCAACGGGTCTCTGGTGAAGTTAAAATAAATAATGATTAAAAATACGGCTATTTCGTTAAATTATAGGCGGTAAGCTTGTTAAACAAAAACAGCTTCTGCTAGAAATTCTGACCGAAGTTGAATTGAAACATCTGTTTTTGATCCCCTGTAATAGTGCCGTCAGCCGCCGTTGCAGAAGACGCGGCATTTAACGGTAATGCCGCACTGACGGATAAAGCGCCGAAGGGCGACATCCACTCGCCTGAAACCCCAACAGAATACTTCAAATTATTCGCTTTAAAGCCGTTATTAATGGATCCTGCATCCAAAAAGGTGCCCAATCTAACTGATTTTGTCTCCGGCATAAAAGGCACGGGGAAAAACAATTCGGCATTGCCGATAATTTTACTGGAGCCGCCAAACGCGTAACCATTGGAGTCTCTCGGCCCCACTGTGTTATTTTTAAAACCGCGTATAGATCCCGTACCGCCCCCGAAATAATTTTCAAAGAAAGGCAAGCTGGTTGTATCTCCATAACCGCCCCCGTAGCCTGCTTCAGCTTGCACCCTGAAGGTAAAGTCTTTAGCTAACGGAAAATAAAGTTGGTGCTTATAACCTATTTTATAGTATTCCAAATCGCTGCCGGGAATTGTCGATAACGCAGAAAAACGCTGTTGCTGCCCTCTATTCGGGAAGATTGCTCTATTAAGCGTATCGTGAGTCCAACCCACTGCCGGCGACAGTGTTAAAAAGCGACTGCCTTGCGTATTAATAAAATCTCGAATTTGCGTGGATGAATAATCAGTGGTGCTCAGCTCGGTATGTTTGGCATCAATATCAAAACGTAAACTGTCGAATTCATTCAACGGTATGCCAAAATTCACCCCGGCATTCATCACGTTGGTTGAATAATTGGCGATATTCACTTGACCGGCATTCCGTTTGGTATAGCCCAAGTTATAACCCTGGCTTACGCCATCCACGGTGAAATAAGGATTAAAAAAACCAAACTGATAACTTGTCGAATAATCACTGTTATTAAAGGCGACATTGACCCGCTTGCCCGACCCAAAGACGTTATCCTGGGCAATATTGGCGTTCAACACAATCCCCTGGGTTTGGGAAAACCCGACACCGGCCGACAAATTACCGGAAGGCTTTTCAACTACCGAATAATTAACATCGATCTGGTCGGCAGTGCCTGTAACCGGCGGCGTTTCAACATTCACCTCTTCGAAATAGCCCAAGCGTTCAAGGCGCGTTTTCGACCGTTCAATCTTTGAACTTGAAGCCCAACTGGACTCCATTTGGCGCATTTCGCGGCGCAACACTTCATCGCGGGTTTTGCTATTGCCTTTCATGTTAATACGTCTGACATAAACACGTTTGCCCGGATCGACAAAAAAAGTCATATCGACTGTTTTTTGGGCTTCGTTGATTTCCGGCACCATATTAACGTTTGCAAACGCGTAACCGTCATCCCCTAAACGATCGGAAATTGCTTTGGAGGTTTCTGTAGCGTTTTTTCTGGAAAAAATTTCTCCCGGACCGACTTTTACCAGCTTAATAAGCTCGGGAGGAGCAACCACTAGGTTGCCGGCTAATTTAACTTTTTCCAGCTTATAAATATCGCCTTCTTTAACATTGATGGTGACATAAATATCTTTTTTATCCGGGGTAATCGCCACTTGCGTGGACTCGATGTTAAAGTTGATATAACCGCGATCCAGATAATAGGAGCGTAAAGTCTCCAAGTCGGCCTGTAACTTTTGCTTGGAGTATTGATCGTCCTTGGTATAGAACGACAATAAATTAGACGTATTCAATTCAAGGTTGCGCAACAGCGTTTTATCATCGAAAACGTTATTGCCGACAACATTGATCTGCTTGATCTTTGCTACCCGGCCCTCGGAAATCTTGATATGAATACCCACCCGGTTGCGGGTCAGATTGGACACGTCCGTAGTGATCTTTAAGCCGTATTTACCATGACTGAAATATTGACGGCTCAATTCCTGCTCGACTTTATCTAGCACCTGCCGGTCGAATACCTTGCCTTCAGCCAAGCCGATTTTCTTTAAGGCTTTGGTCAAATCGTCTTTACTGAGGTCTTTATTGCCTTCAAAAATAATTTTTGCGATGGAAGGACGCTCAACCACATTAACAATCAGCGTTGAGCCTTCTCTTTCCAGAGAAATATCCTTGAAAAAACCGGTTTTGAATAGCGCCTTGATTGCCGGCCCCACATTATCCAACGAGAACTTTTCGCCCACATTGACAGGGAGATAGTTATATACGGTACCCACTGAAATACGCTGTAGGCCCTTGACTTGAATATCCTCTACAACAAACTCTTCATCACCTTTAACCGCCTGGGAAACAAATAGACATAACAATAGCACGCGAGAAAGAGTATTTAATTTCATGTAGAAGTCTAAAAATAAAACGGCATTGTCCAATATTAAAAATTCGGCGGATTATATCACAGTAAATATTTAAACGAGCTTAAGCCCTGCGAATAGGAAAACTAAGCACGTCATCAATGGATGCGCTGCCCGACAATAGCATCAATAACCGATCCAGACCTATAGCCACCCCTGAGCATTCCGGCAATCCTGATTCCAGAGCCGAAATAAGGCGCTTATCCTTAACTAAAACAGGCGAGTTTTGCTGTTGCCTGATAGCCAGTTCCTTATCAAAGCGTTTGCTCTGCTGTTTTGCATCGACCAGCTCATCGTAACCATTACCCAGCTCAATGCCATTGATAAATAACTCAACCCGGTCTGTAACCAACGCGTTATGTTCGTTGATTCTTGCTAATGACGACTGGCAAGCCGGATAACCGTAAACCATGCACAACGCATTGTCGCCCAAATGCGGCTGAACTTTATGACTGAAGATAAAATCCAGCCACAGCGCATGATCGTTTCCGCAAATAGCCACCGCCTCGGATAATTGACATTCTCTGGCGAAAGTACAATAGTCCCGATATGAAAACACCAAAGGATCCAAGCCGGTAAACGAACCGAATACCTGCTGATAACTGACTCGTTGTGTTTCTTGTAACGACCTGCCGCTAAACAGCCCTGTAATCAGCTCAGTAATTTCATCCATTAATTGAGGCAATGTAAAGCCGACCCGATACCATTCAAGCAGGGTAAATTCGGGATTATGAAATCGCCCCGACTCGCCGTTCCTGAAGGCTTTACCTATCTGATAAATAGATCCGCTGCCCGCAGCGAGCAGCCGTTTCATTGCAAATTCAGGCGATGTTTGCAAGAACAATGTTTGCCGCGTCGGCGACAAACAATAATCGGTCGTGAAAAACTCCAACTGCGGGTCCGTTCCAATGCCGTGACTGAGCAGCGGCGTCTCCACTTCCAGCACCGCTCTTTCAGCAAAGAAGCGACGTATATCGGCCAGCATCTGCGCTCTTAAGCGCATCAGCTCCAGAGAACAGGTCGGTCGCCAGTCTTGCAGCACTATTCTTTTACGCGGGAAACATATTCGCCGGTACGGGTATCGACCTTAATCACTTCACCCTGCTGCACAAACAAAGGCACTCTGACCACGGCGCCCGTCTCCAGAGCAGCCGGCTTGCCGCCGCCGCCCGAGGTATCGCCGCGCACGCCCGGATCAGTTTCAACAATTGCCAATTCAACAAAATTGGCAGGAGAAATAGCAAGAGGCGCGTCGTTCCACAAGGTTACCGTACAAGAATCCTGATCTTTAAGCCATTTACCCGCATCGCCGACAATTTTTTCATCACACTGATACTGTTCAAAATTATCCGGCACCATAAAATGTCTGAATTGACCGTCGCTATAGAGATATTGCATCTCGACATCGACAACATCGGCGCCTTCCAACGACTCGCCTGACTTAAAGGTTCTTTCCATCACCCGGCCGGTTTTTAAATTCCTGATTTTTACCCGGTTAAAAGCCTGACCTTTTCCCGGCTTAACAAATTCATTTTCAATAATCGCACAGGGATCGTTATCCAACATAACTTTTAACCCGGCTTTAAACTCATTAGTGCTATAGATAGCCATTTTATCCTCAAATATGACAAACAATGTAAACTCAGCCATTATAATAGACGCAACAACCGATAGAAACTTTAAATAACCTCATGCCAGAGCCACAGTCCGAAATCCAGCACTTTACTAAAAACTGGCAACAACAACTTGCCGAAGCTTTTAATAACATTGAAGACCTTTGCCGTTATCTGGACTTATCGCCGGGTGACTTGCCGGTTTCAGCTATCGCTGCCGACAACTTCCCTTTACGCGTGCCGCTAAGTTTTGCAGCCTGCATGGAAAAAGGCAATCCGCATGATCCTTTATTACGCCAGGTATTGCCTATCGAGGAGGAACTAACCGTCTATCAGGGCTTTAGCAATGATCCTGTCGGCGATCTCGCGGCGGCCACCCAGGCCGGTGTTTTGCACAAATATCATGGCCGGGTTTTGTTTATCAATACCGGCAGTTGCGCTATCAACTGCCGGTATTGTTTCCGGCGTAATTTTCCGTACGCTGATTTACAACTTAGCAAACAAAATGAAGATGCCGCCCTTCAAGCCATACAAAACGACCCGAGTATCTCGGAAGTTATTTTAAGCGGCGGCGACCCTTTGCTGCTAAGCGACTCGAGACTTACCCGGCTTATTCGGCAACTGGACGGCATTAAGCATCTGAAACGCATCCGAATACACAGCCGACTGCCTATCGTTCTGCCCGCCCGAATAACCGATGAATTCATTAACACCCTGACCCAAAGCCCAAAACAAATAATTATCATCGTGCATTGCAACCATGCCAATGAGATCAGTGAACGGGTTATTGCCGCCTGCGCCTCGCTGAGAAACTCAGGCATCGCCTTATTTAATCAGTCCGTATTATTAAAAGGCGTGAACGATAACGCGGAAGTTCTATGTGAACTGAGCGAGCAATTGTTCAGCCACGGCATCACTCCCTATTATCTGCATTTATTGGACAAAGCGACGGGAACGGGACATTTTGAAGTTTCTGAAGCCGAAGCGCTGGCGCTTATCCGGCAAGTTCAAGCCGCTCTGCCCGGCTATATGATTCCAAAGCTGGTTAAAGAACAGGCGGGGGGGGTATCAAAACAGACTGTTTTGTAACTGATGGTACTCAAGTTACATAAAATCACCACGAAGGTGCGAAGAAAAAATACAAAACTTCGTGTCTTCGTGGTGAAAGTTTTTATTTATTGCGTAACTTCAGTCTTGCCGGTTGGTTATGCCATGCGGCACATGCGCAGCGGCGACATGCTGGGCGGCAGACTCGCAATGGCCTTTCTGGTCATCAAAGAAAATATCCGCACCGAAGGCCTTCAAAAAAGCGCCCTTGTCTATGCCTCCCAAAAACAGCGCTTCATCGATACGAATACCCCAAGCTCTTAGCGTTCTGACGACCCGCTCATGAGCTGGTGCCGCGCGAGCGGTCACCAATGCGGTTCTTATCGGCGACGATTGAGGATCAAACTGCGTTTGGATATGATGCAGGGCGCTTAAAAAATCTTTAAAAGGGCCGCCAATCAAGGGTTTTTTGGCTTCGTTACGCTCATTTTCGGTAAATACATCCAGGCCGCGCTGCTGATAAATCCGCTCAGACTCATCGGAAAATAATACCGAATCACCGTCAAAAGCAATTCGCAGCTGATCGGAATGATGGGCTATCGAAGGCCCGCAAAGAATGGTCGCCGCGGCAAACCCAGCGCCCAGCGCCTTGGCGACATCATCGGCATTAGTCGATAAAAACAGATGCGCGCCGAATGCGGGAATGTATCCGTACGGAGACGCGCCGCTGGTAAATGCCGCGCGGATAATATTCAGCTGGTAATGAGCAATGGAATTGAAAATCCTTAACCCCGTATCCGCACTATTTTGCGATAACAGGATAATTTCAACCAGAGGATCATCGGGGCAACTGTCATTTAAGCTCAAAAATTTTTTAACCAGGGCAAAGCCATAGCCCGGTTCCAAAGTTTCATCTTCATGATCTATTTGATAACGGCAAAAGGCTTCCCGCCCCTGCGCTTCGAATATTGCATGCGACTCGTCCAAATTGAATAAGGCTCTGGACGACACCGCTACAACTAATTTTTTCTCTCTCATACCGGCATTAGCTAGTTATCACTGACCCAAACCGAACCCAAATTCAGTGTCTTTTTTATCCTATTCGTGTTGGACATTGCTTCCGCCTTGCTTTTAAAGCCACCGACTCGTAACCGGTACATCGCTGTATTCTTTTCATAGACCGGGATTACTTCAGCAAAAACACCCAGCCGTGCAAATTCAGCCGCCTTACTTCTGGCAAACCATTCCTGTTTAAATGCCACCAGATTTATCCCCCACTTTCCAGCAGAGCTTTGTTTGCTGGGCTCTACAGTCTCTTCTTTTAAAACAGCTGCTGGGGGTATTATTGGTTTGGCCGGTGCTGTTTCGGGTTTAGCTTTGACTTTAGCGGGTGCGATTTCAGGAACAGGCACTGCCTCTACTTTTTTAACAGGCGCAGCTTCATGCTTGGCTCTTTCTTTAGTAGGTGCAATCTTATCCTCCTTGGTTGCTACATGTTCGTGCGCCACGTCTTCTTTGATCGGCGCATGCTCGGTTTTGACCGGTGCAATCTCATGAGCATTGACTTCTTTAGCCGGTGCAGGCTCATGCACAGCGTCAACCTTGGGAGGTTCAGCAACCAATGACTCCAAAAGCATCTTTCCTTCCCAGCCCATTTTGACCTGCAACGTGTCAAGCGCCTTGCTTACCATGCCCTGTTTAGCCACAATGCCGGACACATTGCTATTTAATAAATCGACAGGAATTTGGGAATTTCCTTTGAGTTCCGTGATAAACCCATAGACTTGGTGATTCAACTGCGCCACAGAATTCATCACCGCGTTAATTTCTTCATTAGGATTATTTTGAACACTCTTTGCCAGACTTGCCTCAAGCGTTGAAACCTGTTCGGTTAATTTTGAAATTTCAGATTTTGCACCGTGAGTCATCACACCCAAAGCAACGGCTGCGCTAACCGCAACAACACCGAATCCTAACGCTACGTAACTAAAAATTCTGGATTTTTTTACTTTACTTTCAGCATCTTCCAGCTGTTTTTTAATGTCGTCCTGTTCCAATGGACTCAATTTTACATTTTCAGGCTCTTCTATCACTGTCTTAGCCGCCGGTTTTGACTGGGATTCGGGCATCGCTTCGTCGGCTCCCGCGTTGAGACCTGCTGCTTCCGAATCGAAAGACTGCCCCCCCCCCTCCTCGTTCATGAAATCTGTATCAGCAAAAGCATCGGCTAAGTCATCCTCTTTAATATCGGAATTACCCCCCATATCGGATATTTCCATGTCGGCGGTAATATCAAAATCAGGTAAAAGAAAATCGTCTTCATCTTGGATTGATTGTTCAGTATCGACTAACTGACCCTCTCCTGTTTCCAGGGAAAAATCATCGCTCACCTCATCCAATTGAAAAAAATCATCAATTTCGCTCAAACCCATATCATCGCCAAACACATCTTTCTTGCCGACCGTTTGCTCTTCCACATCCTCTGTATCGAAATCGGAGTCCATGAGTAGACTATCAATGCCATTTTCATCATTCATCAAGTCATTAAATGACTCTTCGACAGCTATTTGCGGCTTTTGATCGGCGGCGCTTAATTCCGCTTCAGCCGAAGCCGGTACTGACTCAAGCTCGTCATCCTGGAGCATATCCGATGCGTTAAAATCATCAACGAAGCCGGAGAAATCGTCGATTTCCTCAACCACGGGTTGCTCATCGGCTGTTTGCGGTTCAGGATCGGCGGCGATGAGTTCCGCTTCAGCCGGAGCCGGTACTGACTCAAGCTCGTCATCCTGGAGCATATCCGATGCGTTAAAATCATCAACGAAGCCGGAGAAATCGTCGATTTCCTCAACCAAGGGTTGCTCATCGGCTGTTTGCGGATCCGGATCGGCGGCGATGAGTTCAGCTTCAACCGGAGCCGGTACTGACTCAAGCTCGTCATCCTGGAGCATATCCGATGCGTTAAAATCATCAACGAAGCCGGAGAAATCATCGACTTCATCAACCAAGGGTTGTTCGACGGCTGTTTGCGGTTCCGGATCGGCGGCGATTAATTCCGCTTCAACCGGAGCCGGTACTGACTCAAGCTCGTCATCCTGGAGTATATCCGATTCGTTAAAATCATCAACGAAGCCGGAGAAATCATCGACTTCATCAACCAAGGGTTGTTCGACGGCTGTTTGCGGTTCCGGATCGGCGGCGATGAGTTCAGCTTCAACCGGAGCCGGTACTGACTCAAGCTCGTCATCCTGGAGCATATCCGATGCGTTAAAATCATCAACGAAGCCGGAGAAATCATCGACTTCATCAACCAAGGGTTGTTCGACGGCTGTTTGCGGTTCCGGATCGGAGGCGATTAATTCCGCTTCAACCGGAGCCGGTACTGACTCAAGCTCGTCATCCTGGAGCATATCCGATTCGTTAAAATCATCAACGAAGCCGGAGAAATCATCGACTTCATCAACCAAAGGTTGTTCGACGGCTGTTTGCGGTTCCGGATCGGAGGCGATTAATTCCGCTTCAACCGGAGCCGGCACCTCAACTTCATCATCCGGAATCATATCGGATTCATCAAAATTATCACTGAGACTGAAAAACTCATCAATTTCATCCGGCAGGCCGACCTCATCAACCTGCTCGGATAAACTTTCTATAACAGGTTCAGGCTCATCAATTTCTATTTCCGGGAGGATGTCCGGTTCACTGAAATCGCTAAAGTCTGAAAACTCATCACGTTCAGTATCGGCACCGACATCATCTTGCGCATCCGATTCATCAATTTCCGCCAAAGCCGGAGCGGCGATATTATCCTCATAAAGCATATCCGGTTCGTCAACATTATCGATTTCGCCTGATAAATCCACATTATCGGCAAGCGCGGATAGGTCCTCAATAGCCAATTCAGGCTCATTACCTTCTTTAGCTGCGGTCGTTTGAGGCGAGTCCTGTAGATCTATTTCCGGTTCATTAAAATCACTAAAGTCAGAAAAATCGTCCAACGCTTTAAGCCCATTCTCATCATCATGTCCGGTTGGTTGCATTGGCATATCATCTGTTTTAAGACTGGCCTCCATCAGCAATCTATCAAGCGCATCTTCGTCGTCTTGAAACTCATTTGACGAAGCAAAAGCTGAATCGTCTACATCCACAAGCGTCTGAGTTTCTTCCGGCTCGTTAAAAGCATCGCCAAAGTCGTCAAAACCTAACAAGTCGTCCAACTCATCATGCAGACCTACATCCTTTTGCGCTGTGGCGTGTGTTAACGCTTCATCCGAATCAAATCCGGCATCCACCAACAATCTATCAATAGCATCTTCATCATCCTGAAACTCATTCATCTGGACAAGAGAAGATTCCGCTTCGTCCAGCATGGCATCCAAATCATCGAGATTATCGTGTTTTTCTTGTAATTTTTTATCTATTGAATCAGTCATATTCAGGCTCAGTAATGAGTTGCAAGATAACCACAAAGTTTAAATGCAGCTTTCAGTATTTATCGGCAGAAAAACAATTTTAATCATTTTAATCCCAAATAAACTTAATGTTCATCAAGTTTCAGCCATTTGATGCTAAACTTCCAAAAAAACTTTTAAGAAGCAAAATGCAACTAGCTATCACAGCCTTAGGCAACCATCAGATTAAATTTATTGCCGAAATATTACCCGCCGTGCGCGACTGTAAATGTAGTATTTTGGAAATACGTTCATCCCGCCTCGCTCAGTCTACTGCGGCATACCTGCTTATTCAGGGTAATTGGAATCAAATTGCCAAATTTGAAAGCACTCTGGATATTATCCAGAGGCGACTGGACATCAAAATCCATACCTTGCGGCCCGATCAAAAAGACAAAATCAAAGAGTGCGTTCCCTACTCATTGGAAACAATATCCCTGGATCGCGATAACGTCACCGAATCCATCACTTCCTTTCTGTTTGACCGGGAGATAGAGATTGAAGAAATAACCGGCAGCTGTTATCAGGCGCCCTACATTCAAACCTCCGTATTCTCAACCAAGTTTGTGATTTTGATCCCGCCGCAACTTCACCTGTTATCGCTACGCGAAGAGTTTCTGGATTTCTGCGATCAGTTAAATATAGATGCCATTCTTGAACCCATAAAACGATAGACTTAATAATGATAACTCTCGGCAACGCTGTCCCCGATTTTGAGGCTTCATCTACCGGCGATAAAACGGTAAAACTAAACGACTACCAAGGTAAATACCTTATTATTTACTTTTACCCAAAAGACAATACCCCCGGTTGTACGCAGGAAGGCCAAAGTTTTCGCGATAACATCGACAAACTCACCGCTCTCAACGCCGCTTACCACCTATCAGTTTCTCATAACCTCACAAAATGTCGGCAAGGGCAGGTCATTTTGCAGACATCGCATGAGGCGGCGTAATCCGCGCTTAAACAAAGAAACTAAACTGCGGTAGAGTTTTTTAA
>Ga0208510_100590_pt1 | contig 11524 bp, 10 predicted proteins | sample LakWasMet33_HOW6_2_FD_183875 | JGI IMG/M metagenome (GOLD analysis project Ga0208510, IMG submission 183875) | Freshwater sediment methanotrophic microbial communities from Lake Washington under simulated oxygen tension - Sediment Metagenome... | ecosystem: Environmental > Aquatic > Freshwater >...
TCACCACGACGGCGTGGCCGTTGTTGACGGTCACGGTGTAGTCGCTCGCGTTGCCGCCCAGCTGGACGATGGTCTGGCCGTGCGACGCGCCGACGATGGTGGAGTTGCCGCCGGTGGCGACCACGGTGTCGGCGCCGGTGCCGGCGAACACGGTGTCGTTGGCACCGATCGTGATTTGGGTGTTGTGGTTGTCCGCGATGACAATCTTGTCTGCGCCGGCGCTGCCCACCACCACGCGGTCGGTATGGCCGGCTTCGCTGCCGGAAGCCACGGTGTCATTGAAGGTCGCGTTCGCGCCAAGCAGGCCGCTGAACACGACGACCGGTGCGTGGCCTTGCACGTTGATCTGCGCATTGCTCAGCGGCGTGACGTAGGCCAGGTCGGTGCCCGACGGGATCGTCACGTCGCCACCGAACAGGGTGGTGGTCTGGCTGATGCCGATGGTGGTGTCGGTATCGGTGGTCGTCAGCGCCAGAATCTTGCTGATGGTGTCATCAGTGAAGACGGCTGTCGAGCTGCCTTTCAGCGCGTCCGTCACTGTGCTTGTATCTGAATCGTACATATCGTTTTCTCCTTGTTTGCAAACACGTTGAGTGTTGCGATGCTGCTTACTTCTTGGTTTTTGTTGCGCTTGCGGATTTCGATGCTTGAATGGTCTTTGCTGCCGTTTTCTTTGCCGCCGCAGGCTTTGCGGTGGCGGGGGTCTTCTTCACCACGGCCGGCTTGGCGGCCGGCTTGGCTGGTGTGCTTGCCACACCCTTGCCCTTGAATACTTTGGTGCGCGGCGACTCGTCCCACGGGTTCGCGCCGGCGGCCGGAACCGCGGCGCGCTGCACGTCCAGGCGCAGCGCCGTGAGATGCTCGAGCCCGCTGGGGCCGCCGAGCGCGTGGCCGGATTCGACCGGCACACGGAATCCGCCGCTGAAGAAGGCCGTGCCTTCCAGCGTGTATTGGTGGGCTTGCGGGCCGATCAGCGCGAAGGTCACTTCCGTGATCCGGCGCGCCTGGCCGCGGGTGCCGCAGAATTTGCCGGTCTTGACTGCAGGCATGGCGCCTGCGCCCTCGACCGAGATGTTGTAGGCGATGTCGACGCCCTCGGGCCGGTCCGGCCACATGAGCTGGAAACCTTCGACCCGCATGGTGCTGGCCGGGTTACCCAGGACCGCGCCGGCGGGGGCCAGCACGTCGCCCTGGCGCTCCACGTGCCCGATTACCGACAGGCCTTGGCCCGGCACGGTGATCTGGCCGCCGGCCTGGGGCAGGGCGGCGGCGGGCGCCTGGGCCGGCATCGCCGACGGCTGGTCGAGCGCCACCTGGTCCACGCGCAAAGCGGGCACGGGCACGCCCTTGGCCGGCAGGATGGCGGTGACCAGCAGTTCGACCGGGTGCTCGCTCACGTGCGCGATGATGCAGTCGGCGCCGCCACGCAGCAGCGTGTTGTGGGTGCCCGAGGTACCCATGACGTCGAGCTTGCCGTTGGTGTGGCCGGGCGCACGCGTGACCGACAGGGCCGCGGGGCTGTTCTTCGGGTGCCGAAGAATGTACATGCCTGGTTTCAACACCAGGAGAGAGCTGACAATGTCCATTTACGTTCGCAAAAGTCTGGCGCAGGGATCGGGCGACAGACGGTCAAATTTTTTGGGCAGACAACAACACCGGCTCGACTATTTCCCTGTGGAAACACTCGTTCAAGCTTTTTCGTTTCTTTTTGGAAACTTCGCCAGGCGATTGCCGAGGTCTGCGGCGTTGCGACTAAAGGTCTATACGATGGGAGGGAATATATCTAAATTTCTGATCGGATACAACAAATTAGAGAAAAAAATTCCTACGTTTGTTGTAATCCGCGTCCTACGTAGATTATCTATTTTGGGGCTTAAAGTTTGTCCAAAAAAGTCGTCAATTGTCACGCGAGGAAATTGCCTTCCTGTCTAAATTGTTGAACAAGTGACAGCAGGGCGGCGGCCATGGGTGGCTCGAAAGCGCTGTGTCCTGCGTCCGGAATCAGGCTCAGGCGAACGTTCGGATTGCTTTCTATCAGGCGAAAAGAATTGATAGGAGGACACAACATGTCGTAACGACCATGCACGATGGCAACGGGAATCTGGCGCAACGCGGCCATCCCGCGGACCAGCTGATCGGGTTGGAGGAAGGCTAAGTGCTTGAAATAATGGCTTTCCAGCTTGGCCATGGTCAGACAGAGGGTGTCCGGAACGATGAAGGGCCCCGGCAGCAGGCTGATGCGCGCACCTTCGTACTGACACCAGGCGCGGGCTGCCGCCAGCTCCTTGTCGGGATCGCCACAGAAGAGCCGGGCATGGTAGGCCTCGAGCGGCCGGCCGCGCTCTGGCGGCGTGAGTTGAGCCAGCAGGCGCAGCCAGGCTTCGGGGTGGTAATACTTCCCGCCTTGAAAGAACCAATTGACCTCTTCGGCGCTGCCCAGGAAGACGCTGCGTAGGACTATTCCTATAACGTTATTCGGGTGAGTTTGGGCATAGGCCAGGCCCAGCGTGGCGCCCCAGGAACCGCCAAAAACGAGCCATTTTTCGACGTGCAGAAAAGCGCGCAAGCTTTCAATATCGGCAACCAAATGGGCGGTTGTGTTGGCCCGGGTCTCGCCGGCTGGGGTGGAGCGGCCGCAGCCGCGTTGGTCGAAGCTGATGATGCGCCAGAACGTGGGGTCGAAGAAGCCACGGTACAGGGGGGACGAACCCGCTCCGGGGCCGCCATGCAGGATCAGCACGGCCATGCCGTCGGGATTACCCGCTTCGTCCCAATAAATGGAATGAATATCATCGACGTTTAAATAACCGTCGCGATTTGTTTCTGCACGGGAATATAAAATCGGTTGCGAATTCGAGCTCATCTCTTTTTATTACAATTGGTGAGAATTTGAAAATAAGACGTTCGTTCGTTTATTTCATTTTTGATAAAAACCGTCATCCCCGCGCAAGCGGGGACCTCTGGTGCGATGCGTTCCAGCCGCGTCCTACCAGGGGCCCCCGCGTCCGCGGGGGTGACGGAGGTACGCGGCCCCGCTTTCCCGGCGATGACGGGGGGTTTTCCCTCCCTGTTCAGCGCATAGTCTACAAGCAAGAACTCCGATAATGGCCACCATCAACATTGGAGTGGTCACATGGCGGCGGACGACAGCGACGCAGAACGGACAGAACCAGCGTCAGCCAAGCGGCTGGAGCAGGCGCGCGAAGAAGGCGACGTGCCCCGGTCGCGCGAACTGGCGACTTTTTCCGTCCTCATGACGGCCGGCGCGGGCCTGTGGCTCACCGGCGGCGCGCTGGCGCGCAAGCTGACCGCCATGCTCAGCTCCGGCCTGGCCCTGACCCGCGACCAGGTCTACAACCCGGACGTTCTCATCACCCGCATCGCCCAGGACATCGGCGGCGTCATGCTGGCCTGCCTGCCCCTGGCCGGCGCCATCATGCTGGTCGCGCTGGCCTCGCCGCTCCTGATCGGCGGCTGGCTGTTCAGCCCCAAGGCCTTCATGCCCAACTTCATGAAGCTCAACCCCATGCGCGGGCTGGCCAACCTCGTCTCCACCAACGCCCTGGTCGAACTGCTCAAGGCCGTCGCCAAGACCATCGTGGTCGGCGCCGTGGCCTATGTCGTCGTCATGAGCCAGAAAGAGGCCGTGTTCGGCCTCGCCGTGGAGCCGGTGCGCGTCGGTGCGGCCCACCTGGTCGATTTGCTGGGCATGGCCTTTTTGCTGATCGTCGGCGGCCTCGGTTTCGTCGCCGCCATCGACGGCCCGTACCAGGTCTGGCACTACGCGAACAAGCTGAAGATGACGCGCCAGGAAGTGATCCAGGAATCGAAGGAATCCGACGGTAACCCGCAAGTCAAGGGCAAGATCCGCCAGCTGCAGCGCGAAATGGCCAAGCGCCGCATGATGGCCAACGTGCCGACCGCCGACGTGGTGGTCACCAACCCGACCCACTTCGCCGTCGCCCTCAAATACAGCGAAGGCCAGCGCGGCGCGCCGCGCGTGGTGGCCAAGGGCACGGACGACGTGGCGGCCAAGATCCGCGAGATCGCGCGCGAAAACAAGGTGGCCCTGCTCGAAGCGCCGGCCCTGGCCCGTGCGCTGTACAAGCACACCGACATCGACGACGAGATTCCCGAGGCCCTGTATTCGGCCGTGGCCGAAGTGCTGGCCTACGTCTTCCAGCTGCGGAACTACATGAAGAACGGCGGCTTCTATCCGGACCGTCCGAACGCCAGCAAGTTGCCGGTGCCGCCGGAGATGGACCCGTTCAATCCGGCCTCGCAGGCCAACCCCGATACGCATAACGGAGCAGCACAATGAAACTTCCGCCCTGGCTAGCCAGCCTGATCGGCAACGGCAACAGCAAGGCGCTAGCCGCGCCTATCCTCATCGTCCTGCTGCTGACGATGATGGTGCTGCCGCTGCCGGCCTTCGTGCTCGACCTGTTCTTCACGTTTAACATCGCGCTGTCCGTGATCGTGCTGCTCACCAGCCTGTACACGGTCAAGCCGCTCGACTTCATGGCCTTCCCGGCAATCCTGCTGGTGTCGACCATGCTGCGCCTGTCGCTGAACGTCGCCTCCACCCGCGTGGTGCTCACCGAAGGCCACACCGGCGGCAGCGCGGCCGGCAAGGTGATCGAAGCCTTCGGCCACTTCCTCATCGGTGGTAACTACACGGTCGGTATCGTGGTGTTCGTGATCCTCACCATCATCAACTTCACGGTGGTGACCAAGGGCGCGGGCCGCATCGCCGAAGTGGGCGCGCGCTTCGCCCTGGACGCCATGCCCGGCAAGCAGATGGCCATCGACGCGGACCTGAACGCGGGCCTGATCGGCGAAGCCGACGCACGCCGCCGCCGCACCGAAGTTGCGCAGGAAGCGGAGTTCTACGGCGCCATGGACGGTGCCTCCAAATACGTGCGCGGCGACGCCGTGGCCGGCATCATGGTCACCATCATCAACGTCGTGGGCGGCCTGATCATCGGCATGGTCCAGCACGACATGGGCTTTTCGGACGCGCTCAAGAACTACACGCTGCTCGCCATCGGCGACGGCCTGGTGGCGCAGATTCCCTCGCTGGTGATTTCCACCGCGGCCGGCGTGGTGGTCTCGCGCGTGGCCAGCGACCAGGACGTGGGCGCGCAGCTGGTGTCGCAGCTGTTCGCCAAGCCGCAGGTGCTGTACATCACGGCCGGCATCCTGGCCGGCATGGGCATTATTCCCGGCATGCCGAACCTCGTGTTCCTGTTGCTGGCCTCGATCCTCGCTGGCACCGCCTACCTGGTCTCCAAGCGCCAGCGCAAGGAGGCCGCGGCTGCCGAAGCCGAAGCCGCCAAGCCGGCCGCCGCTGCCACCACCGGCGAGCAGGAGGAGGCCAGCTGGCAGGACGTCATGTCGGTCGACACCCTCGGGCTGGAAGTGGGCTATCGCCTGATTCCGCTGGTGGATAAGACCCAGGGCGGCGAGCTGCTCAAGCGGATCAAGGGCATCCGCAAGAAATTCGCGCAGGAGGTGGGCTTCCTTGCGCCGCCGGTGCACATCCGCGACAACCTGGAGCTGAAGCCCTCGGCCTACCGCATCACGCTCAAGGGCGTGGAAGTGGGGGCGGGCGAGGCGGTCAACGGCCAGTACCTGGCCATCAATCCGGGCATGGCGACCGGCTCGCTGCCGGGGCTTGTCACCACCGACCCGGCGTTCGGCCTGCCCGCCACCTGGATCGAAGCGGGCTTGCGCGACGAGGCGCAGGCGATGGGCTACACCGTGGTCGATGCCGGCACCGTGATCGCCACGCACCTGAATCACCTGATCACGCTGCATGCGTCCGAGCTGCTGGGGCGTGTGGAGGTGCAGGCGCTGCTGGCCAAGGAATCGCCCAAGCTGATCGAAGACCTGGTGCCGAAGGTCGTGTCGCTGTCGACGCTGCAGAAGGTGCTCCAGAACCTGTTGTCCGAAGGCGTGCACATTCGCGACATGCGCACCATCATCGAGACCTTGAGCGAATTCGCGGGTGTCATCAACGACCCGACTGAATTGACGGCGCAGGTGCGTATTGCGCTGGGACGCGCGATCGTGCAGCAGCTGTTCCCGGGGACGAACGAGCTGTCCGTCATGACCTTGGATAATCGCCTCGAGCGGCTGCTGATGCAGGCGATGGTGGGGGGAGGGGATGTGGCGGGGATCGAGCCGGGGCTGGCCGATACGATCGTGCAGCAGACCACGGCGGCGGCGGCGCAACAGGAGCAGATGGGGCTGACGCCGGTGCTGGTGGTGCCGGGGCAGCTGCGCACCTTGTTGTCGCGCTTCCTGCGCCGCGGGCTGCCGCAGCTCAAGGTCCTGTCGCACAACGAGATTCCGGAGACGAAGACGATTCGGGTGACCAACCTGGTCGGCGCCGCCGCGTAACGCGGGAGTCGCCACCGTCATCCCCGCGAAAGCGGGGACCCCTGGTAGAGAGAATGGCGGTACAAATTGCGCTGGCGCAAATCCAATGCGCAGGGGTCCCCGCTTTCGCGGGGATGACGAGGTTTGCGAGCCGGGTTAAAGGATGGTGGGGTACAAATCCTCCCAAAGAGGATTCATCTTTTGGATCAGCTCGATCTTCCAGTCGCGCCGCCACTTCTTGAGCTGCTTTTCGCGCACGATAGCCTCCCGGATTTCGGAGTGGATCTCGTACCACACCAGGAGTTTGAGCTTGAATTCCTTGGTGAAGCCGTCCACAACCCCCAGCCGGTGCTGGGCAATGCGCTGCACAAGATCCGACGTCACGCCGATATACAGCGTGCCATACCGGCGATTGGTGACGATGTAGACGTAGCCGCCCATCCCAAAATCCTGAACGAATACGATTTCGTCAACCTGCGCCGCCTCAGAATAGCCCGCCTTTCCCTCCCTTTTTCCCCCCTTCAATTCGCTGGTCGCTCGTCAATAATGATTCCATCAGAGGAGTCTTGCGATGAACGTCAAAAAATTTACTGCACCAACGGCCCGTGAAGCGCTGCGCAAAGTACGCGAGGCGCTCGGTCCCGATGCCGTGATCCTGTCGAACCGTCCGGTGGACGGCATCGTGGAGATCCTGGCCCTCGCCAGCGACGACGTGGCCTCGATCGCCGCGCCCGCGCCCACCAGCGAGATGGCCCAGCCCCGCCCGCAGCTCGACGTGACGCCGGAGCCGGCCTACACGCCGCCGCCCCAGCCGCCGCGCCCGACCCGCCCCGCCTTCGCCCAGGTCTTCCAGCCCGAACCCGAACCCGCGCGCGCCCCGCAAGTCGACCTGCAGGCCCAGATGGCCGAGATGATGCAGGCCGCCATCGCCCAAGCCCGCGAATCGGCCGCCGCCGAAATCTCGGGCATGATGAGCGAACTGCGCGCCATGCGCGGCATGATGGAAACCCAGCTCGCCGAAATCGCATGGTCCTCCACCCAGCAGCGCGAGCCGCAAAAGGCTGGCGTGCTGCGCGAGCTGCTCTCGGCCGGCTTCTCGCCCAGCCTGGCCCGCTACCTCACCGACAAGCTCCCCGCCGGCAAGGACGCCGCCGCCAGCCTCGCCTGGGTCAAGACGGTCCTGGGCCGCAACCTGTCCACCCTGGCCAACGAGGACGAACTCCTCGACCAGGGCGGCGTGTTCGCCCTGGTCGGCCCGACCGGCGTCGGCAAGACCACCACCACCGCCAAGCTGGCCGCCCGCGTCGTCATGCGCCACGGCCCGGACAAGCTGGCCCTGATCACCACCGACGCCTATCGTATCGGCGCCCACGAACAGCTGCGCATCTACGGCAAGATCCTCGGCGTGATGGTGCACTCGGTGAAGGACGAAGCGGACCTGCGCATCGCCCTCAAGGAACTGCGCAACAAGCACACGGTACTGATCGACACGGTCGGCGTGTCGCAGCGCGACCAGATGGTGACCGAGCAGGTGGCCATGCTGAGCGAGGCCGGCGCCGACGTAAAGCGCCTCCTGTGCCTGAACGCCACCTCCACCAACGACACCCTGCACGAAGTGGTGCGCGCCTACCAGGGCAGCGGCCTGGCTGGCGTCATCATGACCAAGCTCGATGAAGCGGCCTCCATCGGCAACGTGCTGGACGTGGTAATCCGCCAGAAGCTGCAGATGTTCTACGTCTCGAACGGCCAGCGCGTGCCGGAAGACCTGCACCTGGCCGACCGCGCCTACCTCATCGACCGCGCCTTCAAGCACAAGCGCGACACCCAGTACACGGACGACGAACTCCCGCTGCTGGTGGCCCACGCCGGCATGGACCGCGCGCTGCGCGAGGTGCAAATTGGCTAACTTCGATTTCGACCAGGCCGAAGGCCTGCGCCGGATGCTGGCGGGGCCCAAGCCCCGCATCGTCACCTTCCTGTGCGCCACGCCGCAGGACGACAAGGGCGCCATGCTGGTCAACCTGGGCGCCTCGCTGGTGCGCTCCGGCGGCGACGTGCTGCTGGTGGACGCCTGCGAACGCGAATACGGCGTGGCCCGCCGCCTGGGCGTGGACAAGAGCCCGAGCCTGGTCCACGTCGCGCGCCAGGAATGTGGCCTGAACCAGACCATCAACGCCGCCCCGCAAGGCTTCACCGTGGCCAGCATGACCCGCGGCAGCCGCGGCGTGCTATCGGCCGAGGAGGGACGGCGCCTGGCCAAGACCTTCGCGGTGCTGGTCAAGCAGGCCGGCATCGTCATCGTCGACGGCGAGCTGTCCGACGACGACAGCTTCCCGGTGCCGATCATGGGCAGCTCCGAGATCGTGGTCCAGGTGGGCACCAGCGCCGCCTCGATCAAAGCCGCCTATGGCCTGATCAAGCGGGTGTCGATGGCCTACGGCCGCCGCCCGTTTGGCCTGTTGGTCACCGGCGCCACCGAAGCCGAGGCCAAGGTGGTTTACAATAATATGGCAACAGCGGCAAGCAAGTATCTGGCAGTACAACTGACTTCCATGGGTTCCGTCCCCGCCGACGAATACTTACATCGTGCGGCGCGCCTGGGCCGGGCCGTGGTCGATGCGTTTCCTCTGGCGGGGGCGTCGGTGGCATTCCGGCGGCTGGCGGGACGTTTTGCGCTGTCGGGCATGCCGGGCCGCTCCGGGGGGACTTCCCATCTGGGCGCATAATCGACAACAATAGGACATGTACACAGCCAAAGGGAAAGCGGACAAGGACCATCTGCTGACGGAGCATATGCCGTTGGTGAAGCGCCTTGCCCACCACATGAAGGCCAAGCTTCCCCCCAGCGTGGAGGTGGACGACCTCGTGCAGGCCGGGATGATCGGCCTTCTGGACGCGATCAACCGCTATGAGGAGACCCACGGCGCCCAGTTCGAGACCTATGCCGTGCTACGTATCCGCGGCGCCATGCTCGACGAACTGCGCAACAGCGACTGGCTGCCGCGCTCCATGCGCCAGAACATGCGCAAGATCGAAACGGCCATGGCCACGCTGCAGCAACGCCTGGGCCACCCGCCGACCGAATCCGAAGTGGCCAAGATGCTCAAGCTGTCGCTGGCCGACTACCAGGAGATGCTGTCCGACGGCGGCGGCCACCAGCTGGTCTACTACGAGGACTTCCACGACCCGGACGGCAACGACACCTTCCTCGACCGCTATGCCGTGGATGACGCCGATCCCTTGCGCAGCCTGATGGAAGGGGACTTCCGCCACGCGCTGATCGAGGCCATCGACGCGCTGCCGCCGCGCGAGAAGATCCTCATGGGCCTGTACTACGAGGAAGAGCTGAACCTGAAGGAAATCGGCGCCGTCATGGGCGTGTCCGAATCGCGCGTGTCGCAGCTGCACACGCAAGCCGTCTCGCGCCTGCGCGCGGCCTTACGGGAGCTTGCGTGGACTGGGCCAGCGTAATCGGCATCTTTCTGGCCCTGGCGGGACTCGCCGTGGGCCATGGTATCGAGGGCGGCAAGTTCGCATCGCTGATCCAGCCGGCGGCTTTCGCCATCGTGGTGGTCGGCACCTTCGGCGCCGTGCTGCTGCAAAACGAAGCTCGCACTTTCGTCAACGGCCTGCGCATGCTGGCCTGGATCTTCCGTCCGCCGCCTTCCCAGCGCCGCCGCCTCGCTTCCGAAATCGCCCAGTGGTCGCAGAGCGCCCGCCGCGACGGCCTGCTGGCGCTGGAACAGCACATGCAGGCCAATAAGGACAAGTTCATCCAGAAGGGCCTGCGCCTGATCGTGGACGGCATCCATCCGGACAAGGTCCGCACCATCCTCGACACCGAATTGTCGGCCTACGAATTCGCCCAGCGCCAAGCCGCGCGCGTGTGGGAGTCGGCGGCCGGCTACGCACCCACCATCGGCATCCTCGGCGCGGTGCTGGGTCTGACCCACGTGATGGAAAACCTGACCGAGCCGGCCAAGCTGGGGCAGGGCATCGCGGTGGCCTTCGTCTCCACCGTGTATGGCGTGGGCATGGCCAATCTGCTGTTCCACCCGATCGGCAACAAGCTCAAGGCGATCATCGCGGAGACGGTGAGCCAGTATGAGATCCTCACCGACGTCTTCGTCGACATCGCCAGCGGCGACCATTCGCGCGTGATCGAAGAACGCGTGCAGAGCATCCTCACGCGGCCCTGACCATGGCGCGCAAAAAGTACGAGGAGCAGGGCGAGAACCACGACCGCTGGCTCATCTCGTACGCCGACTTCATCACCTTGCTGTTCGCCTTTTTCGTCGTGATGTACGCGATCTCCTCGATCAACGAAGGCAAGTACAAGGTGATTTCGGCCGCGCTCGGGAACGCTTTCGGCGGCACGACGGCGGCCCAGGCCAGCGGCGCCGGCCAGAGCATCCAGCTGCCCAATCCCCTGCAGCGCAAGCGCACGGAGGCCATGCGCCGCGAGCGCGAACGCTTGACCCGCCTGGCCGCCGACCTGCGCACAACCCTGGCGCCGCTGGTCCGCGAAGGCAAGGTGCGCGTGACGCAGAACAGCCGCGGCGTGTCGGTGGAGATCAACGCCAGCGTCCTGTTCGCGCCGGGCGACTCGACCCTGCAGCCGGAATCGGTCACGGCCCTGCGCTCGCTGGCCGACGTGCTGAAGAACGATCCGCACGCGATCCAGGTTGAAGGCCATACCGACAACGTCCCGATCCGCAACGTGATCTTCCCATCCAACTGGGAGCTGTCCGCCATGCGCGCCGGCAGCGTGGTGCGCCTCTTCGTGGACGCGGGCGTGCCAGGCGCGCGCCTGACGGCGGTGGGCCTGGCCGATAATGAACCGGTGGCGTCCAACGACACGGCCGAGGGCCGCGCCCGCAACCGGCGGGTGGCGGTGACCATCCTGTCGGCGCTGCCGGACGTGACGACCGAAATTCCCCCTCCCTAGGAGACCAGCATGGGCAGACTGGCGGCATTGGTGTTGTGTGGCGCAGCGCTGGCCGGCTGCACAGCGGAGCAGACCATGGCGCAAGGCGTGCAGGCCGCGATGACGGCGGAGAACAAGGCGGGGCGGGTGCTGGTGCACATGCGCTTCACGAACGGCGGGGCGGATCCGGTGTGGGTACCGGCTGCCGTGGCC
>Ga0208510_100593_pt1 | contig 11465 bp, 10 predicted proteins | sample LakWasMet33_HOW6_2_FD_183875 | JGI IMG/M metagenome (GOLD analysis project Ga0208510, IMG submission 183875) | Freshwater sediment methanotrophic microbial communities from Lake Washington under simulated oxygen tension - Sediment Metagenome... | ecosystem: Environmental > Aquatic > Freshwater >...
ATTTTGTCGATGGCAGTTGGCGAGGCGCATGTACTAAACATTTGTGTGGATCCTGCCGAACAGGGCCAGGGCATCGGCCGCAAATTGCTTGAACACTTAATTGATGTCTCGCGAGGCGAAGCGGAGACCATGTTTCTGGAAGTCAGACCGTCCAATCCGGTGGCGATAGCACTATACGAATCGATGGGTTTTAACGAAATCGGCCTCAGAAAAGGCTATTACCCGGCTGAAAACGGCCGTGAAGATGCAATGATGCTGGCATTGCAGATATTTTAGGAAACATCGCTGCACGGCGTAAATACGTCGTGCAGCGAGCTAAAGCTTATTTCAACCTATCGGTAACATGCGGCTGGATCAACTGGTATAGCAGCTGATGCATTCTTGGACTCGCCGCGATGATGTTGCCTGATTCCAGGTACTTGTCATTAAAAGAAAAATCGGTAATAACGCCGCCGGCTTCTTTTATCAGCAAAGCGCCTGCCGCCATATCCCATTCCATCAAACCGATTTCCCAAAAACCATCTAATCGACCGGCCGCAAGATAAGCCAAATCCAGCGCGGCTGAACCTGCGCGACGTATCCCGGCAGAATCAATGGTGACGGCTTTGAACATGCCCAAATAGGCATCCAAGTGTTGTTGGTTTTTAAAAGGGAAGCCGGTACCGATCAGCGTACCTTTCATACTGGTTTTATTGGTGACACGCAGTCGACGGTTATTTAACATGGCACCGCCGCCGCGTTTAGCCGTAAACAACTCATCCCGCAAAGGATCATAGACAACGCCAACTTCAAGTCTACCTTTGTGCTTCAAGGCGATAGAGACGGCGTATTGAGGAAAGCCATGCAAAAAATTGGTGGTACCGTCGAGAGGATCAATCACCCAGACGAAATCATTACCGGCATGCTCGCCGCTTTCTTCAGCCAGTATGCTGTGATCAGGATAAGCGGTTTTAATGATGTTGATAATCTCCCGTTCCGCCATTCTATCGACCTCACTGGCATAATCGTTGATGCCTTTTTGATCGATTTGTAAATGGTTGACGTTATCAGCGGAACGAAGGATTAAATCGCCGGCGCTGCGAGCAGCACGAACGGCAGTATTGAGCATGGGTTGCATAGGCTTAGAATTTTTAATGAGCGTAGAAAGGCCCATAGAATAACAAATCTTTGTTAAACTTTGGGCTTTTTTAAGCACGGGAAAAGACATTGTTAGCCAATATTAAGATTGTTCTGGTCGAAACCACACACCCTGGCAACATCGGCGGCGTGGCTCGGGCAATGAAGAACATGAGCATGGATAATCTCTGCCTAGTAGCCCCGAAAATTTTCCCTAGTGCTGATGCCACCTCCCGTGCTTCGGGCGCTGACGACCTGTTATCAAGAGCTAGGGTTTACTCAACCTTGGAAGAAGCGGTGGCTGATTGCCAGCTGGTTATCGGCGCCAGCGCCCGCAGTCGAACCATTAGCTGGCCGGAAATAACCCCCAGAGAATGCGCTGAAAAAATCGTTATTAACGAACCCGGCAAAAAGGTCGCGATCCTGTTCGGCCGCGAACATTCAGGCCTGAAAAATCATGAGCTGGATCTATGTCATTTTCTGCTGCACATTCCTTGCAACAGCGACTTTAGCTCTCTTAATATTGCTGCCGCAGTACAAATTGTCTGTTATGAGTTATTCATTGCTGCGGGTGTTCAATCCGAGCCAAAAATAATCGTTGGCGATCAAGGCAAAAACCCATTGGCAACCACTGAACAAATGGACATGTTCTACGATCATTTTCATCAAACCCTCCTAGACATCGGCTTTATGCACGCCGACAAATCCAAAACCATCATGCGCCGGCTGCGCAGGATATTTAATCGCACCTACCTTGATAGCAAGGAAGTCGATATTCTCAGAGGCATTTTGCGCATGGCTCAGGGTGGTCCAAAATAACTCAGCTAGTCGATACTGTCTGCACTGCTGTAAGCCTGAAGACCGCCCATAATAGTTGACTATTCCGCTTGGTTAAGTATAGTAAATAGCCTTAACCCGTATTTATGTAAGGAATATCTTGTGCGTTTAACTACCAAAGGCCGTTATGCGGTAACTGCGATGCTGGACTTGGCATTTCACAGCCCTGTCAAACCCGTCACTCTGACCGACATTGCCGCCCGCCAAACCATTTCGCTGTCTTATCTCGAACAGTTGTTTGCACGTTTACGACGCGCCGGTATGGTCAAAGGCGTGCGCGGTCCCGGTGGCGGCTATACGCTGTGCCAAAAGACCAGCGAAATCAATATCGCCGACATTATTGCAGCCGTCGATGAACCGATTGATTCCACCAAATGCGGCGGCGAAGCCAATTGCCAAAAACACCAAGCTTGTTTGACTCACGACTTGTGGGTGGGCTTGAGCGACCAAATCAGGGATTACTTAAAAGGCATCACGCTTGCTGATCTGCTTGAAAGACATCACGTTAAAGAAGTCGCTAAAAGACAAGATCAAGACGCCCAGCATGTGATTGAAATCACCCGGCCGAGCCTTTAAAAGCCCTACATGATTTACCTCGACCACAACGCGACCACCGCTATTGATGATCGCGTGTTGGAGGCCATGCTGCCGTACCTCAGCAAGTTTTACGGTAATCCATCAAGTCTATATCGACACGGCAGAATGGCACGTAGTGCGTTGGATGTTGCCCGAGAGCAAGTCGCGGCACTCATTAACGCCCAGCCTTCGCAGGTTATCTTTACCAGCGGCGGCACTGAAGCCAATAACCTGGCTTTGACCGCCCTCCCCGTTGCGGCTGGTTTGGCTATTTCAGCCATTGAGCACCCTTGCATTACCGAACCTGCCCAACGCCTACAAAACCAGGGCCACCAACTCACGACCTTGGCTGTCGACAGCGACGGCGTTATCACTCAAAATTCCATAAACAAAATCATTCAGACTAAGCCCATTTTAGTGTCGATGATGCTGGCAAATAATGAAACCGGCGTAATCCAGCCGATTGCCGAATACGTGCAACAATTAGGCGCGCAAGGCATTGTGGTTCACACCGATGCTGTGCAAGCGTTAGGCAAGATACCGGTGGATTTCAAACAGCTGGGCGTGCAGTTGATGACACTTTCCAGCCATAAAATTTATGGTCCCAAAGGCTGCGGCGCCTTGGTATTGGATAAATCCGTCCCCATAAAGCCTTTGCTGTTGGGAGGTGGACAAGAACAAGGCCTACGCGCCGGCACCGAAAATGTTGCAGCCATTGTCGGCTTCGGCAAAGCGGCGGAACTTGCCAAAGCGGAATTAATTGCCCGCCAAGCACACACCTTAAAATTAAGGACATTGCTGGAGCAAGGTTTAAGCACCCTGCCCGGCCTGCAGATATTCGCAGAACAAGCGCCACGCTTGCCCAATACCATCCAAATCGGCATTACCGGCATGGATGGTGAAATGCTGCTGATGAAGCTGGATCAAAAAGGTATAGCAGTATCCAGCGGCTCGGCCTGTGCCAGTGGTGCCAGAGAACCCAGTCCGGTCCTGCTGGCGATGGGTATTGATGCCGAACTGGCCTTAAGCGCCATTCGCATCAGCGTGGGCAAAGACAACACCGAAACTGAAATTATTAAATTTATCGAGCTGCTAACTGCTTTGCTCCCCCAACATTAACGAGGTCACTATGTCTGTTTCATTAACTGAAAACGCCGCCCGCCAAATCAAAAAACAACTGGACAAACGCGGCAGCGGTATCGGCTTAAAACTGGGCGTAAAAAAGTCCGGCTGTTCCGGTTATGCCTACGTGCTGGATTATGCCGACCAACTCAACGAAGGCGACCAGACCTTCGAAAAATTTGGCGTTAAGGTCATCGTGCAAGCCGCTGATCTGGAATTCGTCGACGGCATCGAACTTGATTATCGTCGTGAAGGCCTCAACGAAGCCTTCCAGTTTAACAACCCCAATGTCAAAGGCACCTGCGGCTGCGGCGAAAGCTTTTCGGTTTAGATCAATCTAAAGCTCGCCATTTACGAGTCCCTGTTTGCCGCACCACAGCATGACAGACCCCAACACAAACCCAAGCAACGTCGAACCCTCGCCGCATATTGAGAAACTGCTGGATGCAGCCAACTCAGCATCGCAGACTGTCGCAGCGTTGCATGTGGCATTTTTGGCATTTACCGCCTACCTCGGCGTAATTGTTTGGGGCACCACGGACGAAGACCTACTGCGTATTAGTCCGGTCAAACTGCCGATTCTGGATGTCGACCTGCCGTTGACCACCTTTTTCAGCTTCGTACCTTGGTTGGTAGTCCTGCTGCATTTCAACTTGTTGATGCAGTTAGAGCTGCTCTCTTGCAAGCTTTGGAATCTGGATCGCGACCTTCCCGCTTCGCCAGCCGGTCAGCAAGTGCGTGACCGCCTGTTCATCTTCCCCTTTACCCACCTTATTGCCGGTAGCTCAGATGCCCGACTAATCCGCTGGCTGTTATCACTGATAGTTGGTATTACCATCATCGTCTTACCTTTGTTCATGTTGCTGGCAGCGCAAATTCGTTTCCTGCCTTTTCACGACGAAGCCATCACTTGGTCACAACGCTGCGCTGTTTGGTTTGACGCTGCCATGCTGCTCGCCCTGTGGCCATTAATTGCCTCTCCCAGAGATAAAGCACGGGAATGGTGGCTGCACCTGGGTTTTCGACTACTGGGATATTGGCTTGCTTGGCTCCGATATTTTGGCGCCAGCGCATTGAAATTATTTCAACGTCGTCGGTATGAAAGCACTCCCCAGCCAACCCTAATCCCAGGAACCGAGCCCAAGGGCATGATAGTCTTACTGACCTCGGTGCCGCTGGTTGTTCTACTCAGCATTATTGCGGTTATCCCAGGCAGTATCACAGTACAAACTTATTACACCCAGCCAAAAGACTCACCACACAACGACGTATCTGGAGAGCCTCCTCTGTACTTCGAAGATTGGTTAATTCGCCATGTACCCGAATCATGGCTGAGCGTTGCTGCCCACAAATATGATGCCGTATCTTGCTCATCCCTAGAACAGGCTAAAAAATCAGACGCATCGATTCTGCAAGTGATGCTCGGTCCCTGTTCATGGTTCGATTTGGGATTCTTTCCACGTAACTTAAACCTAAGAGAAGCGCGATTAGTACCCAAAGAGGTGTCATTATCACTGTTGACCCGTGCCATAGATCCAGACAAACAAGTGCGCGACGCCGCTTTTAAGGAGTTCGACGGCCTCAATTTACAAAACCGCGATCTGCGTTTTGCCAATTTGTTCGGTGCGGTATTACCCAAAGCCGATCTTCGGCACGTTCAGTTGCAAGGTGCGGTCCTTCTAAGAGCAAAACTACAGGGCGTAATCGGCTGGGATAAAACGCAACTGCAAGGTGCAATATTGGGCGGAACGCAACTGCAAAGTGCGAGCTTGACTGAGGCGGATCTGCAGGGTGCGGATCTGCGCGGTGCCGATCTACAAGGCGCGGACCTACGCTGGGCAAAATTGCAAAGTGCCGATTTACGTGGTGCGGATCTGCAAGGCGCAAATTTGCAAGGCGCAAAATTACAGGGCGCGAACTTACGCGGAGCAGAACTACAGGGCGCTGATCTAAGCGAAGCCGCTCTACAAGGTGCTGACCTGGTCTTTGCCAACCTACAGGGAGCAAACTTAGTTTCAGCGAATCTTCAGGGCGCGGAACTGCGCGAGGCGCAATTACAGGGAAGCGACTGGTCGCAAGCCAATCTCGACGGTCTATTTATTGTCGACAGTGCGTTGGCTTGGAACGAGCAACAACAGCACAAATTGGTAACAACACTCAAACCGCTGCTGGACGATGAAAAGTTCAGCGCCTTTCAAACACGGATAAAGCGCGCCGGCTCTGCCTTAGTACCGACCAAATCGCCCAGTCAAACCGGCTGCTATAGCGATAATCCAACCTTGCTAGAATGCGAATACAACCATCCGAAACAACTGGGCGCTTATCGTACTGCCATACTGCATCCGAAATTGATCGAACTGGCTTGCTCGGATGCAGCAATTGCCGCTGGCATTGCCAGTCGTGGTTACAACCAGTCCACCAGCAATGACCCCAATTTTGGCCTGGCGACAGCCTTACTCAAATCGATGAACACACCAAAACCCTGTGCGGGTTTAGCTTCGTTATCCGACCAAATCCGGCAACGTCTTCGAGAAGAAGCTGAACAACAAGAAAAAGAAATCACCCCGAAATAATCTATTTCTATCCTTGCATCTCCACACTTTTTTTCACGTCCAGTTATGCTCCAGAGCGTGCGCATATTGTATAAACCCGTCCAGAACATCTAACTCAAGTAACTTATTAAAAGATTCGCACCGCCAGCATGTAAAATAGCGCGCTATCCATTCGCTTTAGCTTTAAACCGATTTATCCCGGTTTTACTTACCCCTTCGCACCGCCCACTATGCCTGACAATTATTTTATTGAACGCGATTATTCACTAGATTCCCTGAAAGTCCCGCCCAATTCCATTCAAGCCGAGCAATCGGTATTAGGTGGCTTGATGCTGGATAACCAGACCTGGGATTCGGTGGCTGAAAAAGTCGGCAACAATGATTTTTATCGCAAAGATCATCAGCTGATCTTCAAGACCATCGAACAACTGGCTGATAAACAAATCCCCTTTGACGTCATCACCATCTCGGAAGCGTTGGGCGCCATCGGTGAGCTGGAAAACATCGGCGGTCTGGCTTATCTAGGCACCTTAGCGCGTGAAACCCCCAGCGCTGCCAATATCGTCACTTACGCCAATATCGTCCGAGATCGCTCGATACTGCGACAGCTGATTCATGTCGGCACCGACATCTCTGATTCCGCATTTAACCCCGAAGGCCGCGAAACCTCGGAGCTGCTTGAAAATGCCGAAAGACAAGTGTTTAAAATTGCCGAACAGCGGCAACGCGGGCAAGGCGGCTTTATGCCGATTAAATCGCTGCTGGCCAAAGCCGTCGATAAAATCGAAACCCTGTTTGAACAAGAAGGCTCTATCACCGGCGCCGCGACCGGCTTTACCGATTTCGACCAAATGACCTCCGGCTTGCAGCCTGCTGATTTGATTATCGTCGCCGGTCGGCCATCGATGGGCAAAACCACCATTGCCATGAATATGGCCGAAAACATCGCCATCAAAGGTGATAAGCCGGTTGCGGTATTCAGTATGGAAATGCCCGGCGACTCACTGGCGATGCGGATGATGTCGTCGCTGGGGCGAATCGACCAGCATAAAGTCAGAACCGGTAAGCTGGATGACGATGAATGGCCTCGATTAACCTCAGCCATCAATTTACTGGCCGAAACCAAATTATTTATCGACGACACCCCGGCCTTAACGCCGACCGAAGTACGCTCAAGAGCAAGACGGCTGATGCGCGAACACGGCCAGTTAGGTTTGATAGTGTTGGATTATTTACAGCTGATGCAATCGCCTTCCAGCGGTGAAAATCGCGTGCAACAAATTTCTGATATTTCCCGTGGCTTAAAGGCATTGGCGAAGGAATTGAACGTACCGGTAGTCGCGCTCTCCCAGCTCAATCGCAACCTGGAGCAACGTCCAAACAAACGCCCGGTAATGTCCGATTTGCGCGAGTCCGGTGCGATCGAGCAGGACGCCGACTTGATCGTGTTCGTCTATCGAGACGAAGTTTATAACGAAGACAGCCCTGACAAAGGTATCGCCGAAGTCATCATTGGTAAGCAGCGTAACGGACCTTTAGGTACGGTCAGATTAACGTTCCTCGGCCAATACACCCGCTTTGAAAACTTTGCCGGTCCTGCTTATAACAGCGCCGACTATGAATAACTGCCAGGATAAACAATGACGCCAGCCGCTTATGCCGTGCTCAATCTGGATGCCGTGCAACACAACCTAGCCAAAGTCCGTGAAATAGCACCAAATTCTAAAATCATGGCCGTGATCAAGGCCAATGGCTATGGGCATGGCCTGTTGCGCATTGCCGAAGCCCTGCAAGGCGTCGATGCCTTTGCAGTCGCGCGGGTTGACGAAGGTATTCGTTTACGCAAAGCCGGTTTCCAAAATCGCATTGCGGTCCTGGAAGGCTTTACCTGTAGCGAAGAATTGGACGATTTTTTGGAATACCGGCTGGATGCCATCGTGCATTGCGACCTACAAATTGATCTGTTGGCCGCTCGTAATGAGCACGAACAACTGGCAGTCTGGTTAAAACTCGACAGCGGCATGAATCGTTTGGGTTTTAAAGCTAAAGAATTTGCGGCGGCATATCAACGCTTGGAGCAATGCCAGATCATCAAACGCCCCATCAATCTGATAACGCATTTTGCCAATGCCGATGATAAAAACGATCCTAAAACCCAGCAGCAAATCGACTGTTTTAATACCCTGACTGCCGATTATCCCGGCGAACGCAGCATGGCCAACTCGGCCGGAATATTGGGCTGGCCGGCATCGATCACCGACTGGGTAAGGCCCGGCGTATTGCTTTATGGCATCTCGCCGTTTGCCGACATTACAGGTGAAGAATTAGGTTTAAAGCCGGTCATGGAGCTGCACTCACGTTTAATTGCAGTCAAACAGCTGGAACAAGGCGACAGCGTCGGTTACAGCGGCAGATGGGTTTGCCAACAACCTACCACTCTCGGCGTCGTGGCTATCGGCTACGGCGACGGCTATCCGCGTTATGCCAAAATCGGCACACCGGTTCTGGTTAATGGTCAACGCGTGCCGCTGATCGGCAGGGTATCCATGGACATGCTGACCGTAGACCTCGCCAGCCAACCCCAAGCCAAACCAGGCGATCCGGTAACACTATGGGGTAACGGCTTGCCTATTGAAGAAATCGCCCGCTGCACCGACACCATTCCCTACACTTTGGTTTGCGGCATTACTCCACGGGTACAGATTGTTGAAGATTGAAATATGCAGGGTATGCATTGCGAGCCCTGTATATATTTAAAAGTGTCAGGTTTTTTTACACATTTCGATTTAACAGAAACTTCCTTAACAAAAACTAAAAAATAGCTTTTAACATATTAATCAACTGACTACAGCAGTTAAACCTTGACGGCTGTGATTTTAAGACAGTTTTAGGGCCTGCACTGTAAGGAAAATATCGAAAAAACTACTCAACAAATTCAAAAGTGTCAGGTTTTTTTACACAAATTGCATTAAAAACTTAGACATAGATCACAAAAAAACATAAGACGTTGATTTATTTTAAATTTAAATAACTGGCGCATTAATTGCTTATTGAGACAGGCCTCACCTGTTGCGAAGCAGGGTCGGAAAGCGTCAGGTCTCTGTGAGATAGAGATGGCTGAGTTGCATTAACCGCAGAGCAATCTGTGATCACTAAATTTCAAATAAAAAATTGAATATGAAAAAAATTTTCGCTTTAACAGTCATTTCTACTGCATTACTATTCAGCCAAGAATCATTTGCTACCACCTTTGTAAATATCGACGACTTTAGTGTTGGCATTCAATCTCTCAACGATATAACTCCTGATAATGTTGGTGTTACAGGCTCCGCTGGCCCCCGCACCATTACCAATAACCTGCTTAACGCTTCAGCTCCAATTGGCAACACCTTGGATGTAACAGGCGGCCCTACCGGTTTTCTAGACATCACCAATGGTGGCGGCGAAGATTCTGAAGTCACTATTTTGTGGAACTTGGCTAGCGGATTAGTGCCTGCAAACGCGATCAATATCGGTTTTTACTTTGCAATTTTACAATCAGATGGCAATCCAACTTCTTTGGATTTCTCATTCTCTAGTAATCCATTAGCAAGCTTTAGCATTCCTGGCAATACAGCTAATCAAAACGTATCATTTGGTTTATCTGCCGCTCAAATTGCACTTGTTAGCGCAGGCGGCCCACTTGAACTAAAAATCAATGGCGCAGCAGGCTGGGATTTATCTGTTGATGCATTTGGTTTTTCTTACGATCAACCGACTACGCCTCCTACTAATAATGTCCCTGAACCTGCAGCGTTTGCCCTGATAGCTTTAGGTCTTGCTGGCTTAGGCTTCCGCAAGAAAAAACAAGCTTAATTCTATATTTTTTGTTTTATTAAAGCCGCTTCTCGGGGGCGGCTTTTTATGTATCCAACGTAGTTTGTCTCATGGCAGGTATTTGATTGTGAGTGACATCTGGTCAAATACCTATCTGTTATGAATGCAACGAAAAATCGGCCAATTAATGGATTGAATCCCGGTTTTTTACGATTTTTTAAAAAACATGGACTCGACCTCATTATGAAAAAAAAACTTGTACTAACAACACTTTCGTCGGCACTGCTGTTCAGTGCTCAAGCATTTGCTACGCCTGTTTATATAGCTATTGACGATTTTAATTCTGATGATCAATTCGTCTCAGATACGACTGTAGGTGACGGCCTTCAGTCCAACACAAATGCCAAACGCACTTTAACCAATGAATTACTCTCAGGCTCAGGCCCGATACAAAGCGTTGCCCAAGTATCATTCGGAATCCTGGATATCAGCAATGGCAGCGGTGAAGATTCCGAAGTAACGGTTGCATGGAATTTGGAAGCTGGATTGCTGCCAGCAACTGTTTTTCCCATAAGCTTTTTGTTTGAAGTCGTGCAATCAGACGGCAATCAAACATCTTTAGATTTCTTTTTCAACAACGATCCATTAGCGAGCTTCAGCATTGCCCCAAACACCAACAACCAAATCGTAGCATTTGGCCTAACTTCTTCTCAGTTAGCACAGATTAACGTAGGAGCAGGTTCGCTTTTGCTGAAAATCAATGGCGACACTGGATGGGATTTATCAGTTGACGCCATCGGCTTCTCTTATGATGACGGCTTAACAACTTCAATTCCCGAACCTACTGCTTTGGGTTTGCTAGCTCTTGGCTTAGCAAGCTTAGGCTTCCACAAGAAAAAACAAGCTTAATTCTATATTGTCTTTGTTTTATCAAAACCGCTTCTCGGGGCGGTTTTTTTACGCCTAAAAATAATCCTACTGACTTGCATAAAAGCAAGCATCCAACCATTTCCGTTTTGATCCGCTGTAAATCAACAATAACCACCTACCCTGGTGCATGTTTTTATTATCTCTTAAATTAACCGCCATTGTTATTAGTACAAATACCTATATACCGAGGATTTTGAGTTACACAAAACGACATCTGCATTGATCATCCTTCCATCTTAAAACTCAACTTACCCCCCACAAAAAAAGGCCACCTTTTTTTGAAGGTGGCCTTTTCGTTGTCTAAACCTCTAATGTACTAAATCATCAAGGATTCGGGCCGTTGTGACAGCTGAAACAGCTTACTTGATAGCCGGCGGGCCAATTTTTGGTACCGAACTCATCAGCATTGATGGTTTTTGCCACTTTAATTGCACTCAACGGCGTACCCGCGCTGGTGGTACCGTGACAGTACGCACAGCTAGGCGTTGTTGCGGTGCCGTTTTTGTTAGCATCTTC
>Ga0208510_100595_pt1 | contig 11409 bp, 7 predicted proteins | sample LakWasMet33_HOW6_2_FD_183875 | JGI IMG/M metagenome (GOLD analysis project Ga0208510, IMG submission 183875) | Freshwater sediment methanotrophic microbial communities from Lake Washington under simulated oxygen tension - Sediment Metagenome... | ecosystem: Environmental > Aquatic > Freshwater >...
GGCGCCAATGACGGCATGGGTCTTCATGATTTCCCATTCTTCGGGTTCGAATTTGCCGGGCTTGAGCAGGATATGGTCGGGAATGCCGATTTTCCCGATGTCGTGCATGGGACTGGCATGTAACATTAATTCGCAATCGGCCTCATTCCAACCGATGGATTTTGCCAACAAGGCCGAGATGTGGCTCATCCGCAGAATATGGTTGCCGGTTTCGTTATCGCGATATTCGGCGGCGCGGCCCAGTTGTTGCACTACCTGTAACCGGGTGCGACGCAGCTCGTCGGTACGCGTCTGCACCATTTCATTCAACACGGCTTTTTGATCGTAAAGCATGCGATGCATCAATTGTGCATCAAGCATATTGCGCACTCGCGCCAGCAGCTCATTGCAATAAAAAGGTTTGGTGATGAAATCGCGCGCACCTGAGTTAAGGGCTCGCAGCAAAAAATCCTGACCATGCTGTGCGGTGAGTATCACTACGGGCGGAAATAGCGGATCCTCAAGCGCCTTGAGTTGTTCCATCACCTCAAAACCATCCAGATGAGGCATATTAATGTCCAACAAAATCAGGTCGGTACGGGCCTGTCGGTAAATCTCCAATACCTGCCTGGAATCCTGTACCAACACCAGATTACTATAGCCTTGAGCCGACAACATTTTATCCAGTAATTTCAGGTTTACCGACTCATCATCTACAATGAGAATACGTGCGACCTCCTTCTTGTACATGATGTTTACCTTATATTTATCTCTGATCGGTCTGCCGTGATTGTAGATCAACGCGCCAACTTTTCAAACTTTAACGCTCATTTTTGATCAACTTCGTAAATCCGTTTACGATTACAAGGATGGAGGGGGATAAAGCATTGCATGCGCAAATGCAGAGGCGGTTGCCGACGACGAAGGGGATCTAGTCGCACTCCTACATGCCAAAAAATATGTAGCCGGTAATGAGCGCCACGCCGATTACAACCAGTTTGAGTTTATTGACCAAAGACTGCTCCCGCCAATAATAAAGCCAACTTGCTTTCTGATGCGCACAGGCTGACAACAGATTGTCTTTACAACGCCGGTAAAAAGACGGCAGCACCCGCAACAGCCGGTAAAGTCCATAGACGGCAGAAGACGCTATGACATAAAAAACAATAACCTGGGTTTGATGAAGATCGGTATGAAAAAGATGTTCGATGAGGTGATCAAGATTGGACTCGATAAACTCAAAGGTAAGATGGATGATCTCGAGGAGATGCTCGAACAGAAAATGAACCAGTTCGAACAATAAGCCGAATACTGTATCAGGGGCAGCGATAACGGCTATGACAGCGGCCAGGATCAATCCTCTAACCCTGAGTTGTTGCGATCGTTTTTTAGCGACATGTGCGGACAATAATTCGCGGTCTTCATCTTTCATATCGATGAAATGCGTGCCGACAAAATAAGGATACTGACTGCCGATGCTTTTGCAATAAACAACCTTGCCGTAAGTCACGATGGCAGCCATGCCGGATGCGAGCAGTATTTTGATGACCAGATAGTCGCCTTCTTCAAGCGCATCTTCACAATTAAAAGCCATGCCGCTTGCACTGATGTTAACGTTGCGGGTTTCGCTTTCATTAGAGTGAAAGTCCGGCGCCCTGATACCCGGCAAGTTTTTTTCCAGCCTCGGCAATAGCAATGCCGAATCCTGCGGCACCTTTTCAAGACCTGTAGGCGATGAAAGGGTGCTTGAAATATTATCGAAAACAGGTTGCGGTTCGGTCAGCAGTTTTTCATCTATTTTTTGGTAAAACAGATTAACTTCATCATAAATTCGAAAAAAAACTCTTCGGTTTTTATTTTTCGTCACGTTGATCTTATCCATAATCTACAACCTCTAAACTTTATATTGCCAGGATTTGAATACCCTTATCACACATCAATCGTTACACGCTGTCCAGGAAAACCCCAAGTAGGCACCTTTAGACGGCGGCACGAAAGAGCTTTATAGCACAATCCGTTCGTCCGCTACTTTCACGAAGCTTTCACTCTATTGAATTAACATAATTATTCACCTGGTGTTCCCGGCAACTGCTCCATGCCGTCGCTCTTGTCTCTGTGTTAAATAATTCTTTAGCCTGATTCCGATAATGCCTTCACAGTCTACTGCACCTGATGCGCTCCCGTTGTGACGGAAAGCGCTTTAGGTTTCCATTTTCACCCTCCATGTTTTCATGGACGGTGCGTAACATCGGTTAATAAAACGCTTTTAACCTACCCAAACTCTGGCGTTTTTGAACAGACGCATCCACGCGCCATATTCATTCCAGTCATCCGGGTGCCATGAGTTTTGCACCGTTCTGAAGCAGCGCTCCGGGTGCGGCATCATAATCGTAAACCGCCCGTCCGTGGTGGTCAGTCCGGTAATGCCGAACGGCGAACCATTAGGGTTGGCGGGAAATTCCGTGGTTAATTCGCCATAGTTATCGACATAGCACAAGGCAACAGCGCCCGCCTCCAACGCAACCGCCGGATCCACTGCAAATTCCGCGCGCCCTTCGCCATGCGCAATGGCGACCGGCATTCTGGAACCTTCCATACCGGCAAACAGGATGGACGGCGATTTTTGCACTTCAACCAAGGCCACCCGCGCTTCAAATTGTTCCGAGGTGTTGCGCATGAAACGCGGCCAATGTTCCGCGCCGGGAATGATGTCTTTTAATCCCGACATCATCTGGCAACCGTTACAAACACCCAAGCCGAAAGTGTCGGGCCGCTGGAAAAATGCGGCGAATTCATCGCGGCAACGCGAGTTGAACAAAATCGATTTTGCCCAGCCGCCGCCCGCGCCCAGTACGTCGCCGTAGGAGAAACCGCCGCAGGCAACCAGGCCGGTGAAATCAGCCAAGCTCACCCGGCCGTGAACAATATCGCTCATGTGTACGTCGATGCTGGTAAATCCGGCGCGGTCGAATGCCGCCGCCATTTCCACATGGCCGTTAACGCCCTGCTCCCGCAGTATCGCAACTTTGGGTCTTATTGCGATTTTAAACAGCGCTGTCACGTCGTCGTTAACATCAAAGGTCAACGCAACATTCAAGCCGGGATCTTGATCATCGGCGATGCGTTCAAACTGCTGCTGCGCGCATTCCGGGTTGTCGCGCAAGGCCTGCATCTGGTAGCTGAGCTCGGACCAGCTGCCCTGCAATTCGGCCCGGCCGGCGGAATAAACAACCTCGCCCAAATGGCGGACGGTCAGTTGCTGTTCTTCCATGACCTTGCCTATGACATAAATGCAATCGATCAGGCCCGATTGTTTTAACAGCTCCACGACGTCCTTACAGTCGCTCTGGCGCACTTGCAATACCGCGCCCAACTCTTCATTAAACAATGCCCCCAGCACATCATCGCCCAGGCTATCTAGCGTCAGGGTCACGCCCAATCGGCTCGCGAACATCATTTCCGCCACCGTAGCCAGCAAGCCGCCATCGGAACGGTCATGGTAACTAAGCAGTTTGTCTTGGCTATTAAGCGTTTGTATCGCATCGAAGAAGGCTTTCAGCAGGCCCGCTTCATCCAGGTCGGGACAGTCATCGCCGAGCTGGTTATAAACCTGCGCCAATACCGAACCGCCCAAACGGTTTTTACCCGCGCCCAGATCAATCAGGATCAAGGCGCTGTCCTCATCCGGTACGCGGCGCAGTTGCGGGGTCAGGGTAAGACCAATATCGGCAACCGGCGCAAACGCGGTAATCACCAACGACAACGGCGAGGTCATGATTTTTTCCGCGGAATCATCTTTCCACACGGTTTTCATCGACAAGGAATCCTTGCCCACCGGTATCGCGATACCCAGCGCCGGACACAATTCCATGCCCACTGCTTTGACGGTATCGAACAATGCCGCATCTTCGCCCTGGTAACCGGCTGCGGCCATCCAGTTGGCGGACAATTTTATTTTCTTTAGGGAATCGATGCTGGCGGCGGCGATATTGGTGATGGCCTCGCCTATCGCCATACGCCCGGATGCCGGAGCGTCGATCACCGCGATCGGCGAACGCTCGCCCATCGCCATCGCCTCACCGGTCACGGCATAAAATCCCGTTGCAGTGACGGCGACATCGGCCACCGGCACCTGCCAGGGACCGACCATTTGATCCCGCGCAACCAACCCGGTGACCGAGCGGTCGCCGATATGGATCAAGAAGCTCTTATCGGCGACGGCCGGGAATGACAAGACGCGCTTGACCGCCTCGTCCAGCGTGATGCCGCTGAAATCCAGTGACTTGGTGTTGGGTTTAACATGCTCGACATTACGGTGCAGCTTGGGCGATTTGCCGAATAATACCGACATTGGAATGTCGACCGGCTTGTCGCCCAACAACTTGTCGCCGAGCGTTAAATGCTCTTCTTCGGTCGCCTCGCCGATCACCGCGAACAGGCAATGTTCGCGCTCGCAAAAGGCGGTAAATAGTTCCAACGATTCGGGTTTGATCGCAACCACATAACGTTCCTGCGCTTCGTTGCACCAGATCTGCATCGGCGACATGCCTTTATCGGCATTATGCACATTGCGCAATTCAAAGCGGCCGCCGCGATCGCAGTCATGGATAATTTCCGGTACCGCGTTGGACAAACCGCCCGCGCCAATATCATGAATGGAGACTATCGGCGTATCGTGGCCCATGGCGTTGCAGTGATTAATGACTTCCTGACAACGGCGCTCCATTTCGGGATTTTCCCGTTGCACCGAGGCAAAATCGAGGTCTTCCGAACCTTCGCCGGAAGCCTGCGAGGAAGCGGCACTGCCGCCCAGCCCGATTAACATAGCCGGACCGCCCAGGATGATGATCAACGAACCGGCGGGAATCGGGTGTTTATCGACCAGCATCGGCCGGATGTTACCCATGCCGCCTGCGATCATGATCGGTTTATGATAGCCCCGAAATTCATTGTCCTTGCCCGGTACGGATTGCTCAAAGCTGCGGAAATATCCGGCCAGATTAGGCCTGCCGAATTCATTATTAAAGGCTGCGCCGCCGAGCGGACCTTCCAGCATGATGGTTAACGCCGAGGCGATACGTTCCGGCTTGCCGTTATCCGCTTCCCAGGGTTGCGGGAAACCGGGGATTTTCAAATGCGATACGGAAAAACCGGTTAAACCGGCTTTGGGCGAAGAACCGCGACCGGTCGCGCCTTCGTCGCGAATCTCACCGCCGGAACCGGTTGCCGCGCCCGGATAAGGTGAAATGGCGGTAGGATGATTATGGGTTTCCACCTTCATCAGCAAATGCGCGTCTTCTTCGACATAGCCGTATTCGCCGGTCTGGGGATTGCGTAAAAAAACCTGCGTAGTTGAACCTACCGCTACCGAGGCGTTATCGCTGTAAGCCGACAAGATGCCTTCGGGGCTTTTTTCCGCGGTATTGCGGATCATTTTGAACAGGGATTGCGCTTGCTCTACGCCGTCAATCGTCCAGTCGGCATTAAAAATCTTGTGTCGGCAATGCTCGGAATTGGCTTGGGCAAACATCATCAATTCGACATCGGTCGGATTCCTGCCCAACGTTTGAAAGCTCTCGGTCAGATAATCGATTTCATCATCGGACAAGGCCAGACCCAGTTCCGTATTGGCGCTAACCAGCGCGTCGCGTCCCTGTACTGTTATAGCAACATGCAGTAACGGCTTGGGCTGATGCTGAACGAACAGTTCAGGTTCGATGTCGCCATCCAAAACGGTTTGGGTCATACGGTCATGCAACAACGCTTTCACAGATGCCGATAACGGCCCATCGACATCCAACGTGTACTCAATACCCCGCTCGATGCGTTTAACCTCGGATAATCCGCAACGTTGGGCAATTTCGGTCGCCTTGCTGGACCAGGGTGAAATCGTGCCTGGGCGCGGCACGACCAGCAAATGTGGGCCTGGAACATCAACGCCTGCTTGCGTGGAACCGTAAGCCAACAGCTGTTTTAAAATCCCGGCTTGACGGTCCTCCAAGTCATTTTCAATATCCACAAAGTGCATAAACCGCGCTGAGACGGCCTTGATTGCGGGTTCTATTGCCTGAAGTTCGGCCAGCAATTTATTAATACGGAAGACAGAAAGCGCGGAAGTTCCAGAGATTTTTAACATGGGTAAAAAAGATTCAAATTAAAGGCGAAAGACGAAAGGCAAAAGGCAAAAGGGCTTTTTAACCTTTCGCCTTTCGCCTTTCGCCTCATAAATCACTTAGCCAAATCAGCTTTGATAGTGTCGTGCAAAAGCGTCAGCAAACTTAAACTCGTCTCGTCAGCCACCGGTTTCTGTTCTTTGTCCAAGATAACAACATCGGTCTGCCGGTTGTTTTCCACTAATTTAAGAACATACTCTTGTTCAGTGACTTCAAATCCTTTGAAAAAAAAGTTGACTTCGTCCCAAACAGAACCGTCTTCCACTTCCTTTTTATTCGGGTCATATTGGACATCAAACCGCCCGTCGTCCTGATTGCGATTGGTCACTTCAATAGACTTTCTGCTTAATGCTTTACCCACCATACGCCATGCTATTGCTGAGGGCGCACCGATGCGCAAGCGCTTGGTTCCCTCACCCGCATCAACCAGTTCAACCTGAGTTAATTTCCGGTCGACAGTCGGAGCTGTTTCAGTTGGCGGGACGGCGTCGACATCAGTTGCTTCCGCAGCCGGAGCGGCGGCAGGAACGTTTGTGATTGAATCGCCTGCAAGATCGGGCGGCATGATCAGCGGTGGAATTTCAGTCGTAAACTGATAATCCTTTTCTTTATCCGGAAATAAATTCTTTATGGTGCTGCAGGCCGATACATTGACCAAAACAGCAACGATAATAAACGACCTGATTTTAGTTTTCATAATCTGTGTTAAATAACTTCGGCCTGACGCATTGCGTCACGAACCGCATCAAAGCAATCTTCGGTCAACCACGTCAACGGTAAACGGATGCCCTTCCCCATCAAGCCCATTTCGGCAACCGCCCATTTAACGGGAATCGGGTTAGACTGAATAAACAGGTTTTTGTGCAACGCGGCTAGTTTTTTGTCGATGGCTAAAGCGTTTTCTTCATCGCCCGCTATCGCCAGCATAATCATTTCATGCACCAGCTTTGGCGCGACATTGCCCGTTACGGTAATGCTGCCGTTGCCGCCCAACAAACAAAACTCGCGACTGGTCGCATCGTCGCCGGTATAGATCGCAAAATCGTCACCGGTCAGATCGCGGATTTTTTTAACTCTGGACAAATCCCCGGTCGCCTCTTTAACGCCGACGATATTCTTGACATGAGACAGGCGGCCAACGGTTTCCGGCAGCATATCGCAAGCGGTACGTCCCGGCACATTGTATAAAATCTGGGGAATATCGACGGCATCGCTAATGGCTTTGTGATGCAGGTACAAGCCTTCCTGAGTCGGCTTGTTGTAATAGGGGGTCACAATCAGACAGGCATCGGCGCCTGCTTCTTTGGCCAGACGGGTCAGGTTGATCGCTTCGGTCGTCGAGTTGGCGCCGGTTCCGGCAATAACCGGTATCCTGCCGCCGACATAATCAACAATCGACTTGATCACATCACAGTGCTCGTGCTCATCCAGCGTCGCCGACTCGCCTGTGGTGCCGACGGCAACCAGGGCATCGGTCCCTTCTGTGATATGAAATTCCACCAGCCTTCTTAAGCTTTCCTTGTCCACCGCACCGCGTTCATCCATCGGTGTTACTAAAGCGACGATACTACCTTGAATCATGAAATCTCTCGATCAGAATTAATGCTGTTACAAAATTGACGCCATTATAACAAGCAAATAACTAAAACTCAGCCTGATACGTAATTTTACGGGTATTTAGCTGAAAAACGATTCGGATTGACCTTTCACCTTTGCATAAAAGGTTTATGTAGCCGGGATTGGCGAGGAATCGACAGTCCAAGGAGCCGTAAAATGGCTTTTTCAAAATCGGCAGGGTTACAGACTTCATGTTTTTTTAAGAGTCGTGTGATTTAAAGCCCTTGTTGTATCCCCAGCGCTTAATGTGCGGATAATCGGGTAATTCTAAGTATTCTCACTATAAGCATTCTCACCAATAGAACAAACGATTTTTTTATGTAAAATTGATTTTAAATTGAGATTGTATTGATGTAGGGGTTTTTTCAGTTTGGCGACGAAGGGCCGGCGACGTAAGGATAGAGTGTGGATAATCGGGTAACTCTAAGTAAACTTACGATGAGTATTCTCACGAATAGAACAAACGATTTTTTTATGTAAAATTGATTTCAAATTGAGATTGTATTGATGTAGGGGGGTTTCGGTTTGGCGACGAAGGGGTCGGCGGTAGACAAGAGAAGTTAAGATATTTTTCAAAGTCTGTGCCGCGTTATCTGTTCATCGACCACTGTGCGCAAAATTAGCATTACCCATGCAGCCGTATTCGAGTAACAACATGCATTTGTCCGCAGAGGCTTTGCCGTAGTTAGCGGTTCTCTAAAACGCGAGATACGCTTGAGCACCTGAGACTGAAAAAAATTCCACTCAGATTTTGCTCTGATTGGAGTCAAGTGAAAGGAGCTTTATATAACCAAGGAGCTAACCCCCGTACACAGACAGGTCGTGTGCCAACGGGGTAAACAATTTTCGACCTGATTATCACTTTTGGAGAATCATCATGAAAACTTTAAACACAATGTTGAAAGCCTTTTGGCAAGATGAAGCAGGCCTGACCATGGTTGAGTACGCAGTAGCAGGAACGCTGATAACCTTAGGGGCGGCAGCCGCTTTTACAGCTCTTGGAGGAGCTGTTACAGCCCAAATCGGCTTGATTACAGGCCTAATTTAGTCAATAGGGAAATACGGACAGAGAATGGGATGGGCTGCGTTTTGCCCATCCCAGCCTAAAAATGCGACGTGGCGGGTTAACTAAGTTGCGACTGTTCTGCGCAAGCAGAAAAAAATGGATTTTTGCAAAGCTCGAACTGATTTAATCCGCCACCCAGCAGGTCGCTCTGATGAGCGTTGCGGCCTTTGATGATTTTTTTTCAGGGAGAATGACGCCTGTCGTTGGTGCTGAACACAATCGAGCGCTGCATGAAACATGCGTTTCATCCGCAAACCCGGACCTCGGCAACTCTCTCCTGAAAACAGTTGTTTTTGATTTTGCTTTCAGTTTTATCGTAATCATGATTGCGCCCGGAAGCTATTGCCCCTGAGTTTTAGCGTTACATAATTAACTGCATTTACCGGCGCATAAGATTTGCCTGACAATACCGCGTATGGGTATTCAAAAACCCTAACAGCCGCACGCAACGCGCCACCCTTATACATCCAAGAGGAGGTTAATTATGAATCGTCTTCTTAACTTAATATGCTCCGCGAAAAAATTCACATTGCAGCTCGTCGCCCAGCGGGTAAATGGCTGTGTAATGCAACATACGGATATGATTCATGCTTTTCCTGGACTAAGAATTTTGCCAAAAATAACGTTCGCTTAGGATTCCCACGCTCCGTCGTCCCGTATACGCTGGCGTTGGTCGCGACTCGCGGCGCAGCGCGCCTTGACTGCATTCCCACGCAGTGCGTGAGAACAAGAGCAAACATGCCGATATGCAGACCTTCCAGGTTTTAAAAACCTGAAAGGTCTGACCGGCAACATACTGAACAGGTGGGACAGCAACATGCCCCATCCCGCTTGATTCGAAAGTTACCCGTTCCCTTCGGCTGCGTTCAGGACAGGCATGGCGCTGGATTACTATTTCAGGGATGACGACTTTTGGGCAGAGTTGGGTATAACAATGAGCGCGGAGCCGGGAACGATAAACCCAGGTTTCGGGAAGTTATTTTAAGGTTAATAACAGGTAAAACCAAGCAACGGACCGGTGCCGGGAGACTAAAGGACAATCCGGTTAAACGCCTGATTTTGTAAGTATTCGCACGTATTTTACTAACGCACTTTCCTTGCTAGAGTTTAAACCATCAATTTAAGCTTAAAAAACACTCAATTTTCCCTTAAATCTTAAAGTAAGGATATGCACATGACTTTGAATAGCATACCGACGGGAGTTCTTATAGCCGTTTTGATAACAGCCGCCGTTATCGATATGAAACGTCACCGTCTCCCTAATAGCCTGACCGCAAGTGCAGCCCTGTTGGGCATAACAATGCAATGCTGGCTACTGGGGGGAAGCGGATTCTTAAACGGCTTAGCCGGTTTTTTTACCGGTCTGCTGTTGTTTTTACCCTTTTACGCCATGCACTGGATGGGCGCCGGGGACGTCAAGCTGATGGCGGCGGTGGGAACCTTTCTCGGCTGGCCGGATAGCTTGCTCGCTGTGGCATTAACTACCGGCACAGGTTCCATTGCCGCGTTAGGCTTACTGGCCGCACAAGGCGGCTTGACCGACTACGGACGCCGCTACGGCTTAATGGCCAAGTGTCTGTTCTGCACCGGCAAGGTCGCTTATGTGCCGCCCGCACCGGAGGAATCATCATCACTGCTTTTCCCCTATGCACTGGCCATCGCCCTTGGCACCTTGGCGACGCTAGCCTGGGTCGGGCGATTGGATCCTTTCATTGCAACTTTAGGAGGTTTTGTCCATGCGTAACGATACCTTGGCGTTTGAGGAAGAAGCGATTCGGCAAATCGCGCCGCGACCTCGCAACCTTGCCGAAACCGGACTGGCTCAGGATTTTCTTTGCGACCTGCTGGCCAAGCATTGCTACTGGGGCGGCATCCTCAACCAACAGCAATTGGTCGAACGAACCGCGCTGGCTTGGCCGGTTCTGGAAAGCCTGCTCAATTTCATGCGTACATCAGGCTATATTGAGGTACTCAGCCCCAACGAAAATTCCATGCTGCTGCGTTACGCCTTGACCGAACGGGGCCGCAACCTGGCCTTGGACGCCCAGATGAAAAGCGGTTACGTAGGCTATGCGCCGGTACCGCTAGCGCTCTATGAACGCGTCGTGCAAGCGCAATCCATTCATAACAACGTGGTCACCCGCGAAGACATGGCCAGGGTTTTTAAAGACGTTGTGATCAGGGAATCGGTGCTAGACCAACTAGGCCCGGCGATGCACTCGGGCCGCCCTATCTTCGTTTATGGTCCGCCGGGCACCGGCAAAACCTACACCGGAATGCAGCTGCTCGGCCTGCTTGACGATTCGATACTGATTCCCTATGCATTGGCGGTCGGCGATTATGTGGTGCAGTTTTTCGACCCCTCCGTTCATCATCCCTTGGCTAGCGCGGACAAATCGGCTCAAGTCATGTTGGATGAAGGTCACGATCCGCGCTTTGTCCGCTGCCGGCGTCCGTCGGTGATCACCGGCGGCGAATTAACGCTGGAGATGCTGGAACTGGCGCACGATGCCACGACCAAACAATATTTCGCGCCGCTGCAACTGAAAGCGAACAACGGCATCTACATGATCG
>Ga0208510_100597_pt1 | contig 11381 bp, 10 predicted proteins | sample LakWasMet33_HOW6_2_FD_183875 | JGI IMG/M metagenome (GOLD analysis project Ga0208510, IMG submission 183875) | Freshwater sediment methanotrophic microbial communities from Lake Washington under simulated oxygen tension - Sediment Metagenome... | ecosystem: Environmental > Aquatic > Freshwater >...
GGTTGCACTCGCGCTCATACATTATACGTGTTAATACAGATGCGCTATTTTCGTCATTTAATCTTAAACTAATCTTAAGTATCCTTAAATATTCCATACCTAAATACCTTTCCAGTTCTGCGTGTGTAGCATCATGAAACTATTAATGTTTTTTAAAATCGCCCCGTCATCAGGAACAAAATGAACCTATCGCTACTGACTCTGTTTGCGGTATTTGTATTAATCGCCGTACGTAAAATCGGCCATTTTAATATCAGTATCTGGCAATCCATGACCTGCGGCGCAGCGGTGGTATTGGCTACCGGCGAGATTAGCGGACTTGATGCACTAAAGTCCATCGATCTTAATGTCATGCTGTTTCTGTTCGGCATGTTTGTCGTCGGTCAGGCTCTGGTCGCCAGCGGCTACCTGTACGCCCTCGCCTATCATTTATTTAACCGGATGACATCCGTGCCGCAACTGGTTTGCGGCATTTTGTTCGGCGCGGCCTTGAGTTCTGCGCTACTGATGAACGATACGCTCGCCATTATAGGCACGCCGCTGGTGCTGCGCCTGGCTCGGGAACACAACATCAACAGCAAGTTGCTGTTATTGACTCTGGCTTACGCCATTACTATCGGCAGCGTGATGAGCCCTCTCGGCAACCCCCAAAATTTCCTGATTGCCAGTCAAGGCGGATTACCCGCGCCTTTTCTGACTTTTTTTAAGGTGCTCGCCATCCCTACGCTGATTAATTTGGCTGTCACTTATCTGGTTTTACGTCTGGCTTATCGGCAGCAATTCATCACCGCTATGCCGCTTACCCATAACCCGGTCGAATTATTGGATAAAAAACTGGCCAAACTGGCCCAGGCCTCCTTGTTTTTGTTGATCGGGTTAATAACACTTAACATCATTCTGTCCGCCATGCACAGCACGGTGCAGCTTAAATTAAGCCATATCGCCCTTATCGCTGCGTTACCGCCGATCTTGTTCAGCCCTGCCCGCTTGCCCTTATTAAAAAGTCTGGACTGGTCAACCTTGCTGTTTTTTGCGGCCATGTTTGTGTTGATGTCCAGCGTCTGGCAAACCGGCATCATGCAGCAACAGGTTAATGAATTGCGCATAGACCTGACGACCATTCCGGCTATCATGCTGCTCAGCGCTTCGCTCAGTCAGTTGATTTCCAATGTGCCTCTGGTGGCGCTGTATCTGCCGATGCTGACTAATCCGAGTCCCGAATCGCTGATGGCCCTGGCGGCCGGCAGCACTATCGCCGGTAATCTGCTGATTTTAGGCGCCGCCAGTAATGTGATTATTATTCAACATGCCGAAAAGCATGAAGCTACCCTCGGTTTTTTTGAGTTTGCCCGTGTCGGAATTCCCTTGGGCTTTGCCAATCTATTGATATACTGGGTATGGTTTCGCTGCTGGTACGACTGATCCCTAGTAAGGTAAATAATCGACCGGAAGCCTTGTAACAAAATAAAAAAAGTGTAGATTTCTCATTTACCACGAAGAACATAAAACTTCGTGATCTTCGTGTCCTTCGTGGTGAATGATTTTTTCTTACCTACAACGCTGCACCGCTAATGGACGACACTCATGCGCAAAAAAGCCATTAAACCCTCCGCTTATCTGACTGAAGTCAAAACGCTGTCGGATCGGATCGTCAAAGCTCAACAGCCAATCCGCATACTCGATGCGATCAAATGGGATGATAATATCAAACAGGCTTTTTTTGACGGCAACTGCAAAAAATCGCCGATAGTCACGCCGGATTATTATCAAAATCGCCCGCTAGGCTTTGATCCGAACGAAAAGAAACAAGAGTTTTTCCAGATTGAGCGCGATTTAATGCGCAAACTCGGCCAGCTCAACCCGCTCAGCGTGATCATGCGCCGGATTTGCAAGGAATACCTGGACGTAGTGCGCATGCTGGAGGCCAGAGGAAAGCCGACCTTCTCCAATATTTCCCAGGAATTATACGGCTCATCCCAGGACGTTTTTCATGTCGGCGATCCAACCATTGCCGATCTGGGCAGCATGATGGAGGGAACCCTGTCACAACTGCTGAAACTGGACTTCCTGGTCGAAGAGCCCAAAACCATCAATGCCAAGGATGCGGTCGCCATCCTTAACGAAAAAATAGAGGCCGTATTTCCCGGCGATGGCCTGCGCGCCATGTTGAGCGACGGCATCGTCGCCGATGCCGCAGCCGGTACCGATTACATTAAATTGCGCGCCGATGCGTTGTTCAACATGCGCGATCTGCGCGTGCTGGAAGTTCACGAAATATGGGTACACTTGGGTACTACCCTGAACGGTCTGGCCCAGCCTTACTGCACTTTTCTCGGTAAAGGGCCGCCGTCCGCGACTATTACCCAGGAAGGACTGGCGGTATTGATGGAAATCTTGACCTTCAGTTCCACGCCTAACCGGCTGATGCGCCTGATCAACCGGGTGCGCGCCATCACGCTGGCCGAAGAAGGCGCGGACTTCATGGACATATTCGATTTCTTTAGGGACAAAGGCTTGGACAAGGAAGAAAGTTATACGCTCAGCAGCCGGGTATTCAGGGGCAGCAGCTCCGACGGCATGCCGTTTACCAAGGACCTGACCTATATCAAAGGCTTTGTGCTGACCTATAACTTCATGCGCCTGGCCGTCAGCAAGGGCAAACCGGATCGTATCCCGTTGCTGTTTTGCGGCAAAACCATGATCGAAGATATGAAAGTGTTGGTCGATCTGGTTGAAGAAGGCACGGTGATTGCGCCGCGCTTTCTGCCGCCGCAGTTTAAAGACCTGATGGGACTTTCATCCTGGCTAAGTTTCAGCCGCTTCATGTCGTCAATGAACTTCCGGCAACTGGAACAGGACTATTCCAATGTTTTATGATGAAACGTCGTTTATGCATATAATTAGCCGTGTAGAGGCGATTTAGCTTGGCGACTTTCCTGCTTCAGCCGCATAACAAAAGCTCGCCTTATACTGATCACGACAAAAATAATAATTAAAAGGTAATCCTATGAAAACACCAAGACTACTAGCCCTCTTTTTTATAGTTTCTTGCTTTAATGTCAGTGCAGTTAATGCCGCAGAGCATCATAGCGGACACGGCGCAAGCAGCGGTGGCGGCGGCGGTGAAAGCGGCTGTTTAAAACCGCAGCTGACCAAGTTTTTGCCCGCCAATTTAGCAACCGTAGTTCCCGGATCAACGTTCTCTTTTTTGGCTTTTAATGTCAGTAAGCCTGAACAGATTGAAGTCACCGTAAAAGCAATCCCCGTTGAAGTGACTACGGAAGATAAAGAGTCTTTCTACCTGGTAAAAGGTAACTTACCCGCCAATTTAGTTAACACGACAGCAAGAATCAATATCAAGGTCAATGCCAAAAATCCAAGATGTAATGGCGAAAACGGCTGGCTGGTAAAAATTTCCGAGTAATAGTCAGCTTGTGTGGGGCGCGCATGACACGCCCTATTCACCTCGCCGTTACACTAACCTTAACCTTTGAGAGCACTTTATGTCTGAGAATCAGTCCATTAAAAATTGTGTAGCTTATTGCCTGGCGCAGAGTTTTGATATTAGCGCCTTGGCCAAACTGCTCTCGGACTCAACGCTGATAAGGATTATTAAAGGCGCATTACTGATTGAGGATAATCAATCCTGGTCGATTGTCTTTGCTTATGGCGCTGTTGTGCATTGGAATGTCAGCTCGGAACAGCAGGCCAAACTCCATCAGTTATTATTGGATCATGCGGAAAATCCGCTGACTTCCCCGGAGGAAGACCACTTCACTTTTACTCTCGATTGCCCCAGCACCCGCATTATTGAAGATCATATTGAAATCGAGTCTTCGGATCCCATTCTGATATTTGCATTATCCCAAGGCATGGCGCAATCGATTAAGCTGGCCTCTTTTGAAACCAATGCCATAACAACCATCAACAATACCAACTACATTCCCAAGTCATTGGCTGAAAACGGAAGAATCAAATTAAGTCGTCATAAAATCGCGAAAATCCGCGGACAGCTATTTTTAACCAAAAGCGACATTATTTTGAATTATGATTTGCTGGATACGCCTGATTTCTTTTGGGAATATCCTGAATATGAAGCCTTTTACGGAATCACCGCAAAATACCTGGAAATAGCTCAACGAACTGCCGTATTGTCAAAAAAGCTGGAAACCATCCATGAATTATTTGAAATGCTGGCAGACGAGCAAAAACACAGACACTCAACAATACTGGAATGGATCATTATCTGGCTGATTGCTTTTGAAATAGGCATGACGATATTCGACAAAGTACTCTAAATAATTAAACCCATCATGCTCAGCTACCGACACTCCTTTCATGCAGGCAATTTTGCCGATGTTTTAAAACATATCATCCTGATACAAAACCTTGAATACTTAACAAAAAAAGACAAGCCTTTCTGCTGTATCGATACCCATGCAGGCCCCGGAAAATACGAACTGGATGGTGAATACGCATTAAAAACCCGTGAATTTGACAACGGTATCGCCAAGTTGTGGCAACGCAACGATTTGCCGGAATGCGTTGCCCGCTATGTCAGCCTTATCAAACGCTTTAACAGCCCGGACAAATTAACCCGTTACCCCGGCTCGCCGTTAATTACCAAACAATTACTGCGCGACAAAGACCGCCTGTGTTTATTCGAATTGCATAATACCGAAATAAAGCTATTAACCGCCGAAGCCAATAAAGACAAGCGCATCAATGTATTTCATGCTGACGGTTTAACCAGCTGCTTAAAGTTGTTACCTCCGACCGAACGCCGGGGACTGGTACTGATCGACCCTTCTTATGAAATAAAAAGCGATTACCAGCAAGTTGTTGAAACGCTGGTCGCCATGCACAAACGCTTCGCTACAGGCACTTACGCCCTCTGGTATCCGGTCATCGACCGCAGCCGTAACCAGAAACTGGAGCGCGCCATAAAAGCCTGCGGCATCAACAATGTGCAGTTATTTGAGCTGGGCATACGCGCGGACAGCAACGAACACGGCATGACCGCCAGCGGCATGATCGTGATCAATCCGCCCTGGACTCTAGCGGCTGAAATGAAACAGGTCTTGCCTTGGCTGGCCGAGGTTCTGGGTAATAACAATGAAGGCTTTTACCGGATAGAGACGCTGGTTTCCGAATAGCTCCACAGCAATCATTCAATGTATAATCACGCCTTTTGACACAAATCCTCTTCAATAACGCATCCAACATAGACAATGTCCACAAACGATAACCAACCTGCGTCAAACTTTATCCGCCAGATCATTGCCAATGACCTTAAAGACAACAAAAACAATGGTAAAGTTGTCACCCGCTTTCCTCCTGAACCTAACGGCTATCTGCATATCGGCCATGCAAAATCGATCTGCCTGAATTTTGGTATCGCCGCCGAAAATAACGGTGCCTGCAATCTGCGTTTTGACGATACCAATCCCGAAAAAGAAAGCGACGAATATGTGGAAGCGATCAAACGCGATGTACAGTGGCTGGGCTTTGAATGGTCGGAATTGCACCACGCGTCGGATTATTTCGAGCAACTTTACAACTACGCCGTGCAACTGATCGAACAAGGCCAAGCCTATGTTGACAGCTTGTCCGCCGAACAAATCAGGGAATACCGCGGCACCTTGACCGAACCCGGCAAGGAGAGCCCCGACCGTAGCCGTCCGATAGCGGAAAATATCGATTTATTTAAACGCATGCGCGCCGGCGAATTTGCCGACGGCCAATATGTGCTGCGCGCAAAAATCGACATGGCATCGCCCAACATCAACATGCGCGACCCGGCGCTGTACCGGATTCGCCGCGTACATCATCAGCGCACCGGCAACGACTGGTGCATCTACCCGATGTACGATTACACCCACTGCATTTCCGACGCGCTGGAAGGCATCACCCATTCGCTGTGTACGCTGGAGTTTGAAGATCACCGCCCGCTTTACGACTGGGTACTGGATCAAGTTAAAACACCGTCCCATCCGCAACAAATCGAATTTGCCCGTTTGCAGCTCGAATACACCATCGTCAGCAAACGCAAACTGAACCAGTTGGTCACTGAAAAACACGTGGGCGGCTGGGACGACCCGCGTATGCCGACCATCGCCGGTTTACGCCGCGCAGGTTTTACGCCTAAATCGATACGCGATTTTTGCGAGCGCATCGGCCTGACCAAACAAAACTCATGGATAGAAATGGGTGTGCTGGAATACTGCATCCGTGAAGATTTAAACGATAATGCGCCCAGAGCCATGGCGGTTTTACAGCCGTTGCGCGTGGTTATCGACAATTATCCGGAAGACCAAACGGAACAGCTGGAAGTCGGCAATCATCCGCAAAAACCTGAGCTGGGCAAACGCATCGTGCCGTTTTCCAAAGTCATATTGATCGAACGGGATGATTTTGCCGAAATCCCACCGCCGAAATTCAAGCGTTTGGTAGCGGGCGGCGAAGTCCGTTTGCGCGGTTCTTACGTTATCCAATGCAACGAAATCATCAAGGATGCCGACGGCAGCATCACCGAACTGCGGTGCAGCTACGACCCCGACACCTTGGGCAAAAACCCCGAAGGCCGCAAAGTCAAAGGCGTGATCCACTGGGTTTCCGAGCCGCACTCGAAACCGGCGGAACTGCGCCTGTATAATCGTTTATTCAGCGTACCGGCCCCGGACAATGAAGAAAACTTCCTGGACGCGATAAACCCCGAGTCATTGGAAGTCCTGACCGATTGCAGAGTCGAAGCCAGTTTGGCTAATCCGCAACCGGAAAGCCGCTATCAATTCGAACGAACCGGCTATTTTTGCTTCGATGCGATAGACAGCGTTAACGGCAAACTGGTATTTAACCGCACCGTGACCTTGCGGGATAATTGGGAAAAAGATTGATAAAATATGACGGTATTATTTTTAAATAAGCAATGCTGACTAACTTATTTTATCCACGTTACTTAGCGTAGGGCGCGCCGTGTGCGCCCTACTCGGCTAACATTTTTTATTTTAAACTTAACCGCGAGTTCACTATGAACCAAGACAGCATCAACCTGATAGAACAATACTATGCCGCATTCAACGGTGGCGACATGAATACCTTCCTTAACCTGCTGACCGACGACGTCATTCACGACATCAACCAAGGCAGACGAGAAATCGGCAAAGATGCATTCACCCAGTTCATGGCCTGCATGAACAACAATTACAAGGAACAGCTCGTCGACATGGTCGTCATGGCGACAGCCGACGGCAAACGCGCAGCTGCCGAATTTGTAGTATTGGGTGAATACATTAAAACCGACGAAGGCTTGCCTGCCGCGCAGGGGCAAAAATACCGCTTGCCTGCCGGTGCTTTTTTTGAAATCCGTGACGACAAAGTGGCCCGCATCACCAACTATTACAACCTGCAAGACTGGATTGCCCAGGTTAGCAAATAGGGCTGCAGAATAAGATGCGGACTCCTCCCTTCCGGGATCGCAATGTACCAAACTGGAAGAACGTACCAACCATTGATGATGAAGCAGGGGGAGTCGAAAATAAATATTACGACTCGGGTTAAGGCGTAGGTCTTTTTCACAAAACCGCGCCTTGCCTGATCGGTTTAAAAGATTGCGCCGGATCGCACTGGCGTAAGAACTACGACTGACCCGGGGCGACATACCTCAAGGTTAATCAATCTGCAATGCGCTTTTCAACACATTGACAATCCGGTCGGCCCCGTGTTTTCAGGAATCCGTTTTACTCAGCCATGTTTTACCAAGTTCTTCCGAATACCTTCAACGTTTCACCGCCTGAAAATGCAATATTGAGTTAATCAAAACTGATAATTTTTCATAAAATCACTACCCCAAAAACATCGCATCGCCGTAACTGAAAAATCGGTAAGATTGATCGATAGCATGGCTATAGGCGTTCATAATATGCTCGTAACCGGCAAACGCTGAGACCAGCATCAGCAAGGTAGACTCGGGCAGATGAAAGTTGGTCAGCATCGCATCGACCGACCTGAATTGATAGCCGGGAGTAATAAACAAATCGGTATCACCAAAACCGGCTTCAAGCAGGCCGCTTTTGGACGCCGATTCCAACGCCCTGACCGCCGTCGTGCCTATGGCGATAACCCGCCCTCCCCTTGCCCTGGCTTGCTGAACGGCCGCTACCGCCTCCGGCAGTACGACAAAATATTCCTTGTGCATTAAATGTTCGGATAAATCTTCCACCCTGACTGGCTGAAAAGTACCGCTGCCGACATGCAAAGTCACAAAAGCGCTTTGCACACCTTTGGCTTTAAGCTTTTCCATCATGGCTTGATCAAAATGAAGACCTGCGGTGGGCGCGGCAACGGCTCCCGCCTCTCTGGCAAAAACCGTCTGATAGCGGGTCAAGTCGGATTGATCATCTTCACGGGTAATATAAGGCGGCAATGGAATATGGCCGATTTGCTCCAATATAGAGAGCAAACTGTTATCGCCCTTAAACTCCAACCGAAACAGATCGTCATCCCTGCCCAACACTTCGCAGCAATAGCCCTTCTCCAACTCTATCAAGGTACCGGCTTTCGACGATTTGCTCGCTCTGACATGAGCAATGGCATGGTGTTCATCCAGAATGCGCTCGATAAGAATCTCGACCTTACCGCCACTTTGTTTTGTGCCGAACAGCCTGGCCGGAATCACTTTGGTGTCATTAAAAATCAGCAGATCACGCTCGTCGATCAAATCGATGAAATCGGTAAATTGCCGATCGACTATCCCTCCGATATTACGATCCATACATAACAAACGACTTGCATCGCGTTCTGCCAAGGGTTTTTGCGCAATTAACGCTTCGGGTAACTGGTAGTTAAAATCACTTTTTTTCATAGCGGGCGATATTATCAGGTTAAGCGCCCAAATACACCTTAAATAAAACTAGCATTATTGATAAACGTTGCCTATAATACACGTTCTTTGCCGGGGTGGCGGAACTGGTAGACGCGCCGGATTCAAAATCCGGTTGGGGTGACTCAGTGCCGGTTCGATTCCGGCCCTCGGTACCAAACATTGGTTCAGAGCCGTGCAAAGAACTACAAAAACCCGCAAGTCGCAAGGCTTCGCGGGTTTTTTATTGTCCAACGAAATGCAACCAAATACAGCGATATTCACCCAAAAGTATGTCCTTTATTATGTCCTTTGCTATAGTGCTTAAAAAAAGGACATAAAAAAGGGGCATAAAATGGCTAAGAATATCAATAAAGATGTGGTCTACAAGGCGGCCAAGTCTAAAGAAAAAGATTACATGCTTAATGATGGTGAGGGCCTGTATTTGTTTGTTGGCAAAAACGGCGCTAAGTTGTGGCGGCTTATTTATACGTTTGACAGAAAACAAAAGAAACTCGCTCTTGGTGGCTACCCTGGCATTACTTTAGAAGCAGCCCGAAGCAAAGCAGAAGAAGCGCGTGGCAATATAGCCAAGGGCAATGACCCTAGCGAGATCAGAAGCGAAAAGAAAAAAGCCCGGCAACTTTTAGCGTCAAATAATGAGCGCGTAGCCGATGGCCTGCCGATACTAAACAGCTTTGCAGATTTAACCGGGCAATGGTTGGAGTCAATTGCACACTTAACCGCAGCGACAACACAAATCAAAAAAACGTCAAGACTTGAACGTCTAGCGTTTCCCTTGCTTGGTGATATGGCTATTGATCAGGTTAAGTCTTCCGACATACTGTCGATACTAAAGCCATTAATAGATAAGAAACAACTTGAAACAGCGCACAGGCTACGTGGCGAAATAAGCTCAATATTTGCTTATGCCATTGTCCATAATTTTACTGACTACGACCCGGCTCAACCTGTAGCCAAACAAATACCCGCACAAAAAGTAAAGCACCGCGCCGCAATTATAGACCCCATTCAGGTGGGGCAGCTTCTTAGGGACATAAGCAACTATAACGGCACTTTTGTTGTTCAATGCGCCTTTAGATTTTCACCACTGGTATTTCAACGACCTGGAGAAATACGCCAATTATTATGGTCAGATATTGATTTAGAAGCGTGTGAGTGGCGGCCTTATATATCCAAAACAGATTTTCATCACATCGTGCCGTTATCAACTCAAGCACTCGCAATACTGGCGGCAATCAAACCGCTAACAGGTGCAGGTCAATATGTTTTTCCGTCAAGCCGTGGCGATGGTCGGCCTATGTCAGATGGTACGATTAGGACAGCGTTAAAGTCACTCGGTTATGATTCCGAGGTAATGACCGCACACGGATTTAGAACGACAGCATCAACTCTACTCAATGAACAGGGATGGAGTCCAGACGCAATTGAAAGGCAATTAGCACACGCCCCAAGAGATCATGTTAGAGCCGCTTATAACAGGGCGCAATATCTGGAGGAACGTCGACGGATGATGCAAAGCTGGAGTGATTATCTGGACAGCTTAAAGAATGGCGCGCAAGTGATACCGTTTAAGAATATCGGGTAAATCCGCTAACAACCAAGAACTGCTAAATTAACACCTGATACAATAATTTAACCGGATAGCTCGACGGAGCAATAAGCAGGATTCGTTACCCTGCTCCTGGTTATTCATTCTTAACGCACTACACTTTAACTAGGTGTTATTTTGGTTGATGTTATTTTTAGTGGCTATGGGACTTGGTGGCTTGAGGAAGATTCTATAACTTCCGGGGAAGCGGAAAAGGGACTATTTACGCTTATTGAGATAGATGGCTTTGTCTACGAAAATACAGGAAACCTTAATATGGTAGATACGCTATTGCCTTGTGATCGTCCCAATAGTGCATTCTTAAAAATGGTAGAGCGAGGGAAGCTAAGCAAAAATGATATTGGTCGATGTCATTTTACAATTTGTAAGTCTGAGATAGTTTATCCTCCACTAGAAAAGGATATGTATGGGCTTCCAATCCCCGGACAGGAGGTTTTCAGGCGTCTGAAAGCTACGAGGCAGAAAGTTGATTATGAATTATTTGCTGTAGAGTCAGGTAAATCAAATAATATAGAAACCATGACAGAATTAGAACTTAATAACATGCAGTCACACGAATATCTTGACCCAAAACATCCCACGTTCAGTGAAGAGTTAAAAATTGCTATCGATGCCTGGAATGCTGTTCTTAAGTCTAATCCCGACAAGCCCAAAAAGGGTAGCCGTAAGCAGTTGATAAGAAAATGGTTAAAGGATAACTATCCTGACCCTAAGCAATTATCTGATTCAGCAAGAGAGCGCATCACTATCTTAATAAATCCTGATAAAAGTGGCGGCGCTCCTTCTTCAGATTAAAAACCTACCCACCCCATAAAGCTATATAAAACGTGGCCTTAAGAGAACCTGCCCACCCCCGGTATCAGTAACAGCTGGAACTGTTCCAGCTAT
>Ga0208510_100599_pt1 | contig 11372 bp, 15 predicted proteins | sample LakWasMet33_HOW6_2_FD_183875 | JGI IMG/M metagenome (GOLD analysis project Ga0208510, IMG submission 183875) | Freshwater sediment methanotrophic microbial communities from Lake Washington under simulated oxygen tension - Sediment Metagenome... | ecosystem: Environmental > Aquatic > Freshwater >...
CAGACTTTAAAGCAGCGGCCGCAGCCGATGCAGGTTTTTTGATTAATGTCGGTGACGTAAGCGGGCGTCCACTCCGTGCCGCCAAAGGTAACGCCGGTTACAAAATCAGACATGGCTATTCTCCTGCTCAGGCCGCTTCAGTTTGCGCGGCAATTAGTTTTTGGTTGGCTTCATCCCAGGCTTTACAGGCATCGTAAGTCGCTTGAGCGATACCCAGCAGATCACCGTACCCTTCGGGCAAGCTGTCTTCAATGAGGTCATGCAATACCATCGCTTGCTCATTAGCCAAGCGTTTGGTCTTTTTGACTTCTTTTTCCAGTTTTTTCAATTCTTCAGACATGCGAACCTCCTCAGTCAGTTGCAGCCGCATTGTATTTTTCGATTAAGCCCAGCGCTTTTTCGATGGTTTGGTCGCTTTTTTCGCGCAGCTCTTCCAGGCTTGAGAAGCCGAAACGATGGGTATCGCGCAAGATTTTATCGACCACAATCAGCTTGCCGACCATGATTAACGCGCGACCGAAGCCTTCGTGGCTGATATGAACCATCGGTGCAGCCATCAGGCCGGTTTTTTTCTCAATCAGCGTCGCCAGTGAGTTGTAATAGGCTTTTAAGCGGGCAATGGTTATTTCATCAGGATCGCCGATCACCGGGATGTTCTTTTTGCGTTCTTTGGTCAGCACGATAGGGTCGATGATTTTTGCTTCCGACCAACCTTCATAGGTATCGTAAGTATCAATCGCGCGTAATTGTTTGATCATGTCTTTGACGATGTCGGAACCTAGATTGGTATCGTCTTCTTGTACGACTAATGCAGCAATGGCCATGTTGTTTTCTCCGTTAGATAGTTACTTTTCTGGTTCCCAAGCTCCTGCTTGGGAATCCGGTTTTGGATGCTCTCGGCAACCGCTCCCTGCGTCCTGCATCCATGCAGTCGTAGCTTCCAGTCACGCGAAGCTAGAGCTTCACGGACTGCGTTCCCAAGCTGGAGCTTGGGAACGAGCGGAAACGCGTAAAATGTCATTCATTCCAACCCTCATCCCCTAGGCGGGACGGGATTTGCAACCCCGTTCCTAACGTTTCCGCAAAGTGGTTACGCTAAACGTTTCGGACGGGGCAACATGCCCCGTCCGGCGTTGATGAAATATCACTCATCCCAGCCTTCATCTTCCATTTGATTAAAGCGCTGAGGGTCGGGCGACTTATGTTGATTAATCGCCTTTGCCAGCCAACTGGACGGCCCGGCTTTCATCTCATTTTGCAGGTCAACGATCAGGTCTTTAATCTTGCCGCCTTCATGCACCTTGACCGGCTGTATGTTTTTGGTGATTAGCTGGTTAATCGCCGAACCGCCAATGGCTTGGCAATACACAGCTGCACAGCCGTCCAGTAATTCGATCTTGACCGAAAGCTTATCTTCATTGCCGTCCTGGCTGAGTTCGCCGAATTGGGCGGCTTCCAGCAATTGCGCGTCGTCCATGTCCACCGCATAAATCGCGAAGGACTTGGCCGAGCCGAAATGTTGGTTTACCGTTTCCATATCGGTTGTGGCAAACGCTATTTTTAATGCGGTTTCCATAAACTTCCTCTCATCAGTGCTTTGCACTATGTGCATGCGTCTTGTTAATGACATGACAGCGGGTAGTCTGTTAGTTCGCTGGCGGGTTTTTGGCCGTATATCGAGCGGTAGACCGGAATTTCTTCATGCGAAAAATTGATAACCAGGTTGGCCAGATCAAACAGCGTTTGCCGTGAGCCGCGATAGCCGATCCAGGTTTTCTGGTAGCCGCCGATGATGTCGTATAACGGAAATCCGGCTCGCAAAATGGGTGTACCCAGCCGTTCGGCGGTATCGACCGCATGGGAATTGCCGATAACCAGTTGCACTTTGTTGGCCTTGCCGATCAGTTCCATATCTTCAAGGTCGCCGATTTTGATGCTGTCGACGGGGATTCGCGCCAACAGCGGTACGTTGCAGGAGGTGACCGCGGCAACGATTTCCGCGCCCATTTCCTGAACCTGATCGACAAAGGCATTCAGTAAATCCGCATCGGCGGCGATGGCGATACGCAATTGGCCGAGCATGAAATGCGTGTCCAGCATCGCATCCTGCAACTGCGAGCGCTGCCGCTCTATACGCTCGGGAACGTCATGGCCGCTGATTTCAGCCAATGCCGACATCAATGCATCATTGGCTTTCAAGCCGTAAAGATGATCGAGGGCATAGGTCGGCACGCCGGTTTTTTGTTCCAGCAATTCCGCCGCTTTGATTAGCGACGGGCCGATAACCACTGTCGCCAGCGCATCGCCGAGCGTCGCCATTTCAGATATCAGGGTGCCGCCGATAGTGACAGGGCTGAAATCTTCATCGGTCAAACAGCCGTCCAGCGAATCGGAAATATCCGGCACGAAAACAGGCCTGAGCTGGAATTGCTCGAAAATATCCCGAAGCGCTTCCAAGTCGCCGGGGGTCAGCATGTAATTGACCAAGACATTAACCTGGCGCTTTCGTTTGCCGGGATAGGTACCCGCCTCCTTGGCATCCGGTACCAACGCGCGAATAATTTCAGTCAGAGTCGCCGCAAAACCGGTTTCGACGCTGCCGGTAAAGTCGGGGGTATTGACCGCGACGACGGCGACATCGGCAAATTCCGGATTAGCTTCCCTGAACTCCCTGACGTTTCGATGCACATCGGCGCCTTGCGTTTCCGCAAGGCCGGTGGTCAAAATAGTAATCAGGGCAGGGCGGGACTTTTCGGCAATGGTAAGAATGCCCTCGCGTACATTCTCGTCCGCTCCCATCACCGAACTGCCCTGATCCATCGCCGTGCTTTGCAATGGAATGGGTTCCCGGAAGTGGCGCACAAAAAACACCTTGGCGAACGCGGTGCAGCCTTGCGAGCCATGCAGCATCGGCATGGCGCGATTAAAACCCAATGTCGCCAGCGAGCCGCCTATCGGTTGGCTGGCTTTCAGCGGATTGACCGATAGCGCTTTGTTTCTTTTCAGGATGTCAGCCATTGTTCACCTCTTTGATCACATTCAATGCTGCTGATTCAAGGGCGTGCGTTCCTTCTCCCTCAGGGACAAATCCGCCGGGAGCGGATTTGCACTCGCCCGCAGGGTGGCGGACAGGACAGTCCGGCATGATTAGGTTGGGATGAGGGGATTTAAATAAATCTTTTTCCTTATTTCTGACTTTCCAAGGCGCAGGCGCTCTAACCGCCTCCCACACCGGGCTTTCAATCGTCAACGCCAGTTGGCGCACCAGTTCCAGCATGCCTTGATAGCCTTCATAACCGAATTCGCGTTCCTGGTTAATATCCAAAAACGGAACCTTGGCTTTTAATGCGGTGTACATATTGCGGCCGCCTGCGATCAGGATGTCGGCCTTGTAGTCATGGACGATTTTCAGCAATGCTCTTGGGCTGCCGTCATCGATCATCACCGTATCTTCGCCCATCAGTTCGCGGATTCTGGCCTTGTCTTCTTCGGTGGATTTTTTGGTGCCGGTCGCAACGACCACCATGCCCAAATCCTGCAACGCGGAAATCACCGACCAGCTTTTTACGCCGCCGGTAAACAGCAAGACCCGCTTGCCTTTCAGACGCGCTTTCCACGGCTCCAGTTCTTTCCTGATCCGGGCTTCTTCGCGCAGTATCAGCGCCTCGGTACGTTCGGTTAAGTCAGCATCGTTAAGCACTTTGGCGAAATCTCTTAACGATTGGCTGGTGTCGGTAATGCCGTAGTAACTGCCTTCAAACCACGGCGTGCCGTACTTTTGTTGTAATTTACGAGCGACGTTGACCATCGCTTTCGAGCAAACCATCATATTGACTTCGGCTTTGTGCATGGTTTGAACCTCGCGGAACCGCGCATCGCCGGACAGTGTGCATAAGATGCGCAGACCCAGTTCATCGAATAGCGGCAACACATGCCAGAACTCACCGGCGATGTTGTATTCGCCGATCAGGTTAACGTCATGGATCTTTATTTCCGCGCGTTGAACGGTTAACGGCAAGGGGTCGGGATCGCGGGTGCCGATCACATGATTGACCATGGCGTCACCGGCAATGCGGTTGCCCAGGTTCTTGGTGCCGTAAAACCCGGCGCTGTCAATCGGCACGACAGGAACGCCCCAGCGCTCTTCGGCGGATTTGCACACCGCATTAATGTCATCGCCGACCAAGGCCGGAACGCAGGTGTTATAAATAAACACGGCGGGCGGATGATAGCTGTCAATCGCCTGCTTGATCGCATGGAACAAGCGTTTTTCCGAGCGCCCCATCACGATGTCCTGCTCGGTCAAATCGGTGGTCATGCCGATGCGGTATAAATCCGCTCCGGAAGAGCGCGTGCCCCGGTTGTCCCAGGAACTGCCCGCGCAAGCGATAGGCCCGTGGACGATATGCGCGACATCGGCAATTGGCAGCAGCGCAATCTGCGCCCCGTCGAAAGCGCAGCCGCCCGCCGAAGCGCCGGGTTTGGGTTTGGCGCAACCGGACTTTTCCTTCTTGTTATGCTCACAGGCAGGCTCGTCCAGCAGCGCGGCAATGTCTTTAGTTGATTTCATCGGCTTGACCAATAGCGTTGTTTAACTTAGCTAAAGCAACCATTGTGCCATTTTGTATGGCGTTGAAATTATTGGGTTTTGTTAGGGTTTTATTTGTAGGAAAGCTTACAAAATTGATGGATGGATATGACAAGCGGGGGGCATTGGAGCAATGGCGTAGGCCGGAATAAGGCCATCCAAGCGCGTAGCGCGAGGTGGCGTTTCCGGCGAGTCCGGGTGGTGTTTGCCGGAAACGCCAGTTCTTGCTGTCGCTCGAACTAGCTTATTCCGGTCTACATTTTAGATATTAGTAATATGCTGTGGCAGGGTGCTATACTAATTTTTCATTAATTAGTAATTAAGGCGTCTGCCATGAAACTGCCGCTCTCACCCCCTTCTTTCGAGACGCTTATTCAAAAAGCCTGCAACGATAAATGGATCGGTTTGTTCGATTCAAACTTTGGGCCGACCGATGCGGAAGGCCGTTATTTGCACTGGGATAAATTAAGGCATTTACAGCCTCCGGAAGACTGGACTTCAGAATTTTATTGGCTAGCATTAAAATTTGCCAGAAAACATCTTTATAAAAAACTGCCCTTCACCAACAAGGCCGGGGAACAATTTCAGTTTTGCATGATCGATAGCATTCACAGGGATTTGCACTGGATCGATCAAAATGCCGCCGGTCGTATTGGTATGGATAAACCGGTCACCAATCCGCATACCCGCGACACCTATCTTGTTGGCTCACTAATTGAAGAAGCCATCAGTTCCAGCCAGTTGGAAGGCGCATCAACGACCCGGAATGTAGCGAAAGAAATGCTTAGACAGGGCAGAAAGCCTAAAGATCACAGCGAACAGATGATTTTTAATAACTATCAGGCAATGAAGTTCATTCGGGAATATAAAGAGGAAAAATTGACGCCGGCGATGATTTTGCAGTTACACCGCTTGCTAACGGAATCAACGCTGGACGATGCAAACAAGGCCGGACAATACCGGGATGCGGGCGACGATATTCATGTGGTCGATGCCACGGCAGCGGTTTTGCTGCATACACCGCCGGAAGCATCGGAACTGCCTGAAAGAATCAAACTCCTATGCCAATTTGCTAATGACTTGGACGGTAAAAATTTTATCCACCCGGTAATCAGGGCAATTATTCTGCATTTTATGGTCGGTTATGATCATCCGTTCGTTGACGGCAACGGCCGGACGGCACGGACGCTATTTTATTGGTCGATGGCGAATCAGCAATATTGGCTGATGGAGTTCATTTCCATTTCCCGAATCATTAAACAGGCGCCTGCGCAATACGGGAAAGCCTATCTGTACACTGAAACCGATGACAACGATTTGACCTATTTCATTATTCATCAGTTGGAGGTGATCAAGAAGGCAATCAACGCATTGCATGAACATCTTGCAAAAAAGGCAGAGGAACTGCATACCATCGAAAAATGCCTGGATGGTTCGGTTCTGCAAGGGCAACTAAATCACCGCCAGTTGGCTATCCTGCGTCATGCTCTGGATCACCCTAATGTCATTTATAGCATTCAAGAACATCAAGCGGCGCATAAAATTAGCTATCAAACGGCCCGTACGGATTTATTAAAGCTGTCCGACCAATTCAAAATTCTCAATAAACGCAAATACGGAAGTTCGTTTGTTTTTGTTGCGCCGCCTGATCTCGGCAAAAAATTGGCTGATGTTGAACAAATTTGCCAGGATGCTTTGTTAAAAAGCTTGTTATAAGATAGGCTGACCAAGAAGCCCATCACTGCATCAGGATGAATTAATTGAAATGTGGGGCATTCAAAATTTTCACACTGTTTCCCCTTTGGAGCAAAAACAATGAAGCTCAAACATTTTGAACATTACGATGGTTATCGTTTTTTGCCGACCTTTGAAAGTGGAGTGGTCAAAGAGGCTGATTTAACTGATTTGATTGGACGTCATGTCTCGGTGGGTGCTTTAAATACTGCTCGTATAAACCTTGAATGAGGATGTCTGGAATTTAATGATATAGAGCCTAAAACTTTTATCGGTTTGTAACAAACAACTGTTACAAAGAGGTTGTGTAATTGGAAGATCGGCCTCCTTTTTGAATACGATCAAAACCACAAACTCCAGATTCACCATTAAAGCCCCAACTTCTAACGAATAAGAAGGAACCACCTCATGAAAATAATCTCCTGGAATGTCAACGGCGTTCGCGCCGTGCAAAGCAAAGGCTTTGCCGAAACGCTCGCATTGCTCGATGCCGACTGCATTCTGCTGCAGGAAACCAAGGCCCAGGCCGATCAGATCGACAAGGCGCTGGAAGGCATTGACGGCTACCGGGTTTATTCCAACTGCGCCGAACGCAAGGGTTATTCCGGCGTCACGATCTTATCCCGGAAAGAGCCGCTGCAAGTTATCAGCGACATCGGCATTATCGAGCACGACCGTGAAGGCCGGGTGATCGTCGCCGAATTCGAAAATTTTTTCCTGCTCAACGTTTATGTCCCGAATTCGGGCGAGGCATTGGCCCGGCTGGATTACCGCCAAACTTGGGATGTCGAGTTTCTGGCCTATTGCCGGCAACTGCAAAAAAAGAAGCCGTTGATCGCTTGCGGCGATTTTAACGTCGCGCACCAGGAAATCGATATCGCCCGTCCGAAACCGAATTACAATAAATCGGCCGGCTACACCCAAGTCGAAATCGACGGATTCAGCCGTTTTCTCGACGCCGGGCTGGTCGATACTTTCCGGCATTTCCATCCCGACACCGTCGCCTACAGCTGGTGGAGTTTCCGCGGCGGCGCCAGGGCAAGAAATGTCGGTTGGCGGATCGATTATGTGTTGACCAGCGAGGCGCTGGCCGGTAATGTCAAGCAGGCCTTTATCCTGCCGGAGATTACCGGATCGGATCATTGTCCGGTCGGCATCGAGATTGATCTTTAAGATGCCTGTACGCGAACAACTGATGCGTGCCCACCGTGCAGCATTGTCGAATTGTAAGAAATGCCCGGAGATGATCGGACCGGTCGTGAGCGGGAGTCCGGTGCTATCGAAGATTTTACTGATCGGGCAGGCGCCCGGCGACAAAGAAGGCGGTTTCGGTAAACCGTTTGCCTGGACAGCCGGTAAAACGATGTTTAAATGGTTTGAGCGCATCGGTCTTGATGAGGAGGCTTTTCGGCAGCGTGTCTACATGGCCGCCGTGTGCCGCTGTTTTCCGGGTAAAAATCCCAAGGGCGGCGACCGAGTGCCGAGCCCGGCCGAAATCGATAACTGCGCGGGCTGGCTGCAGGCGGAAGTCGATTTGCTTAAGCCCGACCTGATCCTGCCGGTCGGCAAACTGGCGATTGGTCAATTGATGCCGGTTAAAAGACTTAACGATGTGATCGGCAAGCTTCATCCCGTTACTTTTCACGGCTATCGCACCGAAGCGATCCCGTTGCCGCATCCGTCCGGTGCGTCGACCTGGCACCGGACCGAAGCGGGTCTTGCGCTGCTGGAGTCGGCATTGACGATCCTGCAACAGCATCCGTCCTGGCAACAAATTTGCCAAGCTCGTATGGCGGATATTGCGTAGGTTGGTGCTGAGGTACGAAGCCCAACAATTCAGCGGATCAAATGTTGGGCTTCGTACCTCAGCACCAACCTACGAAAACTTAAACTCTCAACAAAGCTTTGGCCATTCTTTCGGAAAGTTGTTCCTCGATGAATTGCGGTTCGTTGGGCGGATACAGTTCCACTTCATCCAGTTCAAAATTATATTCTTTGCCCAATGCAATCAGTTCTCTGATTTTTTGAACGGCTAACAGCTTTTCTTTTAATTCAGGATCTGCTTTTGCGTGTTCAGAGAATGCTTTTATTTGTGCAATTGACATGGTGTTTACTCCTATGGTTTAAAAATATGCTTTGCATTGCAAAGCAGGTGATGAAAAATCGAGTGTTCGCTACACGCTATAAGGCGTGTTAATCCAGTCTTTAAGTACCGCGACATCGCGTTCGGGTAAATAAGAAAAATCTCCGCTGATATCCTTAAAAACCGCTACGCCGCTGTGCGGAGAAACCAACTTGCCTTTAACCATATAAAAGAACCAGGCAAACGGATAACCCGCCTGCCGATCGAAACGGGTCAACAGGTTATGCAGCGAGGTGCCTTTCTTGCCGTTAATGTCGTCCAGTTGCGGGACGTTTTTTTGCTGGGTATTGATAATTTCGACGTTGATTATTTGTTCCCCAAAGCGCCCGGTATGCCTGAAAGGCCGGACGATCCAGTCATCGCAAAGCGCGGCTTTTTGCTGGGCGCTACTCCGGTTCCAGTCATCCATAAAACGTTGCACCGGATGTTCTTTGATATGGTATTTATTGATTTCATCCATGAAAATCGACACGTCAGTTTTACGTCGATAAGAATAACGCGAGGTTCCAATGCAGAATGTTTCTATGCATTCCGGGTCCAGTGGATCAATAAATTCTTCTAAATCTTCCGGCGGATTATGCTCATTAACAAGTAACCGATCCGACATTTCATGGGTTTTATCAATGTCGATCTGGATGAATTGTTCCGCTTTGCCGCCGGTTTGAATAACAAAATACAGGGTGTTGCCGGTTTGCCGCGTGGCAATCAGCTTTTGTTCCTGTGCATGATCAATCAGGGTTTGCAGGTTTTTGCCGCATTCGATATAGGTTCTTTCGGTCCATTCAATCAAATCATTGGCGATACGGTTGCCGTCCATATCGACAATGCCGCCCAGGCGATACCATTCGGCACCTGTTCTGGCCAAGCGAATCGGATAGTCGGGGTTCAGCGATTGAAGTTTAGCGAGTATTAATTCATCGTTGTGGTCGGGCAGGGTGTGCTTACAGATTTTTGCAAGCTGTTGCCCGTCAAGTTGAAAAGGTTGGTCAGCCATACACTGTTTCCTATTTCTCGATCCCATGCGTTGCATGGGCAATGCTTGTTAATCGTTCCTGCGCCGCAGCCCGGACATCAGGCTCGGGATCATCAAGCAGACCGACCAATGCTTCGGGAGCAACGCGCTGGGCCGCGGTATAGCGCACCACCCAGTCGGCATCATTGAGCATGATCACGGCATCATCGGGGTTCATCCGCTCGGCGACAATGCGCCTGACTTCAGGTGCATTGTCATGAGCCATTAAACCCAGGCTGACTTCGGGCAAACGCTCGGCAACGATTTTTCGCACTTGCAGATCTTCATCGCGAATAAAGCGGAACAGGCGTCCTTCCGGCAATCTTCTGGCTATCGTTAATCTGACGATATAGTCTTGATCGTCAGCCATCTTTTCCAGATCGGCGGGCGCAATGCGATCCGCTACGGTCATGCGCACTTCTCTATCCGGATCATCGATTAACAGATGCAGCTGGGACACCGGTATCCGATAGGCGATTGCGCGCCTGACCACTTCATCTTCATCATGAATCAAGTCGGTCAATGCCTTTTGCGGCGCGTAACGGACCGCAATAGCGCGCCTTTCCCAAAAATTGTCGTGCAGATAGTGCTCGGCATAACCGGGATTGACGCGAAAAAAGCGGTCGATTTGCCTTCCGCTTTCAACGAATACGCAGGTGTCGCCGGGCATGCAGCGCCCCATCAGCAGGGTTTTGCCGCGAAAAGGGCATAGGCTGCAATCGGCAAAAGGAACGCTGACAGGGCTTTCACGATTGGACATGTGAACTACCGTTTAGTCCGCAATGACTTCTGCAACGACGATGCCCGTTGCAACGTCATAATCATTGGTCAGGCACAGACAGTGTTCCCGGCCATCAACTAAATAAAGATTGAAGTCTTTATGCTCAATGACCGGCGTATTATTGGGCAGATCGTCATCCATACAGTAAGTGAAATGGATAGCTTGGTACTGCTGTCTTAGCACCGAAACCGTGCTTTCATCGACACCCAATGCTTCGATTTCCGCCGCTATGGCGTTGACTTGATTTGTGGTGATCATCCCGTCGCTTCCCTTTCAAACCTGAATCGATTAGTTGCATCAATGCCCATGACTTTAGCCAGCCAGGGCGGCGGAGTTCCGGCAATAACGGTTTGCAGCTGATCGATGATGTCGGCAATGCTTTCAATGCCGGGCAGCTTCATGGGGTGTATGCCCAGTTTGACAATCTTTGCCGCCGCAGGACCGCCAACCGAGGCGATATAAAGTACCTGGCAATCCTGAATCAGTTCCGCCCTGAACACGTTTTTATCATCCACTTCCAGGCCCTTAGGTATGTCAGGGTTACGGATGTCGATTAACCGGGCCTCATCGGCTGAAACCTGATAAACCATGAATTGGCTGCAAGAACCGAAATGGCCGTCAACGTTAATGCCGTCATTACTGGCGCAGGCGATACGAACGGAGCCGGGCATGTCGCCATCAACATAGGCTTGTTGTGTCTGCGCGGCAGGGCGAGTATCCAGGCCGGATTTAAGAATGCTTAAAGCATGAGTCAGTAAAGGTTCGTCAACATCTAAAAACTCACCCGCCAGCGCGGTTTTGAGTGTTTTCAGGTTAATGCCGACAATTTTTTCTTCAGTGATGGGAAGGCCGATGCAATCGGTCAATACCGAAAGCAAGCGTTTGGCATCGGTATCGGGCAGAGCGCGAGCCGCCAGCCCGATACGTAAAGCCAGTTCTCGCGAGAGTGTAGCCTGGCTGTTCATCTGCTTATGCCTCTAAAGGCAAAATGCAGTTATCGATAGGACATACTTTGACGCATTGAGGAATGTCAAAATCGCCTTCGCATTCGGTGCAGGTTTTTTTGTCGATTTTAAAGACAATAGAACCTTCTGTGATTGACATGGTTGGGCAG
>Ga0208510_100600_pt1 | contig 11362 bp, 7 predicted proteins | sample LakWasMet33_HOW6_2_FD_183875 | JGI IMG/M metagenome (GOLD analysis project Ga0208510, IMG submission 183875) | Freshwater sediment methanotrophic microbial communities from Lake Washington under simulated oxygen tension - Sediment Metagenome... | ecosystem: Environmental > Aquatic > Freshwater >...
GCAACGCACCCGCGCGATACTGGATAAATACGATTTCAAATACGAACTGGAATGGCGCTTGTCGGGCAATCCTTTCTTAACCCAACCGGGCGCATTGATCGATGCCGCCCATGCCGCGATCAAAACCGTGACCGGCTTTGAAACGCTTGACGATACCGGCGGCGGCACCTCAGACGGACGCTTCATCGCCCCTACCGGCGCACAGGTTATCGAACTCGGCCCGTTGAATGAAAGCATCCATAAAATCAATGAACATGTCGGCGTGGAAGACTTAGGTATTTTGTCCGCTATTTATGAACAGATGCTGGTTAATTTGCTAGTAGTGCGCCAAAGATAGAATGACGGTTAAGTTGTAGGGGCGAATTTATCCGCCCGGGGCGATTGAAATCGCCCCTACACTCGCCAAATTTTCCTTGGCGCAGCACTAGTGTAAACATCTTGTATGGGGGGTGCGCTGCATCCCCTATTTCCACATCAACCCAGTTCAAAGGATGTAACGCCAAAAAGCCTGTTTAGCGGTAAATCAGGAAAGGCGCCTGTATACATTCTTGCTGTTTCAAAAACCAATTTCATCTTATGATTTTCAGCTAAGGCGACTGCATTCTGATTCATTTCAGGAACATCTAAATAAATTGGTTTCCCCGGCTTAACCCCGGCTTTCAACGAAATAAAAAGCGATTCCGCTAACTCCGGGCTATCGGCAAAAAGCGGTCCGATTTTATATCCTGATCGACAGGCTCGAACCATGCCATAGCCTGAAAGCTTTCCTTTTTGCATGATACCCAATGCCATACTCTCGGGTTGATTGAGCCATGATTTTAGAAACCGGGTTCTGTTATCAGGAAAGAATGGCTGATCATAAGCTTCAACGGCGGCAAAAGGCACTCGTGACAAATTAATAATTTCCGGGGTTTTAGCCGGCTCGCCGCCGCTCACGCCTTCATAACGGATGTTTCGGTAAGCGAGTTCAAAACCTGATTTTTTATAATTACTTTGCTGGGCAACTACCCCATCAAGCCCAACATTCCGTCCCGATAAACGTTCAAGACCTGCATTCCATATTTGAATCCCGTAGCCTTGCCCGCGATACTCCGGCTTAACAATATAAAACCCGATAAAACCGAATGTCTCGCCGTATTTCACCGCTGAAATAGTTGCAACCGGTTCATTATTGAGTTCCCCCACCAGAAATCCTTCCGGGTCTGCCGTATAAAAACAGCCGGCATCATACAACCCCGGATTCCAGCCCTCGGATGCAGCCCAGTCAATGGCAATATTGGTTTCATCACGAGACAGCGTTCTGATTTTGTAATTCGGTGATACCATAAAATTGCCTCGTAGGACGCGTTGCTACTTTCAAAGCTAAAAAAACTTCAGCTTCACCAAACAGGAACCTTACCATGCTTGAACACTTGCGCTTATTAAGTCGTTACAACCAGTGGATGAACGACAAGCTCTACAACACCGCCGCCCAACTGCCTGCCGACGAGCTTGCCAGGGATCGCGGAGCGTTTTTCGGTTCGCTGCTGGGTACCTTGAACCATATCATCGTGGCCGACATTATCTGGCTGCAACGCTTTTCCGAACACCCCGCGCAACATCCGGCGCTGGATCAGATTCGCGTAATGCCCAACCCGCAATCCCTACCTGATGGCTTTAGCGCATTAAGTGTGGAACGCCGGAACTTGGACGCCACGATCATAAGCTGGTGCGAACAACTCGACGCATCCGACCTGAATCATAAGCTCGCGTACCACAACATGAAAGGCGAACCGGCGATCAAAAACTTCGCCAGCCTGATGCTGCACTTTTTTAACCACCAGACTCACCACAGAGGCCAAGCGACGACCTTGCTGTCGCAGCAGGGATTGGACGTCGGCACCACAGATTTACTGGCGTTAGTAGCGTCGGAGTGACTTGTAACAACCAATCCAAAGTGCTGCAGGATGGATAGACCTTTGGGTAAATGTCAGCGTATAGGCGGTAAAGTTAGTCATGTAGGCTACCCTGCATGACTTCGTGATTCAAAGACAAGAGCCGTTACAATATAATTCGTCGCTGATGGAATCCCTCGGCCAGCGGTTCATTGGTAATCGTCAGTATCGCGGCATCAGGCAGTTTTTGGGCTATCAAACGCAGCATTTTCATTTCGCAGGAGGAATCAAGCGAGTCCATCGCCTCTTGCAACAATATCCACTTGGGTTGCTGCAACAGCAATCGAACCACACCCAAACGCTGTTGTTGTTCCCGGGAAAGCGCGCTGGCCCAATTATCGACATGGTCGAGCTGCTCCTGCAATTCTTCCAATCCGACCAGCTCCAGCGCTTCCGTAAGCGCAGACTCGGTATATTCTATATTGGCTGACGGATAACAAATCGCTGCCCGTAAAGTTCCGGTGGGCAGATAAGGTCGTGGCGGCATAAAAAACACCGGGTCGCGCGGTAACTCAATAGACCCTTCTCCCCACGGCCAAAGACCGACTATCGCCTTAAACAACTTGGAGCCGGTAAAGGCATTACCGGTAATCAGCATGCGTTCTCCCGGCCTGATTTCGGCGTTGATAGCCGATACGCACACCACGCCGTCAAGCCTGATAATACACAGATCGCAAAAGCGCAAAACATCCTGTTCGGTTTTTTTCAGGTGAATACGATGCGGATCATGGAGGACGATTTCCTGCTCTAGCCGGTCGAGTCCGTTAACCAATCCCAGTACTCGTTCAACAGAAGCCCGCCACTCTGCGACGCGGGCCATATTATCGACCGGCCAGGACAACGCTCCAGCCGTTTGCTGGAATGCCTGGGCTGATTGCATCAAAGCGCCGAGCGAGATACTCCCCAGAATATAGCGGGGCGCAGACACCAAAATGGGAAATGCCATCGACAACACCGAATAGCCGGACGTAAGCATGAATAGATACGACCAGGCCAGGGTTTGGCGTTGCCATGCATGAACAATATCCTTAAAAAGCCCAATGAAACGACTCCGTTCATTGCCTTCACCATGAACCAAAGCAATCGCCAGGGAATTTTCTCGCGCGGTTACCAGGCCAAACCTGAAATTGGCTTCCACGGTTTGTCTGGCATCAGTCGCCATGGTATAGGGCCGGCCTAGCCACCAACCCAACGAGGAAGCGCATGCCGCATAGATGATAGCCAGCCAGACCAAATGCCCGTAAATGGGGATTTCAAAGAACAACAGATCAAGCGTAACGGTGCCGGAGAGTGTCCAGAGAATTTTGGTAAAACTAATCAACACTAACGAGCAATAGACTAAGGAATGACAAAGATCGATAGCCGCTTCAGTCGCAATACGGATATCTTCAGCGATTCGTCCGTCAGGATTATCATGCGTTCCCTGAATGTGAGTGACCAGATAATGGCGGCCATCGGTCATCCATTTACTGATTAAGTGATGCGTTAACCAGCTTCGCCAGTCGAGCTGCAAACGTCGCTTAACTTTAAAATGGGCAGTGGTAACCGCTATATTGGCTGCAAAAATCAGTACGATAAGGCCGATCTGCGTAAATAATCCGCTCATCGAGCGCTGTTCAAGCGCATTGAAAAGATCGGCGCTCCACACTGTGATAACTACGGCAATGCCAATTTGCATCACGGTGAGCATGAATAAAGCCAGTGTCAGGCTACGAATAGTCGACTTATTTTCAGAATGCCAAAAAGGCCCCGCTAACCGAATGAACTGGATGAAAAACCCGTTTGAAAGTTGCAAAGGAAAACTCCGCGTTAGGGTGAAATAAATAACACATCAAGACGCGGCTTTTTATTTTTTCTAGTATGCCCCGTCTTTACCAACCGACAATTCTAGTGGAATTTTTCCGGTTTTCACAATTTTGTAACCTAATTAATGTCAGCCGATTGATTACTAAACCGCAAAGATACGAAAAACATGGCGTTTTTAGCTTGGATTTCTTTGTGGTTTTAAGATTTTGGGGGCTAACCTCAAATCGCCTACCGATTGCCGCCGTTGGCATCAAGCACAGAACATTGTTATGCCGTTAACTTTGGATTTACCAGTTCCAACACTGCGATTTCGGGGTAGCAATTGAACCTCACCGGCAAAATTGCCCAGCCGATTCCTCGACTTATAAAAAGCGGGGTTCTGGGTGTGGCGATAAGGCCGCTGGAATAAGCTTTGTTTTCTACCGGCAACCTGAGCGCGCCCAAGAAAGGCAATACGACCTGCCCGCCGTGGGTATGACCGCTCAACACCAAAGACAGCGGCGTTTCAAACCCCGTATCGACCGAATCCGGGTTATGCGACAACAGTATCCGGCAATCGTCTTGATCCGAGCTGGAAAAAGCTTTATCGATATTCAGCTTGTCTCCCCATAAGTCCCCTGCTCCGCCAATCAAAATCCTGTCTCTACCCTTGTAGATCGCTTTACACTGATGGCGAATGTTCTGTCCTGACCGTTCCAACCAGTACAGGGATCGGCTGGAGTCACCCCAATGGTCATGATTGCCCAGTACCGAATACACGCCGTACCTTGCACTGAGTTTGGATAAAATAGGCCATACTTTATCGATTTCTTCAATCGTGTTCCTATTATGGACATAATCGCCGGTACATACGATGGCGTCCGTGTTTAAACTGTTGGTCCGATGAACTATCTGTTCGACAAACGACGGTGAGACCAGAAAGCCCAAATGTATATCCGTCAGGTGCGCAAGCGTAAACCCGTGAAACGACAGCGGCAAATTATCGATTGGAATCTTATACCGATTCACCTGCACGATGTTTCTTTCGATGAATATAGGGTAACTCCCTGCAAAAACCAGAGCACCGCCGGAAAGCGCGGATTTAAGAAAGGTTCTTCTGTTCATTGCAACACCTCGACTTAAATTAATAAAGCATTGTTATAATCATGCCAAACTGTTTGATTTTCGCCAATCATTCGATTTATTCGCCTACACCATAACAAAGCAACAAAGGGAAGCCATCATGAAAATCAACCACATCGCCGCCCTCCTGGCAGCGCTGGCCACATTACTGCCTGCCGCAGCCCGGACTGAGCCGGTCGGCCTGAACCGCATCGAGCACATCGTCGTCATCTACCTTGAAAACCGCAGCTTTGACAGTCTGTTCGGCTTGTTTCCCGGCGCCAACGGCCTCGCCGACGCTCAGAATACGCCGCCCCAGGTAGACGAATACGGGCACCCTTATCAAACATTACCTACCGTAATGGACGTTAAACACAAACCGGTCATCCTCGACAAGCGTTTCCCCACCGATCTAGCGAACAACCCCTTCGATATCGCCCGCTATGCGAAGCCCGACGAGAAACACCCGGATCTTACTCACCGGTTCTTCATCCACCAGATGCAGATCGACGGCGGCCGCAATGATCGGTTTGCCCAACTGTCCTCCGCCGGAGGGTTGACGATGGGCCACTACGACCTGTCCGGTACGGCGCTGTGGAACTATGCCAAGGAATTCACGCTAGCCGATAACTTTTTTCAGGCGGCCTTTGGCGGTTCGTTCCTGAATCATCAATGGCTGATCTGCGCCTGCACACCGACCTTCAAAGACGCCCCCGCCAATCTTCATCAATGGAAAAACGATCCGGCCACCGGCAAGCCGACCGGCGATCCTGCCCTCACCGAAGACGGTTACGCAGTCAACACCATCCAGCCGAATTTTCCGCCTTTCGATCCCGCCCATCAAAAGGATCGGCTACCGGCGCAGTACCAAACCACCATCGGCGACCGATTGTCCGAAAAAAATATTTCCTGGGCGTGGTATGCCGGAGGCTGGGACGATGCTGCGGCCGGGCGCAAAACCGGAGACAAATTCGATTACCATCATCAGCCTTTCGTGTATTACGCCAATTATGCGCCGGACAGCCGGGCGCGAGCGGAACATTTGAAGGATAGGAGCAAGCTGTTCGCCGACCTCAAGGGCAATTTCCCGCAGGTGGCGTTCTTCAAGCCGACGGGCAATAAAGACCAACATCCCGGCCATTCCAGCATCCTTGAAGCCGACCGCGAGGTCAAAGAGGTCGTTGATGCTATCCGCGACAGCGCGGCTTGGCCCAGCACCGCTATCATCATCACTTACGACGAATACGGCGGTTTTTGGGACCACGTTGCCCCGCCCGAGATCGATCGCTGGGGTCCCGGCACCCGTATTCCAGCCATCATCGTTTCGCCGTTCGCGAAGAAGGGCTATGTTGACCACACGGTCTACGACACAACCTCGATTCTAAAACTGATCGAAACCCGCTTCGGCTTGGCGCCACTCACCGACCGGGACGCCAAGGCCAACGGTTTGCAGGGGGCGTTCGAGTTCAGCCAATAAAGTTGTATAAGCGTTGCGGCGGATGGCCTGGTGGCGAATCCACCTACAATGAATCCGCCGTAGGTCGTTATCGTACAATGTGCCTTGGAATGATAACTCGGGCCGGACGGTGGTTACAAACCCCGTCCCGCTTGGAAAATTCCAGGCAGGGATCGGGGGAAATGACAGGGCATTCATACCCAACTACAGATTTGAGCAGACTCATGCTTTCCCATAAACATCGACTACTCAGGGCCACGATGCGCACATCGAAACTGACAATTGCGTTATTTTTCTCGCTATGGATTCCCATTGCAAATGCCGAAGATATGGCATATCTGCTCAACTCCACGCCGACAGAAAGAGCGGCCTCACAAACACGCTTCATGCAAAAAAAGCTGAATATGTCTCAGGATGAGGTTGCCAAGATACGGGAAATCAATCAGGAATACGCGGAAAAAATAGAACCCGTGTTGAAAGGATCAAGCATCGGTTTCTTTAAAATGCGTGACATCAAGGCTATCTTGGAACAGAAAGATGATACCTTGCGCAGCGTGCTGACACCCGAACAGTTTGATGTTTACACAGATGCCAAGGACGAATTAAAGCAAGCCCTGCAACAGGACCTGAAGCATTGATCACCGCTGTTGCGCTATGGCTGTTCCGAATCAGAATGGCAACTCATGCCATAAGGTCTCAGGCCGGACGGCGTAGCTGCCCCGTTCGAAATGTTTTACATGGGTTGAGTGTAGCCATTTAGCTCAGACATCTAAAAAACATTAGAAATGAGGTTGCCCCCCGTCCCGCCTGGAGCTGGTGCATTTCACCCACCATTGCACCATCCGCAACCCAGCAAGAAATGTTTATCATCAACGGGCGTAAGCGTCACGGTAGGCGGGCATTGTGAAGGCGACGGTTGCCGGGAAACGAACCGACCAAGACTGGTATCAGTGAATGGTTCAGCCGCTTGCAGCTTAAGAACCTTAACTGCATGCCGATAGTCGCCTTCGAAGCGGGCATAAGTGAAAGCACGAAAGTCGAAGTGTGAGTTTTCTGTTTCGGACATGACAGCCGACGCCTGTGCGCCAACAAAGTCCAACGGTTTACGCAAGACCGCCACGGCTCTATATGAGGTTCCGTCGCCAAAACCGTGAGCGGCATATCCCGCCTCAAAGTCACTTCCTCGCTGAACCAGCCCATACACGGCCTCAGCCGGATTGCCCTTGCAAACAAGTGCATCCGACAGCATACGATGCATGTCCTGCTCACCGGCACGGGCCTGAAGCGTGCAGGCAATGGACAGTAAAGCAAGAACATGAGCTAGAGGGATTCGCATGGTGTGCCCTAATGAAAAGCTAACCGGGCGCTGCCTGGAAAGCTGAGAAACAAAGCGGCATTATAAACGCGCTCCGATTGAAGGCAATGTTGCCTCGCGCCCTCGCGCTACATCACTGCCATTAAGTTAAGAAATATGCGGGTTCCCAAGCTCCAGCTCGGGAACCCGGCTAACAAAGCTCTCGGCAACCGCTCCTGCGTTGCTCTCAATCGCTGTTCCAGGCGTGATTCTACCTCCTGCATGCCTCATATGGATGTGGCAAATGTAGATATTGCAGGAGCAAATATCTGTCCATGCAATCGTAACTTCGCGAGACGGGAAGCTGGAGCTTGGAAACTAGCGTTAGCGTTTAAGGGCAGTGTCGCGCTACGTCTTGTATTTTACAAGGCCTGTTCGATGCATTAACCGCGACTCGCGGCGTAGCGCCCCTTGGCTGCATTCTCGGATCGAGACGGGATTGTCATCTGCCCCATCATCTCTTAGATACGGCGACGCTTCAAATGTAACTGAAATTATCACAAGCCCTGTCCAACTTGAATGCGCCCCCACACCAGCCACAGAAATTTACGCAATTCCTCAATAACGAGCACAGACCCAGCCACCCCAACCGCCATCAGCCAATCCGTCGGCGCCAATGCCGTGGTATGGAATATCCGCTGCGCGGGCGGCCAGTGTATGACCAGTATCTGCAGCAGAACCACCCCGAAAATAGCCAGCCAAAGCCAGCGGTTGGCGCAAAAATGCCGGTTGAAGGTTGTGCCTTTTTCCGCTCGGGCATTGAATACGTTGAACACCTGGAACAGTACAAAGGTGGTAAACGCCAGAGTCGCGGCATGCTGACTTTCACCGGTTTTCAAGCCGTAATACAGCATCCCCAAGGTGCCGACAGCCATGGTCAAGCCATAGCTGAAAAGATTACCGAAACGCCGTAACGACAGTATCCGCGCATCCGAATTTCGCGGCGCTTCGTCCATGCTGCCGGTGCGGACGGGATCGACGCCCAGCGACATGGCCGGCGGGCCGTCCATGATGATGTTGATCCACAGCAATTGCACCGCGGTAAACGGCACCGGCATACCCAGCAACGGCGCACCGGCTACGGTCAGGATCGCGCCGATATTGGTGGACAGCTGGAAGCGCACGAATTTGATCATATTGTCGTAAATACCCCGCCCCTCTTTGACCGCTTTGACGATGGTGGCGAAATTGTCATCGGTCAATATCATCGATGCCGCTTCCCTGGCGACATCGGTGCCGGTGATGCCCATCGCGATGCCTATGTCGGCGCTCTTTAAGGCGGGCGCATCGTTGACGCCGTCGCCGGTCATCGCAACCACATGGCCGTCGGCTTTCAAGGCTCTGATGATCCGTACTTTCTGTTCCGGCGCGGTGCGGGCAAACACGGTGATCGCGTTAATACGCGCGGCCAGGGCCTCGTCATCCAGTCCTGCCAATTCTTCGCCTTCGATCACTTCACCCGACAAGCCCAGTTCCTGGGCAATCGCAAAAGCTGTGACTTTCTGGTCGCCGGTAATCATCTTGACCGCGATACCGGCTTGCTGACAAAGCTTGATGGCCTCGCGGGCTTCGGCTCTTGGCGGGTCCATTAAACCGACCAACGCGACAAAGGTAAGCTCCTGAATATACTGAAACAGGTCGCTATCCGCTTTATAGTCGTCTGCGGGCAGCGTACGAACCGCTACCCCCAACACCCTCAGACCGGTGCCCGCCATGATCTGGTTCTGGGCCAGCAGTTTGTCCTGTTGAGCCGGTAGCGAGTTGCCGTTGTTATCGACTACCGAGTGACACAGCTTGAGCAAGACTTCCGGCGCGCCCTTGATAAATACTTTGACTTGGTCGCCCTGCCGATGGAAGGTCGCCATGAATTTATGCTCGGCATCAAAAGGAATTTCGGCGATGCGCGGCAGTTGCAAGACGGCCTGTTCCTTGTCGACGCCGCCTTTGGCGGCAAGCACCAATAATGCGCTTTCCATCGGATCGCCGACCGCCTGCTTGCCCTGAAAATGACTGTTGTTGCATAACGCTAAGGGCAACAACAAATCCGCTAAATCATCGACTGCACGGTCGCCGGTAGCAGGCAAAATCTCACCGGCGAGTGCATAACCCTCACCGCTGACCTTGTAGCTCCGGCCTTTGTAGAAAATCGACCGTGCAGTCATCTGGTTGACGGTCAGGGTGCCGGTCTTGTCGGTGCAGATAACCGTGGTGCAGCCCAGGGTTTCGACGGCGGCCAGACGTTTGACGATGGCGCGTTGACGGGCCATGCGATGCATCCCCAAAGCCAGGGTGACGGTGACTACGGCAGGCAGACCTTCGGGAATGGCTGCCACAGCCAAAGCAATCGCGGTAAACGCGGTCTGGATCAGCGACTCTCCGCGGTACAAGGCGGTTATAAACAATACCCCGATAATCACAACGGCAATCAAGGCCAGACGCTTACCGAGACTGTCGAGCTGTATTTGCAACGGCGTCTCGCCGTCTTCTGCCTCCGCCAATAGCCCCGCCAGTTTGCCGATCTCGGTGTCCATGCCGGTCGCGATCACCACCATTTCCGCGCGCCCGCGGGTGACGGCATTATTCATGTAAAGCATGTTGCTGCGCTCGGCGAGCGGTATTGCTGCCGACTCGAATACCTGATGCTGTTTGGCAACGGGCACCGACTCGCCGGTCAGCGCGGACTCGTCGACTTCCAGCGTCTGGCAGGAAATAATGCGGCCGTCTGCGGGAATCTTGTCGCCCGGCTCCAGAATGACGATGTCCCCCGGCACCAGCTGGTCGGCAGGCAGTTGAACGACGTGACCGTCACGGCGCACCTTGGCCTGCAATGCGAGCATATTCTTAAGCGCCGCCAGCGATTTTTCGGCCTGAAACTCCTGATAGAATCCCAACAGCGCGTTAATGCTCACAACCGCCAGAATCACTACGCCGTCTGTTAAATCGCCGATAATGGCGGCCAAGACCGCCGCGACAAGCAGCACCAGGATAAGAAAGCTTTTAAACTGGGATAACAGTAAATGCCAGGCGGGACGCGGCGGTTTTTCGGTCAGCCGGTTGGGGCCGTAACGGTTCAACCGATCTTCAGCGGCTTTTTGGCTCAAGCCGTTGGCTGAATCCGAAGCCTGCGCCGAAAGCGTTTCCTCGATCGACAGGGTATGCCAGTCGGTCTGCAGTTTTTGGTCTGCCGAAGGCGCCGATTCGTACGTCTGTTCTTCATGCTGTTGCTGCTTCAGCCAGGCTTGCCACACAGAGAGCAGGACGGCCAGAATTACCGGACCTAAAAACAGGCCGATAGCGCCGAAAGCCGAGAGTCCGCCAAGTACACCGAACAATACCACCAGAAACGGTATCCGACCCGCGCCGCTGATGACCAACGGCCGGATCACATTATCCACCGTACTCACCACCAGAAAACCCCAGAGCAACAGCCCTATGCCTTGCCAGGGTTGCTCCGTCAGCACCAGTACGATGCCTACCGGCATCCACACCAGTGTGGCTCCCATCGGGACCAGCGCTAACAGCGCGGTCACCGCACCCAACAGTACCGGCGCTTGAACACCGGCAACCGCATAGCCCAATCCGGCCAGCATGCCCTGCCCCAGCGCGGCCAACACCAAGCCGTAAACCACGGCTCGGGTCGTGTGTCCGGCGGCTTCCAGGTACACGTCCTGATATTTCCCCAGAAACCGTACCAGGCCTTGATGCAACTGC
>Ga0208510_100605_pt1 | contig 11235 bp, 13 predicted proteins | sample LakWasMet33_HOW6_2_FD_183875 | JGI IMG/M metagenome (GOLD analysis project Ga0208510, IMG submission 183875) | Freshwater sediment methanotrophic microbial communities from Lake Washington under simulated oxygen tension - Sediment Metagenome... | ecosystem: Environmental > Aquatic > Freshwater >...
CCGTTTTGCCGACCACAGCCGCATTCGAACTGTGGCGCTGGCCGCCGAAAATCCACCTGTTTATTTTCGTGCATCGCGTTGAAGGTTTAGCTCCCGGCATCTATGCGCTGCCGAGACATAACGATGCCCTTGAACCCTTGCAAGCCGCAACCTTGGCTGAGTTTGACTGGAAGAAAGTATCCGAGGAAATCCCGCTTTATCATTTGTATTCAGGAGATTGCAGGCAGATTGCCAAAACGCTTTCCTGCCATCAACCCATCGCCAGCGACAGCGCCTTCAGCCTGGGCATGGTTGCGGAATTTCGCGAAACAATCGAATCAGCGCCGTGGCTTTACCGCCGCTTGTTCTGGGAATGCGGCCTGATAGGCCAAACGCTTTATCTGGAAGCGGAAGCGGCAGGCATTCGCGGCACCGGCATCGGCTGTTACTTTGATGACAGCGTGCATGAGCTTTTAGGCATCAAGGACGATAGGTTTCAAAGCCTTTATCATTTTACGGTCGGTAAACCGCTGGAAGATAAACGGCTGGAAACGTTACCGGCTTATGGGCATTTAAAGTCGTAGCGCAAAAAAGCGTTGCCTCTCCATTTAGAGCATCAAAGGTATAAACCATCAATTTCATCCTAAAAGTTGAAAGCAAAATAAATCGGTATAATCTTGAATACAACAAAAGGGGTGTTTGGTGAAAATAAAAAAATTACAACTCAATAATTTTCGTCGATTTGCAGACTTCACAATTGAATTCGAAGAACGACTGACTGTTTTGGTTGCCCGCAACGGTGCCGGCAAATCTAGTGTGCTTGATGCGGTTGCGACTGCAATTGGCCCCTTCCTTACACGTCTGCCAAAAGTATCAGGTATCAACCCTAAAGAAACGGATTTTCGCGTCTTACCCGACGGCTCAAAGCCTCCTTATATGCGTATCACCTGTGAAAGCTTTGAGGGCGTTCGGTGGGACAGAACCGAAAAAAGAGATCAATCGAAAAAAACCATCAGTCAGATTCCTGCCGCGTTAGGCCAAAAAGGTCTATTTGATTATGTAGATAGCCTTATTGACGCGTTTAACGAGTCACGTTCCTTTGAATTACCGATATTTATTTATTACGGTACAGGGCGTGCCGTATTTGATGTGCCTCGAAGAAAAAAAGGTTTTGCTAAAGACTTTACGCGCTTTGATGCTTTACAGGAGGCATTGGAAAGCCGCACTAACTTTCGCCGCTTTGTGGAATATTTTTATTATCTGGAAGACATCGAACACAAAAGGCAAAAAGAGCAACGCTCCTTTGATGTGGAAATTCCCGAATTAAAAGCCATACGCGCCGCAATCACTAAATTAATGCCGGAGTTCTCCAATCCTCGTGGTGTGTATCCGGCGGGTATTATGATGGACTGGCAGGTTAATGATGAAATCAAGCAATTGCGTATTGAGCAATTGAGCGACGGCTATCGAACGACCTTGGCAATGGTTATGGATATTGCCGCACGCATGGCGGAAGCCAATCCTGACAAGATTGATCCGCTATCGACATCCGGGGTGATATTAATCGACGAAATCGACCTGCACTTGCATCCGGGATGGCAGCAGCACATTTTGCCGGATTTGATGCGCACCTTCGAGAATATTCAATTTATTGTTACTACGCATAGTCCGCAAGTAGTGACTTCGGTTCCTGCTACTTCATTGCGCGTTATCGAGTGGAAGCAAGAACAGCCCTATTTAGTACCCGTTGATTTTTCTTTGGGTGCCGAAGCGCAACAAATGCTGACGCAGGTTCTGGGGGTTGTTGACCCTCGCCCCAGTGAATTGGACATAGTGAAAAAATTACATAAATATCAGGACTTGGTTTTTGAGGATCAGTGGGATAGCCCAGATGCACTGAAACTGCGCGTTGAATTGGATAAATGGGGAGCAGAACATGAGCCTGAATTACTGCGGCTGGATATGGATATTCGCCTAAAAGAGTTGGATCGCCAAGAATGAAAAAAATACAAAAAGGCAACGAGCCGGACAAATTAACGCATTATCAGCAGTTAAAGCCTGTAAACACATGGGAACAATGCCGGAGAAATCAAGATCGCCGGATTCAAATACAAGACCAACTCAAGTTAGACCAAGGCGGCTTGTGCGCTTACTGTGAAATTGATTTAAGGCCTGCGAATGGTAACGATGCCGCCGATCTTAGAATTGAACATTTTCACCCGAAAAAAATAGATGCATTAACTCAGCATAATTGGCATCTGGATTGGCAAAATCTGCTGGCTTGTTGCCACGGAGGCTCTCGTTCGGATGTGGTGGATTCCGCCAACAGATATACCAGTCCCGACCATAGTTGTGATGTGCCTAAGGCGGATAACGATTGGGATAACATTATTCTGAATCCGCTGCATTTACCCGCTTCCCCCTGTCTATTCAAGTTTAATCGTGCTGACGGTTCAATCAGTGTGGACATAACTCACTGTCAGCAGGCTGGTGTAGATAAAGGCAAGGCGCAAGCTACCATTGACAATCTTCGTTTGGATGCAAAACGCTTAAGAGACCTTCGTAAACCGGTGCTTAATAATCTCAATGAACAGCTTCGAAATATGATGTTAGCAGGGTACACCGCGGAAGAAGCCAGAATGCGGCTAACAAAGACAGCGCTTAAAAAAGATGATCATGGAAATTGGCCTGCATTTTTCTCGGCAATTCGTAGTTATCTGGGCAGTGCAGCTGAGCAACAGCTAAATACGATCAACTATAAGGGATGAACAATCCTGTAAATAGAGCACGCTGTTTATGCCCGACATCAATATGCGTAAAATGTTGGGCAACGAAAAGATGTTGCCCAACCTAATTAACTCAAGGGAGAAAAGCAGATGATGACATTAGAATTGGATGATGAAACAGCAACCCTGTTAAATCAGCTAGTAGAGCGGGAACATATTAGCCCGGCGCAACTGGTTAAAATTGTGCTGCTTGAGCATCTGGAAGATTGCCAAGACGCTAAAAGAGCCGATGACGCTTATCAGCGTTATCTTGAAGGCGGCAAAATATCTCACAACTTAAACGACGTGGTAAAAGAGCTTGGCTTGGACAGTTAAGCTTTCTGATGATGCCAAACGGAATTTGCAAAAACTCGACAAGCCCCTACAAAAAAGAATTACGTCGTTTCTCCTTGATCGACTACAAACTACCGACAATCCCCGCTTAACCGGCAAAGCCTTGCAAGGCAAGCTTTCCGGCTTGGGCGCTATCGGATAGGAGACTTTCGGTTGCTATGTCGCATTGAAGATAACGAGCTGATTATTCTGGTTATCGAGATTGGTCATCGTAAAGAGATTTATAAATGACGCGGTAAGGCGCATTCATAAAGTGCAATAGGCATTAGCCATATAGCACCACATGTTTCGCAAAGCGCGACTAGAAATATCCAACAACGAAAAACTATTGCCTGCCCCGACTAGGATCGAAGCTCTTTTTCCATTTTCTTACATTGCCCGGCATCCAGCCATCGCTCGCACCATACCTTCAAAGCGGTTGCGCTGCCTTTCATTAAATAAAATTCCCGCTTTGCTTCGCCCGGTTGTTCGGTTGGCCACCAGCTATGCGCTGCAAACTGTTTGGCAATGTAGTCGCAGGCTTTGGTCAAATCAGCCTCTGTTAGGTCTATTTTTTTTGAATTCATCAGGTTCACCATTGCAATAAAAAGTGGACGACGGCAAAAATCAACATCATACGCTGATCGTGCTTTTCGTCGATGGCCCTGAAGGTCGGGCATGCTGTTTATGCCCGACATTGCCATAATCCAATATGATCGCTGTGCAATGAGCGTTACCGTACAGAACTCATCTGTTTTTTAAGCGTAAAGTCTGAAACTGATGAGACAAAATAGTTTATTTATTAAACACGAACCTGTTAGGAGGACGTATGGATATTCAAGTCGGCGGTTTGCTAGGTTTTATCGTGCTTGTCCTGGACATCTGGGCCATTATTAGCATCGTAAAAAGTGGTGCTACAACTGGATCGCAAGTTTTATGGGTGATTTTGATTTTACTGCTGCCCGTTGTCGGTCTGATAATTTGGTGGCTTGCGGGACCGAAAGGCGGTTAATCGACTCTCAAATGGAGATAGTCCTGTAGGCAGGAATAAGACAGTTCGAGCGTTAGCGAGAACTGGCGTTTCCGGCAAACACCACCCGAATTCGCCGGAAACGCCACCTCGCGCTACGCGCTTGGTGGCCTTATTCCGGCCTACGCCTGATTCCCAACAAAAAGCTGCGCCTGACCTCGGCTAGACAACTCGGGTAGTATTTTACTGTTGCGCTGGTTCCCAATCTCCAGATTGGGAACCAGCAGGCGAAGCTCTAGCTTCGCGAGATGGGAAGCTAGAGCTTCCAATACTGAATTCCCAAGCTGAAGAGACTGTGAAAGTATCATCAAAAAACGGGTAAAAGCATTATTCACCACGAAGGCACGAAGTACACGAAGAAAAATAATTGCTTTTATTCAATGTATTGAAAACTTCGTGCTCTTCGTGCTCTTCGTGCCTTCGTGGTGAGTTTTTTAATTTTGTTTAAAAACGAATACTTTCACAGTCTCTGAAGCTTGGGAACCAGCGGAATTAAAATATCGGGCAATGAAAAACGGTTACCCGACCTGCCTAGCTTTACATTTGCGATTGCAAATAATTCTGCAAGCCCACTTTCTCAATCAATTCAAGCTGGGTTTCCAGCCAGTCGATATGCTCTTCTTCAGACTCCAGAATATGGGCAAAAACCTCACGCGAAACAAAATCGCTTATTTTCTCGCAGTAAGCAATCGCTTCCCTGAGCAAAGGCACTGCAATTTGCTCCAGCTTTAAATCGCAACCGAGCATTTCCTTGGGGTTTTCACCGATCATCACTTTACCGATATTTTGCACGTTGGGCAGACCTTCAAGGAACAGAATCCGCTCGATAATTTGATCGGCGTGTTTCATTTCGTCAATGGATTCGTGATATTCCTTTTCGTTAAGCTTTGTAAATCCCCAATTTTTGTACATCCTGGCATGGAGAAAATACTGATTAATCGCTGTCAGTTCATTTTCCAGCGCTTTGTTGAGGAACTCGATAACTTTTGTGTCGCCTTTCATGATGTTTTCCCTTTAAATAATCGTTATGGGTTGATTGGTTACAGAAGGTAATAGTTGAACGGGCGCCATTCTTTGCTCAAGCAAAGCGCTGACTTCTTTATTGCATTTCCCGCAATCCTTGCCTATCCCAAAACAATGGGTTAGTTTTTTTCGCGTACAAACACCATTGTCGATAGCGGTTAAAATCTGCGAGTCGGTGACCGCTTTACAAACGCATATATACATGGCTATTACCTAACGTCTTCGCCGTTGCACCGTCTGCGGATCGACAGTGATTTGGCGATAAATTTCCACCCTGTCCCCATCATTGACAGGCGTATCCAGCGCGGCAATTTTGCCGAATATGCCCACTTTTTGGCTGGACAGATTTATCTCGGGATAAAGTTTTAATACACCGGACAAGTTGATGGTTTCTTCTATGGTGCTGTTATCCGGGACTTCCAGGCGCATCCATAGTTGTCTATCGACTTGTGCGTAACAAACTCCGACGTTCATGATTCCTCCTCAGCAATAACTGGGGTTAATACGGTTACCGATACTTTTCTTTCTGCGATTTTCTGGTCGATCAAGCGCTTACCGACAATCAAAAAAGCCAGCATGATGAATCCGCCGGGCGGCAACGCCATTAATAAAAAGCCTTTGTAATTGGGAATAACGGTGACTTCCAGAAACCTGAACGATTCGCCCAGCAACACTGACGCATTGGCGAACAGCGTGCCCGACGCGCTGATTTCTCTTGCCGCGCCGAGCGCGACCAGCACGAGGAGAAAACCCAGGCCCATCATCAAGCCGTCCCACAGTGCATGTCTTACCGGCTGCTTGGAGGCAAACGCTTCGGCGCGGCCTAATAACGCGCAATTAGTCACGATTAACGCAATGAACAGACCCAGCACCTTATAGAGTTCATGCGCCCAGGCATTCATTAAAATATCGACCAAAGTCACCAGCGCGGCGATCAGCAGCACGAAAATCGGGATACGGATTTCACTGGGGATTAAATGCCGCGCCGCTGAAATAAGGCCGTTGGATGCGATGATCACCACCAGCGTGGCGAGGCCCATGCCCAAGCCGTTGGTGGCGGTTCCGGTTACCGCCAGTAACGGGCAAAGCGCCAGATTTTGCCCGAACACGATGTTATTGTTCCAAATGCCGTCGACGGCGATTTTGCGGTAGGTTTCCGATAAAAACATGGCGTCCTCCTCAAGGATTGATCAGTTGCGCCTGATGCGCTTTAAATAACTGCAAACCGCGATAAATCGCCTGCACCGACTTGCGCGGGGTAATGGTCGCACCGGCGAACTGGTCGAATTCGCCGCCGTCTTTTTTAACCGCCCATTTTGCCGGCACTAAATTGTCCAGGGAGCGGCCGACAAATTTCAATATCCAGTCCGATTTTGCGACTTCGATTTTGTCGCCAAGGCCCGGAGTTTCTTTGTGGCTGAGCACGCGCACGCCCAGAATATTGCCGCCGCGGTCTATGCCCATGATCATATTGATGGCGCCGGAATAGCCGTCAGGTGCGGTAAACTTAAAGCACACGGCGCTGACTTGGCCGGATTTTTTGGCGATATAAACCGTGGTTTCGTTTGTGCCGATATTGTATTCGGCGGACGGAATGGTCAGCGTGTCTTGCAGCATGTCGTTATCGTAAAGAGCGACGGGGACCACTTCTTCCAGCGACTTTTTTAAATCTTCATCGAGTCGGCGCTGGATCGTGCCTTCGGTGCTGCAATTGGTCACGCCCAGCAGCACACTGGCAATCAAAGCGAATCCCGCCAAGACGCCGGTTTGAAATTCCAGCTTGGGCCTGAGTTGGGCCAAGTTCGACGGTTCCAGCCAGTTTTTCAGGAATTCCCGATAAACGGCGATTTTTTCTTTCAAGCGTTCGATGGTTGCTGGGTCAAGTTTCATGGCTTACGCTCTGGTTCAAACATTTTGATCGAAAGGTATAACTACTTAACAGTTAGAAGAATGGAACGCTGATGACACGAATAATTATGATGAACGCAGATAAAAAATCTTATTGAATCATAATCATCTGCGTCATCAGCGTTCCATTTACGATTTCGGTATTTCAAGCGGCTTGCCTTTACGGTCGCGTCCGTAAATTCTGGGGCGAATATAATGATCGATCAACGGCGTCGCCGAATTCATCAACAGCACCGCAAACCCCGCGCCTTCCGGATACGCGCCCCAGGTACGGATAACAAAAATCAGCAAGCCGCAACCAGCGCCGAACACCAGCTGCCCTGCCTTCGTATTCGGCGAAGTGACATAGTCGGTGGCGATAAAAAACGCCACGCACATCAACGCACCCGAATTCAAATGCAACAGCGGACTGACATAATGCTCACTGTCCATGGTATGAAAAACCCCGGCCAGCAGCGCAACGGTCAGCAATAAAGACACCGGAATCTGCCATTGAATGATGTTCTGGCGGATTAGCCAGACGCCGCCCAAGCCCAGCAACAGCGTCGAAGTTTCGCCTAAACTGCCGCGCGACCAACCGATAAAGTTAAGGAAACCGGAAGTGTCCTTCAAAATGTCGGTCAACAAACGGTTCTGGGAAAACTCGGTTTTGATAAAACCCAATGTAGTCGCGCCAGTGTTGGCGTCGATATTGTCCAAGCCTGAAAAAGTAATGTGCCAACTTTCGGCCAGCCCCGGCGAATGCGAAAAAAACAACGGCGATACATTCGCCCAGGTGGTCATCTCGATAGGAAAGGAAATCAGCAGCGCGACGCGTGCCAGCATCGCCGGATTGAACAGATTTTGTCCCAGGCCGCCGTAAACCTGTTTGCCTAAAATAATCGCCAGCCCGGAACCGACCACGCCTATCCACCACGGCGCCCAAGGCGGCAGTGTCATGGCCAGCAGCCAGCCGGTCAGTACGGCGGAACCGTCCATAATGACGGGTTTAGCCGCCCTGCCCTTGAGGCGCATGCATAAGGCTTCAAAAGCAACCGCCGATAGCACGGTGATAACAAACAGGTTCAATGCGGGCCAACCGAAACACAAAAGCCCGAAGGCTGTCGCAGGCGATAGCGCCAGCATGACTTGCCACATGATATGGCTGACACTGTTGTTAGCGCCGACATGCGCGCCGCTGCTCGGTTTCATATTCGAAATCATACCAATGCCTCCTGCTCGGTTTTTGTGGGGGCGACTTCAGTCGCCAAGTTACAACTCCATCGGCGACCGAAGTCGCCCCCACAATTGCCTTGGATGTTCAAGCTAATGATCAAGAAACTCATACCAACGCCTCCTGCTCGGCTTTCAGCCGTTCCCGCTCCGCCTTAGCGGCTATCCGGGCCAGCTCTTCTTCCCGTTGTTGCTGGGCGATGCGTTCCATACGGGCATTGCGCGCATCGATCAAACGCTTGGTTTGCTCTGATTTATGTTGCGCTTGCTGTCTGGCGATGACTTCGCCCGAGGCATATTTAAAAAACTGCACCAATGGAATGTTGGATGGGCAGATATAAGAGCAGCAACCGCAACTGATACAGTCTTTCAAACCTAAATCCACCGCCGCATCCAGTTGGTTAATGCGAATATTGTTCGCCATATCCAAAGGTCGTAATCCCGCAGGACAGACGCTGACACAGCTGGCGCAACGGATACAGGGTTGTTCCTCGGTGTTTTTAAGTTCGCTTTGCGTTAAGGCCAGAATGCCGCTGGTGGCCTTGACCGTGGGTAAACCCGTGTGCGGCAGAGAATCGCCCATCATCGGGCCGCCCATAATAATGCGCGCGGTTTCATCCGAACGCACCTCGCAAAAATCGAACAGCTCGGAGATTAAAGTACCGAAAGGCACTTCCACATTCATCGGGCGTTTCACTGCGCCGCCCGCTACGGTGACAACGCGGCCAAGCAATGGTTGCCCAAGGCGAATCGCTTTATGCACGGCATAAGCGGTGCCGACATTGTGGATGGTCACGCCGACTTCCGATGAGCGACAGCCAACCGGGACTTCTTTGCCGGTTACATACCGGATCAATTGCCGGTCCCAGCCCATCGGGTAGCGGGTGGGAATTTGTATGACTTTAATCTGTGCATAGGGTTCGGCTGCGGCCAGCATCTCAAGAAAGGCAAGCGGTTTGTTGTCTTCTATCGCCACCACCGCCTGCTCGGTTTCCATGCCGTGCAGCATCAGGCGCACACCGTCGATAATCTCCCCGGCGCGTTCCTGCATCAATCGGTCGTCGCAGCATAAATAAGGTTCGCATTCCGAGCCGTTTATAATCAGCGTATCGACATGGTTTTCACGGCCCATATTGAGCTTGACCGCGGTAGGAAAGGTTGCGCCGCCCAAGCCGACGATACCCGCCGCACCGACACGAAAACTGATTTCTTCAGGGTTTAGCTGGAACGGGTCGAGGGCAACCGATGTTGCCATCCATTCATCTTTGCCGTCGGTTTCCAGCACGATAGTACGGATAGGCAACGCGGACGGATGCGGTGCCTGATAGTCGTTAACGTCAACGATAATACCCGAACTGGGCGCGTGTACCGGTGCGGAAATCAGGCCTTGGCTGTAGGCTAACAACTGCCCTTTCAGCACTTTTTCGCCGACCATTATCACCGGCTCGGCGGGTTTGCCGACGTGTTGTTGCAGCGGAATATACAGTTTTTTCGGCAATGGAAAGTTGCCGGCAATAGGCAGTGCAGCAGTCGCGGTTTTATGCTCCTCTGCATGGACGCCGCCGCGAATACGCGGTGTTTTAAAAAAACTTAACATACGGCGTTACTCCCTGTTCCCATAGATTGCACTGAAACATGCTGAGGCTTGGCCCACCGCCAGTTACGCAAAGTCACCTCAACAGGGTGCATTTGCAGACATTCGGTCGGACAGACGTCGACGCATTTTTTGCAGGCGATACAGGCATCGGCAACGACCGCGTGGATTTGTTTCGGCGCACCGACAATCGCATCGGTAGGACAGACTTTAAAACAACGGGTGCAACCGGTGCAGGTGTCTTCGCTGACTCGGGCGACCAACAACTCGGGTTCTTTTACGTCGCTTAAATCCAGATCCAAACCCAATAAAGCGGCGATTTGTTCAGCCAGCGCGCTGCCGCCCGGAGGGCACATTGTGGCCGGCGCATTACCCTCGGCCAATGCTTCGGCAGCCGGTCTGCAACCCGGAAAGCCGCATTGGCCGCATTGCGAACCGGGCAGCAAGGCTTCCAGTTCATCGACAATCGGGCTGCTTTCAACTTTTAAATACTTGCCGGCAATACCCAGCAGCAAGCCTAAAACCAGCCCTAACAAGGTTAAACTTACAATTGCGGATAAAACGTACATAGTTTATTTCCTGGTAACTATTTAACAGCAAAAAATAGAACGCTGATGACGCTGATCATTATGATTAAATAAGATTTTTTTAAATTATCTGTGCTTATCATATTCATCTGCGTCGCCTAGAGGCGCCTACTGTTGGCATCTGCGTTCTATTGCATTTCCTGTAAATCATTTACTGTAAAGCCCTGCAAAACCCATAAATGCCAGCGATAAAATACCGGCGGTAATAAACGCAATCGGCGTACCGGCAAATAATGTCGGGACTGCCATTAACGCCAAGCGCTCACGCAAACCGGCAAACAACACCATCACCAGCGTAAAACCAAGCGCGGAACCGAAACCGAAAATCATGCTTTGCATAAAGCCGTATTGCTCTTGCACATTAAGTAACGCCACGCCCAAGACCGCGCAATTGGTGGTAATCAGCGGCAGGAAAATCCCCAGTATCTGATACAGCACCGGGCTGGTTTTATGCACCACCATTTCGGTGAACTGCACCACGGCGGCAATCACCAGAATAAAGGCGAGTATCCGCAAAAACTGAATATTAAAAGGCGCCAGAATAAAGTGTTCCAGCATCCAGCTGGTCATCGCCGCTAGGGTCAATACAAAGGTGGTTGCCAAGCCCATGCTCAATGCCGAATCCAGTTTTTTCGAGACCCCCATAAACGGACACAGCCCGAGAAATTTAACCAGAACCACGTTGTTGACCAGAGCCGTACCTAATAAAAGAAGAAGATATTCACTCACTGTTTTTCCAGGTTGTTTTCAGGGTTTTTTACAAGGTCAAAGCATCAATTATGCCAATTCGATGAATGTGCAGAC
>Ga0208510_100609_pt1 | contig 11183 bp, 10 predicted proteins | sample LakWasMet33_HOW6_2_FD_183875 | JGI IMG/M metagenome (GOLD analysis project Ga0208510, IMG submission 183875) | Freshwater sediment methanotrophic microbial communities from Lake Washington under simulated oxygen tension - Sediment Metagenome... | ecosystem: Environmental > Aquatic > Freshwater >...
AGCATGCTCTTCCAAATAAAAACTTAAAGCTTCTTGAACGATTTCAGAAAGCTTACGATGCCTAACCTCAGCAATACCTTCAAGCATTTTATAAAGATCGTCTTGCAAGCGAGTTGAAATGATATGAGACATAGTAGCCACCCGTTAATTGTATACAGTGTAATTATTGTATACAAAAATTACATTTAAATCAACTATTCAATAATCTATTAAATTTGAGTTCCAGGAAGTTCGTCAGAAACCCAATATTATAGGGGTATAATTCAAATAGCCCAAAGGCGATACCCCATGCCTTTAAACAATATGCTAATCCGTACCGCCAAGCCATTAGATAAGGCCTATAAGCTGTCAGACGAAAAAGGCCTATTTCTATTAATTAACCCTAACGGTTCAAAATATTGGCGACAGAAATATTGACCTTCCAAAAAAAAGTCTTGACTCAGCCACATCACATTTTGACTTTGATCGATAAATTTTAATATTGCTTGTTTATCGATAACAGCTTGTAGATTAAAAGTTTTTATACTAAATTAAGCATTTGGCTATCAAAATTTTACGCACTCAGAGATAAGCCCATGCTTGATCAGCATTATCCAACAATTGCACCAGCGCAAATTGCACCAATTAATAATAATGTGATGCAGTTATATAATTATTTTGTGAGCTTGCAATTAGAAAGTGATTTTTTTTCATCACAAGTTATCATTTCTATTTTAAATTTGACTTCAGTTACCTTGGGTATTTTATCGGCTGTGATCTCTTTCGAGGGTTTGCTTTGGATAGGACTATCATTAAATTATTTTGCAAATTTCGCAATACCATTCTATAGATTGAACAGGCTTTTTATTGACAATAGCTTTTTAATTTCTAATATAAGGCGTTATAGTCCGAACCTAGTTGCCGATTATGAATATACAGGGGCAAATTACTGCAGAGATGCTTTTTGTTGGTTAGTTTCTTATTTTGGTATTATGCTGACCATCGCTGCGATGATTTTACTTGCATTTCATGAAAAAAAAGCAGCCAACATTCTTGCTGTTATTGCACCCATTTTTTCTCAGATCCTGGAAATAGGCGTTTTGCAAAGAGGTTATAGACGCAACCAGAATTTAGCTATAATTTATGACACTATTCGAATAATGGTGCAAAACGGTCAAATTGTTCCAGGCGCCCCTCAAAATATTCAGCACCCATGGCTTATTAGAGCGTTAACTAGAACTTCAGATTATATGAGGAACATTTATGTATTTTTTGGTCATACCATACGTCATAGGCCTGCTATAGTAATTTCCCAAACTGTGCCTGTCGCGCCAGCTCCACCTCCAGCTCACGCTCTCGTAATTGCTGTTTTTAATGCCGATTTGAATAATCCGCCAGCTTTAGCTCCTGCTATTGTTCCTGTTCCTGTTCCTGCTCCTGTTCCTGTTCCTTGATATGTACTGCATTCTGTTTAATGTCGTCTAGCTTTAAATTCTTCAAAACAGTCAAATCTGTCATGACTAAACTCTGATTAATTCTTATACTGTATCGCAACGATTTATGAGTGATATAACAATGTACTTTTGAAATTAACTTGCGAACAAAAATCGGCAAAATCAAGAAGCCCCCTCGCCCCACAGTTCGGAACATGCTTATTAAGGGGATCCACTTAAATTGTTATAAATCAATGGCTTAAACCATTCGAAGCAAAAAGATTCTACAATACAGCCTCTAAGATTTCAGAATACAAGCCTCTAGCTTCACAAAAGGTTCTAAACCTTGCATCATCAGGTCTATTTTTGAACGTTTCATAATGGGTGTGGCCGTTGTAAACCAGGACGACTAGCTTATCAAAATCGATTGCCACATCATGCTCATCTAAAGGCCAGCATACATTATGCGCAAGATTACTTATAAATACTCCGTCCTTATAATCCCCCTGGTTAAGCGTTAAGATATGCATCCCTAGGACTTGAGCCATCGCAGCTAAGGTGAAGTGATCGCCCCACTCAGTGGATTTTGCCATTTGATTACAGTAAATATCTTTATCTTCAGTCAATGGAAATATCCCTTCTGGAGCATGTCTGATATATTCAACTGCAAGCTGCCTTAACCGCGGATAGAGATTTTCTTCCGAATGATAATCCATGCTATCTCCAGCCCCTCGGCTGAATTTATTCGATAAGTCTTCAGGAAAACTTTCTGAATAAATTTGTAATAATTGTATGGCTATTGCCCTAAATTGGCAGCTATTATCTCCTGGCACACTTTGATAATTAAGGCCGGTCTCTTTGTAAAAAAAGCTAAAAAATTCACTATCTGAGCAATCATTCATAGCCGCAGATTTAACATTTAAAAAGGGTAGGCTATCGCTAGGAATATGAGCGATCAAACTTGAGGCACCAGACTCTGCAGCAGGCTTCAAAATTTCAGCCGTGACGCTTGGCATTATTTGAGTATGCGCATGCTCAGCACTAAAAATAAGGCTATTACCATAATAAGCTCTAGAATTAGCAGAAGGCGGCTGCTTAATTATGCTCATAAACCAATCATCTTCATCTGAGCCTGACTCAGTTGAAAACTTGATTTTTTGAGTACTTGTGACTAATCGCTGTCCAAATGTGAACTTCCCATCACCCAAATAAAATAGATAAAGGTTTTTACTTGTCCCATCAACCTGAATAAACCGATCTGCATAAAAATCACATATCCTTCCATCTGCCATTTTAACTAGCACTTTTTGGTTATCTCTACCTGATGTTGATATGAAATAGTAAACATTCGCCTTCAAGATGTTAGCAAGCACTTTGATTTCTAATGCTCCTGTAGATGTCATCTCTCCCAAAATTCGTGCATTATCGCAGTATAATTCGTACAACTTGGCATTTTCAATTTCTCGGTCCATTAAATTGCTGTAGTAAAGCCCCCACCTTTTTGCCTCTTCCATAAGTTGCTTTATTCGGGCTTGTATTTCACTCACTCGAGAACCTGCTATGGGAGATGCTTGTTTTAAAAAGTCTATACGTTCTTTAAACCACATTGCATCAGCATATTGCATAAGCAAAATAGCCTTAATCTCTCTTGCTGCTGCTTGTAGCTTCGTGTGAGCGCCTGCAAGATCAGGCAAAGTAGCTTCAAGAGCGCTTTTATGTGCTATTTCATAACATTGCTTGAAAAGCTTATTTGCATTATCTTGCATTTCTTTTGCTCTTATTTTCTTTACTACTTCATCTGCATATGAGCCTATTTTGTGAGTAATATCATCACCGTGAAGCATCGCGTATGCCATTGCATTCACAACGCTATCAGGAATAAAATCTTCAAGTTTATTATCTTTATCCGCAATTGTTGTAGAAAGAACAAATGTGGTTTGGCAACCATATTTCTCAGGATTATTTTGAATTTTTGCCACCCCTAAAACCCAATTCAAATCAGAATCAGTTATCCGACTTAAGCACATTGACATCAATGCATCTTTTACTTCCTGAAAATATAATTTTTTGTTATGTAGCAAAATCGAAGCGACTAAACTTCGTAAAGCTGCAGCAGTAGGTACTATCGGGGCTGTCCAACTGAGTTCTCTTTTACGGATAAGTTCTGCAAAAATAAAATACAAATCTCCTTTTTCTGCAGTAGGCGAAATTAATTCAAAGTCAATTTTTAATGGGTCTACCACAAGCTCATGACTTTCAATATCTTCTGATTTCCCCTCAATTTTGGGAGCCACAAATACCTCAACATCCTGGAAATTATCTAAGGTATGGCAACGAGCCATAAGCAAAGGAACAATATATTTGTCTATCAATTGTTTCTTTAAAATAAGTCGCCCATCCTTCGCCACTATTTTATCAGCCTCTTTAGTAAGCCTCGAAATTTCGCTGTAATCTGGCAAGCTTGGCAAATAGGTTTTTGAATCTTCTACATCAAACTTGATCAGCTCAATAGTGCAATCCTCACTCAAATGTTTTTTAAGCTGCACAGACAGCCAATGTATGATTAAGCTTGCCTCTTTTTGTCGAACTCTAGTCAATGGGTTTTTATTGCCTAATTTAGCATCTGAGTCAGCACGTGATTCCAAATGCACCATAGGATGGCTTCCCCTAAAGTAATGAATTGGGAGCGCCTCAGCTCGTTTACTAACAATTTTCTTACCATATAAATCAACACAATCAGTTGATTTACCTTCATTTGGATGCAGAAATATATTGCGCCATGTATACCATAATTTTACGGTTTCCGGCTGACCTTCTAGCCAACTGGGATTTTCTAAAAAATCCAATATTATAAGGCTACTTATAACAGTTAATTTGTTTCGGGCGGCTTCACCTACAAACCAAGCCGAGACTAGGTTCGGTAAAAAAGCAAATTCCTCATCAGCATGATATCGGCCCATCACTATTTCACGGAATAATTTAGCCAATAATTCAGGCCGCCCGCCCCTATCTAGAATAGCCTGAATGATTTGAGCAAATTCTCTATAGGTAGCACCATCTGAATTCGGATCCATAAAAGCATGGATTGGCCTAAAAAAAGCTTCTGCCTCGCCTTTATTAACTTTTGCGATCAATTTCAAAGCTGCTAAACGCTTAATCAAGCCTTGCTGTAATCTTTTATTATGAGGATAAGTCTTTTGGATATCTCTCACAAACGTGGGAGATTCTCTCATCATCTCTAACAACATTGGCTTAAGATGCAATAAAATATAAGTTAACTCAGATTGAAGGCGCGCTATTTGGCTAGCTGCTGCATCAGGATCAGTTGCAATAGAATCTAATAAAGAAAGTAGTTGTTGCGGGGTCCTTGATGGATAAACATCATGATAGGCATCTAAGGGCAAATTCTTCAATATAGCTAATTCAGAGCTTATGTCTTCAGCTTTACTAGCAAGTTTTTTGTGAAAGATTTGTTTATGCCCACTATTCAATGTAATAATATTATAAAAATCCTGAGCTGTTAATCGAACAACTTTCATTACACTTAGTTCGGCAGAGCGTGAAAAATCAAACTTCAAATCTTGATATGATTTTTGAAAATCAGTTAAGCGCTCTTTAGGAATAATTTTCTTAGGCTTATTCTCAGAATTTCCTGTATATATGTTATTGTCATAAAAAATATACTGTCCTTCATAAATTACATCCGGCAGTGCAGCAACAACCACAATCTCACAGTCAAACCTGCTCACATAATGCTCTAAAACTTTCGATAATGGATAATCATGTAGCTTTTTTTCTTGCCAAGAAGTTTCAAGAACAGCTCGTCGTGCGCAGTCATATATATCGGCTGTTAAACCGAAGTCAGAAACATAAAAATGCGATCTTTCACTTTTATTGTTTCTAAGATATAAAGATCTACCGCCTACTGAAACCCACCACCCAGCCACTTTACTTGAGCCAGCTTGTTTTGCAAGCGCTTCTGCTAAAAAATGATAATTAGATATTTTAGTAAGCCCAGCAATATGCTTAGGCAAAAATAGCATAATATCATGGTCGCCACGAGAGAATGTATGATCACTTTTTCCTTCAAAGTAGCGGCTACAGAATTTGTCAAAGCTTTCTTCATCAGGAATCATAACTGGTTTTTTTTCAACATTATCTAGTAAAGCTTTAACTGAATACTTCCCTTGAACCCCTATCATTAAAGCTATTAACTCATGGGCTTCAATGACTATATCTTGATTGTGATATTTGACTTTAAGTCTAGTAAACATTATTTATTCCCTAGCATACATACAACAAATAAGGATTCAACCACCTTGGCATCCGTAATTTTAAAACAAAGCATATACAATCAACTGAGCTTTGGGAACAAGAACGTAAGCAATACTTAGGCGACATTTGAATCGAGGAGTTTAGTTGCTTTGGTATTGTAAGACCATGTTTTTTTTAGATTTGATTGACAGGTGAAATTTATAAAATCAAGAACATCCTCCCGCCCTGCAATTCGACACATACCTATTAAGGGGAGCTAATTAAATCCCTATAAATCAAACACATACGAGATTCTCTTAAGGTATTATTTTCTTTGCCCACACAGCACTCTAGTTTAGAACCGATAATTTCCTTTAATTTAGTAATAGCCTTCATTGTAAATAAAGGTTATAGCAAATAGACTGTAGATCTGGCTTTTGTTGTGAGATTGCAATAATGATGAAGTTTTTACATGTCATGCTGGCAATTACCTTATGGGGACTTAGTTTCGCCAGTTGCTTTTATGTCACTCAGGCAAAAAAACAAAAAAACCCTTCGATCTATCCTTTTACTTTAAGACTTGCTGTAAAACTGGAAGCGCGTGTGATTTTGCCAGCCCTAACCATTACATTACTCACAGGATTGGCTTTAGTTTCGCTTTATGATTTTAGCTTTGTAACGCCTTGGATTGTCAGTGCTTATATATTAATTGGCATAGCAGCAATATGCCGTCTATGCGTTCTATTTTGTCTGGCAAAGGGGCATATAACTTATTTTTATTACGCCCTCCAAGTATTGTTTTGGCTGATTTTAGTAATGCTTGTACATGATGCCGTTTTACACCCGATGCATTATTTTTGGCAGCTAGGAGTCTACCCATGAAAGTATTTATAGCAGGCGGTGCGGGTTTTATTGGCGCGCAAATCACAGCGCAGTTGCTAAAGCAGCATGAAGTGATCATCGGGGCACGAGAGGTAAATAAAGTTAAAAGGCGATTTCCCGACGCAGAAGTTTGTGCTTGTAATTTTGCTGTGGATACTGACGAACAAACATGGCTTAATCGATTAGAAGGCGTTGACGCTGTGGTTAACTGCGTAGGGGTGCTGCATAAGCTAAGTCAAACTGAAATCAATGCAATCCACTATGAAACGCCCAAGGCATTATTTGAAGCCTGTCACCAGTTAGGAATTAAGCGCATTGTCCATATTTCCGCTATGGGAATTGAAGGCTCCGATGTCGCTTATGCCAGCACAAAGCGTAAACTGGATGAGGTTTTACTGCACCAAGAAAACCCTATTACTATTTTTCGCCCTTCTTTTGTTTATAGCAATACGAGTTACGGGGGCAGCTCACTCTTTCGAGCATTAGCTGCCTTCCCAGGGTTTATTCCCTTAGTGGGAGATGGGACAACACGCTTTCAACCCATTCATGCACGAGATCTTGCCGCAATGGTTGCAGCCGTGTTGGAAAATACTCCGCCGACAAAACCCGAGCTTTTATATGCAGCAGGCCCTGAAATTCTGGATTTTAAAAATTTGCTGCAAAAACTAAGAGCTTGGTTAGGCCTAAAAGCCGCACCATTTGTTTGCTTCCCTTTTGGGCTTTTAAAAATAGCAGCTCCACTTGGCAATATTTTGCCCTGGCTTCCTGTGAATTCAACAACGGTAGCGATGATGCAGGAGGCTGATTTTGACATAGATCCACAGAAACTGAAGAAAACTGTCCAGCGAACGGGCGTGCATCCTCAATCCTTCAGCCAAAACTTGCAGTGCAACCCATCTGGCACACAAGACCTTTGGCAAGCAAGGCTTTATTTTTTGCACCCTCTTTTGCGCTCCATCTTAGCTTTTTTATGGGCTTGGTCTGGAATAGTAGGGCTTGTGATGCATGGGCAGTCCTATTCTTTATTCCAAAAGGCAGGCGTACCTGCCAATATGTGGGGCATTTTTTTAGTAGGCTCCTGTATATTTGATATTGGGCTAGGCCTTGCAGTTTTAAGCGGCCAACAGCGCAAAATAGTAGATTGGCTGCAACTGCTTACGGTGCTGTTTTACACGATTTTTATTAGCTTTACGCTTCCTGCATTATGGCTTGACCCTTTTGCGCCAGTTGCCAAAAACTTACCCATTTTACTGGCTATTTTATTCTTAATGGTATTGGGAAAAGAACGCTGATGCTAATACTTACGCTTTTTATTTTGCATATTTTAGGCGCGGCCTTTTTGTTTGGGACTGGTCTTGGCACCGCTTTATACATGCTGCTTGCCAATCGCAGCCAAAATATCGCCATTATCGCACAGGCAACTGCTTTGGTTGTGAAGGCGGATTGGATTTTTACCGGCGTTTGGGGGGTACTTCAACCTATAACAGGCATGTCACTCCTGTATTTAAAAGGCTATTGTTTTACTGCATTCTGGGTTATAGGTTCGATTACTGGCTATGTTATCGCAGGAGCTTTCTGGCTTCCTGTTGTGTACTTTCAAATACAGTTGCGCAATATGGCTTTTCAAGCATTAAATAGCGGCAACAATTTACCGCCTCGTTATTACAGGCTTTATCGCTATTGGTTTTTATGCGGCTGGCCTGCTTTTATCAGCTTAGTTGTGGTGTTTTATCTCATGGCTAATGGGCCAAATGGTTGAATAATAATCCGCAAAATAGAGAATCTCCCCCGCCTTTCAGTTCGGAATGTGCTTATTAAGAGGAGCTATTTTTTCATTACAAATCAAGGCCTTACAATAAACGCCCCTCTCATAACCTATAGCTTTCGTATCTTTTAAATCTAAAATCTATTTAAATCCAATACCAAACAAGCTTACATTGTTCGCACCTCTTCCAAAATGTTACGTGTGAGTCTTCCATTTGATAAGTTTTGAATTTATGGTTTTCTCCATCAACCGCCCTATTTTTATTGTCAAAACAATACCCGCCTTGATATGTACGGCAATTTGTCGTACAATTAAAAAAGACCTAACAGTAGGAAGAAAATATGAACACCGCAAAAATAGAAAGGCTCGAAGCCCGTGTTAGCACCGAGCAAAAAGATCTGTTTTTACACGCCGCCAACCTACTGGGTCGCTCACTCACAGATTTCATGCTCAGCACCCTCACTGAGGCGGCAAAGCTTGTTATTGCTGAACATCAACTCATAAGCTTATCTGCTCGAGATCAAAAAATGTTTGTTCAGGCCTTGCTGAATAAAACATCTAAGCCTAATAAAAACTTACTCAATGCTTCCAAACGTTATAAAAAAGAAGTGAAGGAATAATGACTGCTTATTCTATTGATGTTTTATCGCGTCATCATGATAAAACATCATTTTGTTCCGGCGTAGAAGAACTAGATAACTATTTGCAAAAGCAGGCCAACCAGGATGCAAAGCGTCATGTTGCGGCAACTTTTGTGCTAACAGAGGAAAGCAGCAATATCATCCTTGGATATTACACTTTGTCTTCAGCCAGTATCAAACATGATAAACTGCCGACTGATCTAGCTAAGAAGTTACCGAAATATCCCTTTCTACCGGCTACATTATTAGGCCGCTTAGCTGTTGATGAAAGACATAGGCGGAAAAAATTAGGCGAATTGCTTTTAATCAGCGCCTTAAAACGAAGTCTACAATTGAGCAAAGAAATTGCTTCAATGGCTGTTATCGTTGACGCTAAAAACGAGGAAGCTATTAACTTTTATTTGCACTATGGCTTTATGCCGTTTGCAGATGAACAAACTAAACTATTCTTACCAATGAACATTATTGAGCAATTATAAAATAATTATCAGACATTTTTTTCGATTGATTATATCGGCAATTGCGCTAGCTATAAAGCTAAAGGTTGGCTATATTTTAATAAATTTGGTAATTACTAAACTAGGAAACTGACACAGTTATCTAAACAGTATCTTTGAATATAGCAAAGCTAACTAGCGCCAGTTTCTGACCTTTTTCATCTCCAATCTAGCTAACTGCCTTAACCTTTTAAGATAGAAATTCTACTTTTCAAAAGTTGCTTCAGCTGAAGGAGCTCCAGCTCCAGCTGCTGCCTCAGCTGTAGTTAATATGGCAGTAGAAGATGATGGTGTTTTTGAAAACTTATTTTTCAACATCCCACATAAAAAATTTTGAACAGGCAGTTGTGCAGATGGTATAATTTCTGTTTCGAATTTTTCTGGAGTTATTGTAGCAGACACGCCCAAGCTCTTATGAGCAAACACAATACCTTTAGGATTATTGAGAATGATTGAACGATCTTCATCAATCATTGCTATATCCATTCGCTTATCAACAGGCTTGCCACCTGCATAATCTTTAAGAGAGCTAGTTATAAGTTTATTAAGAACTCTCATGTTTCCACTATAAGCAGCTTCAAAAGCTTTATAATATTTATCCTTATCTGTAAAAATTACTGGATCAAAACCAAAATTAATTAAGATACTATTCATTAGCAATCGAGCAACCCTACCATTTCCATTTAAAAAAGGATGAATACGCCCAAGCTCAAATAATGCAAAAACAGCAACTTCCTCAATTTTGATTTTATTTTCTTTTAACTCTTGAAATTTTTTAGTTAACCGAGTACAAAACTCAACCATAGCCTCAGGAATTTTATCAACAGGAGTCATGGGAATACGCCTACCCTTACTATCAATTATCGCTGTTGCTTTTTCAGTATAAGCTCCGGCAGATTGAGAAGCATCTGATAATAGAACAAGATGTTGTGCAGCTCGTTTATGGAGTGTTCTTATAAATACTTCAACTAATTTAGAATTCTGGGATTCAAAAATAGAGGGGAAACTGTCTTGAGCATATAAACATGCTGAAGATAAATCTTGATATTGCAAGGCTACATATAAATCTTCTGCTGTAAATCGCAGCCTTCTTCCTTTTTTAATTTCCTGATCAATTAAACTAAAATCTTTTACTATAGTGAATTTATCTAGATTTTCATTTGCAATATAAGCAATTGGAAATTTTCTTGTCGATCCGGCAGCCATGTTTATCCCCTCACCACGTTAAATAATAAATTTATCATAATTTATATATCCGGTGCTAATAATAACTCATTTAAAAATTAGAATGTTTAAAAAATTTCTCAGCTTGCAGTGGTCTTCTCTTAATAATATATTTTTGCGAAGAACCATATTCATTAATCAGTCGCAATATGTGATCATCTTCCATTTTTAAGTTTTATGAATTAACAGATAAGTTTTTATTTTTATAGCATGCTGCCCAATTACATCGACAAAATCATAAACTTCTTTCCGCCTTTCAGTTCGGAATGTGCTTAATAAGAGGAGCCACTTTACCGATATACCTCTTTCCAATGTGCAATGTGCACAACCAAGATCCAAACTTCAACATCACTAAAACCATAAATTACTCGATAATCGCCTATACGATATCGCCATAATTCATCTTTATTGCCTTTTAACGGGATGCCAAGTCGAGGGTTCTTAGCGAGCTTAGTGCTTATATCTTGCAGTATTCGCTCGCCTTCTTTCTTACCAATTTTCCGTAAAT
>Ga0208510_100621_pt1 | contig 11053 bp, 8 predicted proteins | sample LakWasMet33_HOW6_2_FD_183875 | JGI IMG/M metagenome (GOLD analysis project Ga0208510, IMG submission 183875) | Freshwater sediment methanotrophic microbial communities from Lake Washington under simulated oxygen tension - Sediment Metagenome... | ecosystem: Environmental > Aquatic > Freshwater >...
AACCACTTTCAGACTAGGAAGATTAAGCTTTTTACCGTTTTGCTTTGCGTAACGCGCCAATAACGCAACGCTGCTGGCATAGCCGTAAATGCACCGTGGTTTAAACTTTTCTATCGCGGTTAAATAGCTACTCATTCTCTCCGGCGACATCGCAAAGGCGTTCAATACCAGCTGATTAAGCAAGCGGTCACGAATGGTTTTAATTTTATCGGTTTTATTCAGTTCTACCGGCGCACCCCACAAATACACCTCCGGTTCACCGACATCAACGCCCCACCAGCGTCTGGCGCGAATGCGTCCTGCGGCATCGGCTGCCTGACGAGCTCTGCCGAAATGAAAGATCAGTGGCTGACCGCTGGAACCGCCGGTGGTGTAACGAAAAGCACCACCCGGAACATCGAGCCATGCCATCTCCTGCCCGTGTTGCTGGGCATCCGCGCGAATCATTGTGGGTAGTTTTCTGAACTCTTCAAAACTTAACTGGTCGATATTAAAACCGGCATCACTGATACGTCGACTATGCCAGGGGCAATGTGCCACGGCTGTTTTCAGTAAGGTTTGCAGTTTTTGCAATTGCAACGCTTCGATGTCGCTTCTTGACGTCCACTGGCTTTTTTCCAGTTCAGCCAGATAAGGAAAGGTGGGGCGATGCAATAATTTTTCTTGCAACGGGTAAATGATTTCTCTGGAGATAAAAGGATTCATAGTTGCTGTAATTAGGGCAAAAGGCTGTCGTAAAGGGCTTGTATTTTATTAGTGTGCGTTTCGATCGAGAACGTCGCTAACGCATGATCGCGGGCATTTTGTCCCAACCGTGTCCGTAGTTCGGGCTCTCGATAAAAACGTTCAATTTGATTCGCCAGGGCAACCGCGTCTTTAGGGGTGAACAACAAACCGGTTTGATTATGTGCCATCATTTCTGCAGCGCCACCATGATCAGGGCCAATCAACGGCCGCCCCATCGCCATGCTTTCAATGACGACTGTGCCCAGCGGTTCCGGGCTGATGGATGCCGATACCACAACGTCTAAGCCGTTGTATACCGTTTCCATTTTGGCAACATGGCCGGTAAAACTAACAATGTCTTGCAGCTGTTCGTCAATAATTTGCTGACGAAGTTTGGCCTCATAAGCAACGCAATCATCAGGCGTGCCACCGACGATGATCATTTTCAGCCCGGGGATTTTGTTGCTCAATAGCTTTGCCGCGTCGAGAAACAGCTCTTGCCCTTTCCAGGGTATCAACAATCCCACCAGACCGACTGCAAAGGCATCAGGTGCTATGTCGTGTTGCTTTCTAAATTCAGTACCGTCTGCGTTCAAATCCAGCTTTTCTAAGGCGATGCCATCGTAAATCACGCTGATTTTATCTACCGGCACTTGGGCGTTAGCTTGCATACTCTTGGCAACCCAATGCGACACGGAAATGAAATGATCCGGCATACTAAATGCCCAGCGCATTAACCGGGAACCATTTTGATCGCCACGCACATGACACACGGTAGGTATTCGCAGCAGTTCCCCCACTAATAACGCAGCGCGATTACACAGCGGCTCGTTATTGGCATGAATCAAATCAACCTTACAACGCCAAGCCGTCCAGAGCAGGCGCAAAAAAAACGGCAGGAAATTAAATGCATCATCCGCTCTAGCTACCAACTGGTTAAACAATGTGCTTAGGCCGGGAATTCTCTTTATCCAACCGGCTTGAGCAAGCCTGTTCCGCAATGCAATCACATTGATGTGTCTATCGGCTATGTAGTGCCAATCGGCTTCCTGAGCAATTTCTTGATAATGCGTACCCGTGCGACCGGTAACCACCACCGGATTAAAACGGTTACGATCAAGGTGTCTGACAAGATGCCGTAAGCAAATAATCGCCCCACCGTAACCGATGCCATTTTCAACATAGAGGATGTTCTTTATCGTTTTTTTACTCACTCAAAGCACCCGTTGAGTTGAAGGTTGATAATGCGGATTTATTAAGATGATGTTACGCAGAAGCGGTTTTTCTCCCGTTATTCCGCCCCGAGCATCGCAGCTTTTGGCGAAATAGGCCCGCAAGGGGAGCGGCAAGGAGGCCGCTCGTTTTCGCAGGGCCAGGGATGGCCCTTCGAAAACCCTCGCTAAAAGCGAGAAGCGCAGGAGATTGGCGGAATCCGGGTCGCCTTTTCTTTGGATACTTTCTTTTCGACTGCAAGGATGCAGAAGGTAGAGCAACGCATGGAGCAGTTGCCGAGGCGAAGCAAAAGAAAGTATCTCGCCTGTCGGTGCGAGAACCGACATTAAAATAAACTGTCGCGATAGCGACACCAGCGATTCTTGAGTATCAATAACGATCATTTCATTTGGTTTGCGTAACATCAATTATTAAGATGATGGGGTTTTAATCGCCTTGATCCCGGAGATAACAGACGACGGCAACCAAGAGGCAATTAAATAGAGCAATGCCCGTCCGCTAATCTTTGCTTTTACACTTTCCCAGAATGCTGCTCTTGCTTTTTGATAGTTTGCTTGACTGAAATGCCAATAGCCAAGATCAGCGAGGCTATCCGCAATCAATCTATCGGGATTGCAATGTTGATTGGCCAATTCATTTGGAATGGTGTTTTTAAGTGATCGCATCACTTTCACTAAATCTTCCAACATACCCAGAATATTCTGCGTCGCATTATTGCCATGTAGACGACGTAAAATAAGCACTTCAGGCCAGCAATTGACTGGATATTTGGCGGCAATCTTAACCCACAGCTCCAGATCCTCACCATAACGGATGCTTTCGTTAAAAAGCCCGGCATCTAACAATGCCTCTCGCCATACCAACACCGTGCTTGGTGGAATGAAATTTTTACGCAATAAAGCACTCGCTGCATTAGGTAGTGGCGCGCCGGCTAATTGCTGAAATTCATCCAACAGCTTATGTTTGCCTAAAGCCGAATCCGTTAAAAGCACTCCTTGCTTATCTATTTCCCTCATATCTGCCGTCAGCAAGCGCAGCTCCGGGTAACGTTCAAGATTAGCCAACTGTCTGGCTATTTTATCTGGAACCCATTGGTCGTCGGCATCAAGAAAAGCGACCCAATCGCCTTGCGCGAGTTTGACCCCCTGATTTCTAGCCGCCGAAGGCCCTTGATTAACCTGTTTAAAATACACAATATCGGCGTGGAGACCACGAATGACGGCTTCAGTGTTATCAGTCGAGCCATCGTCAATCACAATAATTTCATCAACCGGATGGGTCTGACTTAGGATGCTGTTGATTGCCTCAGCAATGTATTCACCGCTGTTATACGCAGGAATGACTGCGCTAATTTTCAGCTTGCTCACATATCCACCTTTTTTAATTAATTCCGGGTGAATAATAGCGCAGAAATGAGCCGTGCAGGAATGATGCGATATATCCGGCAAGGCTGGTCAGAAGGTACTAATAATTTTTGGGGATTTTCAGGGCTGATACATATGTAAATCTTCTTGAAAAAATCTAGGCGTCAACCAACGCATACACTTTTGCTTCCCAGGGGAAGATCGGCTCGCGTGCCACCCAATCAGAAGGAACATCACGTTCTTGGGTTATTTCCCGCCATTTCTTGCCCTGGGGTGTCGCAGGCCAATTAGGGACGCGATATTCCGCCTTTCCGTCGAACGCATTGGCAGTGACAAAGTCAGAAAAATTAGCGACAACCACCACCTGACTGTCACTCCCCGGCTGGCCGCGTCGCCAACAGAGCACACGTTTAGAGTTATTGAAATCGACATGAATGAACTCAGCGTCATTCACTGCCAGCGCGTCGTAGTGGGTACGTAATTTTACCAGGCGGGCGACATAATCAAAGATCCGCCGACGAAAAGGCTCATTGAGCCGCTCATAGTTCACGGCATCTCGCTGTTTTGGCGGGTGGCTGACGCTCAGGTCATGCTGATCGGCAAACTCGTCCCCCGCCAAAATCATTGGAATACCGACAGCGGTCAGTAGACAAACGAACGCGAGCTTGATGCGCTCCTCGGTAAAAACGATGCCGTTATTTTGCAGAAAATTGAACAGCCGCTCGTTGCGAAATCCCTCCACATCATGAGAGCCAAGATAATTCACCGCTTCTGTACCATCTTTAAAACCCAGATTCCGGCAATCGATCAGCTTACGTACTGTCCACTCAAAACTGGGTTCTTTCTCACTGTTTTGCCCCAGCAGCGCCGAGCGCAACATGCGTTTGAATTCCTCGTTCCACAAGCCATCGAGGCGATGCTGAGTTACCAGCTCCAAGGGCACCGATAACTCCTCGCCCACCACGATAAACCGGTCATCCGTGCCACCGTTAGCGCTCCAGGTTTGTCGGGCCAGATCCTTAAATTCCTCGACAAAATCCCAGTTTGCCACATTATTTACACTGTCCATCCGGACACCGTCCACAGCAAAATCAGCCATCCAGCGGAGCAAATAGGCTTTCATGAATTGCCGCGCCGGACAAAATGACCCGCTCGTGCCGTTGGCGGGATCGTAACTTTGAATAAAATGCCCATAACGCCAAAGCTTGCCACCGAAATCCGTGCGTCGGCCTTGCCCTCCTGATTGGTTGGCATCAGGATCATTGGGGTGCGTGCCCGCATCAATGTGAAAATCAGGAAAGTTTACGTTTTCCAATGCAGCGCGAGTGCCAAAAGCCATCACTACATCGATGATAAAGCGAATACCGCGGTCGTGACACAGATTCACCAGATTGACGAGGTCGGTATTGGGCGTGGGGGAGGAATTCCCTTTTGGAAAACCTAAATCATGATCAGGGGCGAAATAGTTGCTCGTCGCGTAACCCCACTCGCGATCCACAAAACTATCCGCGAGCGGCAATAATTCAAGGGCGTTGATGCCGAGTGCCAAAAGATGACTCTGGCCCTGCTGCAAGGCAGGAATACCGGCAAAGTTTGCAGCGTCGGCAGTTTCATCAACAAGTGCCATAACGTCGCGAAAACTGCCGACACCGATTTCAGGATCATGCTGGATATTCGTTCTAGCCCATGACGTGGGCAGTTCGTAAATAACTATCCGGTTATTTGGCGCCGCCTTAGCCTGTGCAATCGCAAGCGCCGGTTCAACCGTCTCGCCTCCGGGATCGCAGGACACAAGTTGACCGTTTTGATATTTGATTACTGCCGCCGGATCTTGATCGTCCGAGATTTGCAGCGTTGGGCGTAATGGCGCCAGCAACCGCCAATCCACGGTAAAGGCTGTGGGATCGGTGCAGGCAATCCGGCTTCCGTCACGCGTCGGGCTGCTGTCAGATACTTCAAACCAGTAGTGATAAACCTGCCCATCGGTAAGTCCGCATTGCGCAGCATCAATGCTCCACAGATCAGCTTGTTGCGTGAGCGGAAATACTTGTCGATTTGCCAAACTTGGTGGATTACCCGCCTGAAACTGGCCGATGACCAGCGTCGGCGGCTCCGGATTAACGTTATATGGAAGCCACAGGACGAATGCTGCCTTTTTGAGTTCGAAGAGATGTGTCATAAACAATTACCTCCGTTTTTTTAACAATGGGACAGCAATGTGCTGCATTGCTCTCGAAGGGTCGCATGAGTTCGACCCTTCGAGAAATGATCCAGAATTAACGGCTCAGCGCGAGGTTATAAGGCGCAGTTGTGCTGTAAGCGCCACCGAAAGCGACCACTTTGACGTAATAGCTTGCAGTGGTCGACCCAGAATTTTTGTAAGTAACCGACTCGGTGGCGCTGACATTAGCGCTGGTTTTTAAAGTATTGCCGGCGCTACTCAGCAGGTAAAGGTCGTAGTCTCTCGCAGGTCCGGTCATATTGACCGTCAAAGTCCGACCGACAGCAACGTTGATCTTAAAGAAATCCTGATCCTTGGAGCTGCCAATAGTGCCGGTAATCTTGGTAACACTATCAGCGACAATGTTGGCAGACCGGGTCGTGCCATTGCTTTCAACTTCGTTGTAAGTGGTAGTAACTGGACCGGCGTTGTTGACTATAAAGGCGACGCTTGAGGATGTACCGATATTGCCTGCGGCATCGTAGCCCTTGCCAAGCAAGTTATGACTGCCATTACTTAGCATCAGCGAATCCAGTGTCATGCTAAAAGGCGCCGATGTGACCGTGCCTTTTGGGGCGCTGTCCACATAGAATTCCACTTTGGTGACACCAACATTATCAGTGGCGATGGCACTTAAAGTAATTGGCCCGCTGGTGCCGCTCTCGCTTACGGAAACGACCGGCGATTCTTTATCAACTGTCGTGTTGTCAATAAAAAAGCTCACGGCGGTTGAAGTGCCGACATTACCGGCCGCGTCATAAGCTTTGGCAATCAGGCTATGGGAACCCTTGCTTAAGGTATTGCTATCCAATGTCACGCTATAGGGAGCAATCTCATCAGCGCCTTTGAGAACACCATCGACCTGAAACTCTACCTTGCTCACACCCACGTTGTCCGTCGCTATTGCAGACAAGGTAATCATGCCACTGGTGCCGCTCTCACTGGCAGTAACAACCGGCGCTTCCTTGTCGACTTCGCCTGACTCGCCGACTAACAGATTTACTTTATCCAATATAAAACCTGTAGCGAGCGCCGAGTCCTCAGCTCCTATGAAATAAACCTGGATGGTTTGTCCCTTATAGGCGCCCAAATCAAGACTATAAAGCTTGTAACCCGTTGCAGCGTTCAAGTTACTGTACGTGGCCAACGTTTTTAGGATAGCCCCTGAACTGTTGCGAATCTGCACGACCAGCGTGTCGCGGGCTGTGCCGGAAGTCTCTTTGGTTTCGACATGCAAGGCAAAATTTAATACGGCCGAGGCAACATTGGCTGGAATGCTGACCGTTTGATAGAGGCTGACGCTCATTTGCGATCCGGTGCCGCAAAACTTGGCCATTTTGGTGCCGTCGTAAGCGCTTTGATTCAAAATCGTGCCGATTTGCATACCGGTTGTGTTTGACCAACCTACGCCATAGCCTTTCTCAAAACTGCCGTTACGAATCAATTGCCCGTTGGCAATCGTAAACGTCATCGAGGCATTAGTGTATTGCCCCGTGGTGTCGGTGGCCTTAGCAACCAAGGTGTGGCTGCCGTCATCCTGCATCAGGGAATCATAAGTTGTGGAATACGGTGCGACTGTCTTTGTGTCCACCAAGCTGCCGTCAAGGAGAAACTCAACCTTTACGACACCTTTATCGTCACTAGCGGTGGCATTAAACGTTAATGTGCCCTTATTGCCGATTTCACTCACGCTAACCGTGGGCGGCGTGTCGGGACCTGACCAGGCGCTACCGACATTGATGGCAGCGAAGGCATTCCAGACGGCTATTTCCTCCGCTCCCGAAACCGGGAATAGATCGCGGACCGCCTGAATATTAGTGATCCGGGCGGCTAAATAGTCAGTGGATGACGTCATATAGGTAGTCAGGGCGCGAAACCAGATCTTAGCAGCCTTGTCGTTACCGATGCCCTTCATGCCTTGTGGCAAATAGGTACTTGAGGTTTCTCCAGTAGTCGTGGCGCCTTGGCTCAGAAAATAAAACGCGCGATTCATCGGGCCGGAACTGTAATGCACATCCAGGTTCTGTAGCGTTGAACTCCAGGCATCGGCGCTTTTGCCGTCCTTGCTGGGCTTGTACAGAAAACGCATTTTTAACGGATAAGCAGGCGTGGTGATTTGCTCGCCTTGTGTCCAGGTGCCTCCCGTATCGGGAATAATGCTGCCTTGGCCGTTGGCTCCTCTTGCATAAAATTCCGCCATCGCGCCCATGATGTCGGAATTGGCTTCGTTAAGACCGCCGGACTCCTTGTTGTAAATCAGCCCCGCCGTCTTCGAACAAACGCCATGCGAAAACTCGTGGGCGGCGACATCCAGCGCGGTAAATGTCTGTAGTTTGGTGCCGTCACCGTAGGAAATGCACATACATTGATCGGAATAGAAGGCATTATCGTAAGCGCTGTCATAGTGAACACGAGCGTAGGTAGGCGCACCTAGGCCGTTGATACCGTTACGCCCGAACACGTTTTTATACATATCCCAAGTTGCCTGCAACCCAAAAGCGGCATCAACGGCAGCAGTTTGACCATTGGCGGACGTTGTCGGTTCAGGATCTTCCTTAAAGTTGCTACCGTCGCCCCAGGTATTGTCAGGGTCAAGGTAGATTGTGCCGGTTCCTGATGTAGTATGATTTAGGTTGTAAACCACGTTGCCGGCGCTGACCGGCCTGGTTAAATCCCGCAACTCAAAGCCGCCCGTCACGCTGTTGGTGTTAAGACTGACTGAGCCGTTGTACTGGCTTTTGCCGGTGCCGCCAGCATTTGCGGTGAGGAGGCTGTCCCATTTCTCGATAATTGCACCGGTATGCGCATTCACCAGATAATCCGTGTGCCTGGTATCGCCAGGTGTTTCCAGCTCGGTATGGACGTAATAGGCGAGCTGGTAGCCTTGTACCTCATTAACAAAATCTTCGGCGTTTAGCTCGTTTTTAGCGACAAGCGTTTTACGTGGCAATACGCGTTTAACCGTTTCGGGATAAATCACCAGTTCGGTAAGCGGTTTGGTAGTAAAGTCAGCGCGGGGAGCAATATCCTTTTTGACAATGGCCAACACATCGACGACGGAAAGCTTAGCTTCAATATCGACTTGAATATTTTGTTTGAGCGCGACAGTTGGCGGCAGCTCTTTTTGGTTCGCTTGCGTGTGGGTAATCACTTCCCCGCCCCAGATGCGTATGCCGCGGTAAAGCTGCTGGAAGCGAACGTGAGTCTGCCCCAATTTGTCTTGGTCAAGACTTTGCAATTGAAACGAGTGATTGTCATCGAGCCCCAACGACTCTCGCATGCCGCCCAGCCGTTGCAGGGATTGCATTGTCAACTCAGTGCTGCTGGGATTTGCAGCAAACGAAGGTGGCGCAGTGAACAGCAATACTACGAGGCCAATGGCAATCTGACTATGTTTCATAAAGCACTCCTAAATTGTTTTTGAGTGTTATGGGCAACTAGGCACTGCGTGAAGTTCATGTCAGATAAACGTATTTTGGTTGCAACGTTATCTTTGGTGACGCTGAAAATATCTTAAAAAACCTAACTGTTTTCGGAATGATAGCGCGGCTAAGGAGTCCGGCATATTGGTATTCATACGTATTGTGGATGCGGTTCCGTTACTGATAACGTGAACATTACTTCGAATATGGCTCGTAAATTTCCTCCTGAAACACTGGAAAATCGAGCTTATATTCGAAGTTTATAAAATTTAGAGTTAAGGGGATCTCTAAAAATTATCCATTCATGCTTCGACAAGCTCAGCACGAACGGATAAGTTACTGATTTACATAAGCCACCGTTCGCATTTATGCCCTATGGGTACTGAGCTTGTCGAAGTGCAATTTTTAGAGGTTACCTTAATACATTAATGTCCTTCATAAAAGCTGATGCGGTCACACCGTGAAGCTTTGCAAAAACCTTATCAAGGAACGTCATGGGACCCACTGGAAACGATGTTAACGTCATCCAAATACACCCAAACTTAAGCTGCAAGCATTGTTATTCTAGCTCGGGGCCAGAGGGCTTTTATGAACTCCCGATCGACGCCATCGAAAATTTCTTGGCGGATACCGTCAGCGAAGGTTTTAACGCTAAATGTCTGGGATGAAATGACCAATGCGGTCGATTATCTGCCATTCACTAATTGGTACGGTGTTGCGACAACTCGCAGCCATCATTTTGCCCCAATTGTCAGTAACAACATCAATTTGCCGTTATAGCAAAGCGTCGACATTGATCACATGAGTACAGCATTGCAATTATCAATGATGAGCAGACAAGTATTGAGTTGGCTGGCTGTTTTAAGTTGGCTCAGCGTTTCTTCATGCGCTTACTCAAATCCACTTAATCACGCTATCGCAAAAGGAAAACCCATGGCCGAAACCATTCTTACTGACCAAGACAATGGCAGATCGATTGAAGCCCCAGTCGGCACCAATCTAATCGTGCGGCTCGAAGAATCGCCAACGACGGGTTATGTCTGGATCAATAAAACTGCCGACGATGTGCTGCATTTAAACAGCACCGAATTTTCATCTGCGTCGCCGGACATTGTCGGCGGAGCGGGGATTCGGACGTTTGGATTTATGGTTAATAAACTTGGCAAGTCCACTTTATTGTTGAAGCGGGTGCGGGAGTGGGAGGGCGAGTCCTCAACTACTAAAATATTTTCCGTCACGATTCGGGCAATAAAAAATTAGCTCGTGCCGCGCCACTGCTCTGTTTTTTCGTCACTTAACTTTCCAAGGAGAACCAAGACTCATTAATTATTCTTAAAGCTCAAATCCACCACCACCGAAATAGCATTGATTACGCCCTTTCGGTAGCGGTCAATGCCTTTTTTCGTATCCGCATAGGAGTGAAATGTTATGTCTGAATCAACACCCACAGAAATAAGTTTTGGTTGGCTTCGCGAGCTACCCAGCATCAAAAACTACACCACTGAGCACACTGAAATTAAACCCTTACTTGCTAAGGTACATGGCGCCGGAACCGTAAGCGCCCCAGCGTCATTACCAGGCACCGTAGATTTACGTGCCTGGTTTTCCAAAATTGAGGACCAGCTTAATTTAGGTTCGTGTACAGCTAATGCCGGAGTGGGCCTGCTGGAATATTACGAACGCAGGGCTTTCGGCAAACACATCGATGCCTCGCGTTTATTTCTCTATAAGACAACGCGCAACCTTCTCGGTTGGACAGGCGACACCGGCGCCTAGCTTCGCAGCACACTAGAAGCGTTAGTATTATTTGGTGTGCCGCCGGAAGATTATTGGAAATACGATGTAAGCAAATTCGATGATGAGCCAACGGCTTTCCTGTATGCCTTCGCAAGCAATTATCAGGCGGTAAAGTATTATCGGCTCGATCCGTCAGGTACAACCAAGGCGGCGCTGCTTAATGCCATTAAAACTAATCTGGCGGCCGGATTACCATCATTTTTTGGCTTTACGGTTTACAGCTCTTATACCCAAGCCAATGCCGCCAATAAAGGGGCGATTCCTTTTCCCACTGCCGTGGATAAAATCGC
>Ga0208510_100622_pt1 | contig 11050 bp, 10 predicted proteins | sample LakWasMet33_HOW6_2_FD_183875 | JGI IMG/M metagenome (GOLD analysis project Ga0208510, IMG submission 183875) | Freshwater sediment methanotrophic microbial communities from Lake Washington under simulated oxygen tension - Sediment Metagenome... | ecosystem: Environmental > Aquatic > Freshwater >...
TCGCGTCAAGCTGGAGACTTTGGAAAAAACCGAGTTCAAGCCGGTCAAGGAAGCGGATTTATCGCATCATTTGCAAAACGGCAAAGGTAAAGAGACTCCAGAGGAGGTGCAGGAGAAAGAGAAGGAAACCTTGGAAAAAGATTATCCTTTGTATCAGGCGCTGACTTTACTGAAAGGCATCAGTATTATTAAAAAGTAAGCGTTGGCTTGTAGCGGTAATCAAAAGCCCGGATTTTGGCAGACAGAGATGTTTGCTGGGATCCGGGTTTTTTTGTGTGTTGAATTTGTCGAGGAGAGATTGCAGTTCGGGTTTGTCTGAAAGGTTGCTATTAAGTGGTTGTTATAGCACCATGACTAACGGGGTTCTGGGATGGCTTTTAAGTCTTGGATTGGAAATTAATATGTGCCTAAAAAGATGTCTACTATATATTAGAGGTTGATTGTAATTTATGAAAGTCAATGAACTAATAAGGTTTAGTCAAATATTGGAAGAATTGATTGCTCTTCAATCATCAAGTTTAGATGGTGAAAAAAAATACTATAAAAAGTTAGTAAAAGAACTAAATAGCTGTAAAAAATATTTTATTGAGAATAAATCAGAGTGTTTAAAGGAGTTTCATAGATCTTATCAAGAGAGAAGTCAGTTACTTGATTTTAATATTTACCAACATATTGATTTATTTTTACTATTCTCGGAAAGTTTTTACTACGAGCCAAAACCAATTTTCAATATAACGAATAAAGAACAACATCAACAGTTAATTTCTTTTGGGTGGACTCTCTGTAATCTGACTAATTCTTTAATCGCAATGCGCTCACTACTAGAGCAAGGGTTTGACCTTCAAGCCAAACAACTCTTTAGGTCATATATTGAGTACTCCGATATTGCAATAGCCTCTCTTGCTAGTATTGATTTTTATCAAAACTATAAACGAATGGCAGAAAGCAAAGAAGATGAAAATGATGTTTGGTGGAACTACACACGTCCAAAAGCAATTACAAAAATTCTTAAAGAGATTTATTTAACATTTGATGAGGACGGTAAGTTTTGGGAAATGGTAAACATGATAAGAGAGCCATCTTATGACTATTATTCTGGGCATGTTCATGGGCATTTTATGGCAAATACATATAGTGCTTTGAGCCAAGGGGTCGGCAAAGAGCTATATCAACCAACTATATCTGGAGTAGTTACCACCAATATGAGAGATACCTTAGATAGATCAATATGCTATTCTCACCTAGTAATAAAACATGCAATGATAATATTGGTAAAAGATCAAAAAATTCCTTTTAATAAATTTGGAGAGCAAGGGGAAAAGTTTGTAATGTTTTATAAAATGATGGAAATGTTATGGCCAATAATGCTAAAGGAATTAAAAATGTTCGCGGGTGAGCAACCTCCAACAAGTGCATCCACTTGACCGCAAAAATTGCCGCTATGCTTTTTACGTCAAGTTCTGTAGGTTGGGTTGAATGGCAATGAAGCCCAATATTTTCAACGGAAACCATTCCCAACAACATTAACAATGTGTCGCTACCGCGACGATTGATTTAATCGGGTTCTCGCACCCGACGGCGAGATACTTTCTTTTGCTTCGCCAAAAGAAAGTATCCAAAGAAAAGGCGACCCGGTTGCCGCTTATTTCCTGCGTTCCTCGTTTTCGCCGGGGATTGACGAAAGGGACTCCTGCCCCTTTGTCAATGTGCGGCATTCCTGCCGCGCCCCCCTAACGGGCTATTCCCGCCGAAAGCTCCGGTACTCGGCGCAGCATACGGGATTAATCTCGTACCACCGGCAAATTTTCTTCGCTCCTACGTGGGGTGCCCATCGTTATACACAAGTAACTGGGTACGCCGTCATTCCGGCAGGGATTGCCGGAAACCAGAGCACAGGGATGTGAACGCTTGATTTTACTCGGCAATCCACATGGTGTATTTGCTGTTTGTTCCGGTATCGCCATCCATGGCTTCTGGATCCCGGCAATCCCTGCCGGGACGACGGGTCTTGTGTCTATCTTCCCATCCTCTACACCACTTCGTGCCTTCGTGGTGAATTAACGCGGATTAACGGATCGATTTTTGATAATTGACGCTAAAGTCATTCAGGTTAGACAGCGCCACAGGCAGGTCTTCGGTTTTCTCAAGATTAAAGGCATTAACGCCGACGCGAGATAAATAATATACCTGATCCCGCATGAAATGGCCGGTTGCTCTGATTTCGCCTTGATAGTTGTAGCGGCCTCTGAGCAGCCATGCATGGGAAAAAATGCGGCCATCGGCAAAGGCGGGGAAGTCCAGCTCGATTAACTGAGTGTCTTTTAAATCGGCGGCGATGTCTTCAACCGAATCGGCGGGGCCAATTCTGACGCCTATCTTGCCGTTAGACTTAAGCAACTGTTGCTTGTCTTTTTTCCAGCGAGCTAATGAAACGCTGATGTCGCCGTCTTTCAGTTCTTCATCATCGGCGACAAAACTCCAGCTGTCGTCAACAATCTGTTTGTCTTTAATTATTTGCATAGACTTGCTCTTTGAATGGGGTGATGCCAACGCGATTTACCATGTCCAGAAAGGATTCGTCATCTAGGCGTTGCTTGATGTAAACATCCAGTATGGTGGTGATTGCTTTGGTGACTTGGTCTTTGGCAACGGCAGGCCCTAGGCGTTCGCCGATAGCCGCTTCATTTTCCGAGGAGCCGCCCAAGGTTAATTGATACCATTCAGCGCCTTTTTTATCGACGCCCAGTATGCCGATGTGGCCTACGCTTTGGTGCGCGCAGCCGTTCATGCAGCCGGACATGTTGATTTTTACATCGCCAATGTCATGGAGATAGTCCAAATCATCGAGAGCGTCATTGATTTCTTTGGCCACACTAATCGAGCTGGCATTGGCGAGTGAACAAAAATCGAGGCCAGGACAGCAAATCATATCCGTTGCGGTGCCGATGTTGGGTGTGGCCAGTTTCAGCGCATCGAGTTGTTGCCACAGCGAGAATAGATCGGCCTGTTTGACGTCGGCAAGAATCAGATTCTGTCTGTGCGTGCTTCTGACTTCACCAAAGCTGTATTGGTCAGCCAAGTCGGCAACGGCGTCAAGTTGCGTATCGGTCATATCGCCTGGAGGAGAATCCGGCGCTTTTAACGAGATGAACGCAGCGCGGTAGCCGGCTACTTTGTGATCGGCAGTGTTGTATTTAATCCAGGTGGCAAACGCTTTGTTTTCGAGTAGACGCAGCTCAAAGCCGCTATCTTGCTCGGCATTTACCTCATAGGCAGGCGGTGTAAACTGGACTTTTATGGCGTCAATGCGATCGGTGCTAAGCTCCAGGTCATTCCTTATTAGCAGCCATTCTTTTTCGACCAATTCGGAGAATTTCTCCATACCTGATTCTTTGACCAGGATTTTAATGCGGGCTTTGTATTTGTTATCGCGGCGTCCGAACAGGTTGTATATCCGTAGTATGGCTTCCAGATAAGACAACAGGTGTTTCTTTTCTAAAAAGGGTTTGATGACTTGGCCTATGATCGGGGTGCGCCCCAGGCCGCCACCGACCAACACTCTAAAGCCGATTTCACCGGCATCATTTTTGACCAGATGCAGGCCGATGTCATGAAATTGAGTGGCTGCACGATCAAGCTTTGCGCCGCTGACAGCAATCTTGAACTTACGCGGCAAGTAGGCGAACTCGGGGTGAAGTGTAGTCCACTGCCGGATAATCTCGCAATAAGGACGGGGATCTTCAATTTCATCAATACAAACACCGGCCAAGTGATCCGATGAGGTATTTCTAAGGCAATTGCCGCTAGTTTGAATGGCATGCATTTGGACGCTGGCCAATTCTTCGAGAATATCAGGAATTCTTTCCAGTTGAGGCCAGTTAAACTGGACGTTTTGCCGGGTTGTGAAATGACAGTAGTTTTTGTCGTAGGTACGGGCAATATGGGCTAGCTTCCGGATTTGTTTGGAGTGGAGCAGACCATAGGGACCGGCTATCCGTAACATCGGGGCATGGGTTTGAATGTAGACACCATTCATTAAGCGCAAGGCGCGAAATTGGTCGTCTGAAATCTGGCCTTTTAAAAAGCTTTCAGTTTGCCTTCTAAATTGGTCTACCCGTTGTTCAATGAGTGTTTGGTCGATGTCGTTATACTGATACATAAATGAGCGCTTAGTGCCTGTCCAGGCGAGTAATTACGACTAATAATCATATACTGTAGGTCATAAAATGACAAAGGTTATTGTATGATGCTAATATTGTCCGTTAAATTTTTGGTGTTTTCGGTTAATTTTTTGAATAAAAGCTAGGGGGTTATTTTGGTGCGGTCATTGTTTGTCTTGTTGTCTCTATTGCTGTTGCCTGAAATGGCGATGGCGGGTGGTTTTGAAAGTCTCGGTTTGACGGGAACAGAGCGGGGTATTTACACGGTTCTGATCTTTATCATTGCTTATGGCTTTGTTATGACGGAGGAGTTTACTCATCTGCGTAAGTCTAAGCCGGTTATCTTGGCGGCCGGTATTATTTGGGCGAATGCCGCTGTTTTGGCTGCTCAAGCGGGTGTTTCCGTCGAGGATATGCATGAGGCTTTCGAATACAACTTAAAAGAGTATGCGGAGTTAATGTTATTCCTGCTGGTTGCCATGACTTATATTAATTCAATGGCTGAGCGCAACGTGTTTGAGGCTTTACGCTCCTGGTTGGTAAGGAGGCAGTTTGGTTACCGCAAGTTGTTTTTGATTACCGGTGTTATTACGTTCTTCTTGTCGGCTGTAGCGGATAACTTGACGGCGGCTTTATTGGTTGGCGCGGTAGTGATGGCGGTTGGTGCGGATAATCCTAAATTTGTCAGTATCGGCTTCGTTAACTTAGTTGTTGCCGCTAATGCGGGCGGTGCGTTTTGTCCTTTTGGCGATATTACAACCTTAATGGTTTGGCAGGCTGAGTACGCTGAGTTTTTTGATTTCTTCAAGTTGTTCATTCCTTCGGCCGTGAATTACGGTGTGCCGGCGGCGGTGATGTATTTTGCTGTTCCCGATGAGCAACCCAAAGTTACTGATGAAGCAGCTGTGCAATTAAAGCCGGGTGCTATTCAAATTTGTGTAATGTTCTTGTTGACTATCGTTACTGCGGTAAGTTTTAAACAAGCCCTGCATTTACCACCGTTTATGGGCATGATGGTTGGTCTTTCTGCGTTGATGCTTTATGGTTATCGTTTGAAAACAAACTATTGCATTGAAGGCGAAGAGGGATTTGATATTTTCAATAAAGTGCGTCATGCCGAGTGGGATACTCTGTTGTTCTTCTTTGGTGTGGTGTTTGCGGTCGGCGGTTTAGGTTATATCGGTTATCTTGAGTTGCTGTCCGGCGCTATGTATGATGGATTAGGGGCGACAACGGCGAATATTTTAGTGGGTGTGATTTCGGCGATTGTCGATAATATTCCTGTTATGTTTGCGGTGCTGAATATGAATCTGGACATGGATTTATATCAATGGTTATTGGTGACGTTAACTGCCGGTGTCGGTGGGTCGTTATTATCCGTTGGTTCTGCTGCCGGTGTGGCATTGATGGGGCAGTCTGACCATAAATATACCTTTTTTAGTCATTTGAAGTGGACGCCTGCAATTGCTGGTGGTTACATAGCAAGTATTGTTGCTCATTATCTAATTAATGGTTGATAGCCCAAGTATGCACTGCACTCCTTGTGCAGTGCTCGGCAACTGCTCCAGACGTGATTTTGCCTCCTGCATAAGTCATATGAATATGGTGAGTGCGGGAAGTTCTAGAGCGACCAGTTATCTGGCTATGCAGTCGCGTTTATCGGGTAAGGCCAATGACTGACAATAAAAGTTGGCGGTCGGCTTTTTCAATTTATGTTCAGCCGCGAGTGCGCGGCATGATATTTCTTGGCTTTTCCGCCGGACTTCCTTTTTTATTGGTTTTTTCGACATTATCAGCCTGGTTGCGGGATGAGGGTGTGGAGAGATCGGTTATAGGTTTTTTTAGCTGGATCGGGGTTACCTATTCAATAAAGGTTTTTTGGGCTCCGGTCGTCGACAGGATATCACTGCCATTTTTAACTACATTTTTGGGTAAAAGACGCAGTTGGATGTTGCTTGCGCAATTGGGTATTGTTGTCGGTCTGGTTGGTATGGGAAGTTCGGATTCGCATAGCCAATTACAGCAGATTGCGCTCTTTGCAGTGTGGGTGGCATTTTGTTCGGCTACGCAAGATGTTGTTATTGACGCTTATCGTATTGAATCAGTAAATCCTGAATACCAGGGTGCTATGGCGGCGACCTACGTATTAGGGTATCGGATTGCCTTATTGGTAGCGGGTGCGGGTGCTTTTTATATCGCGGATTATGCTAGTTGGAAAGTGGCTTATTTTGTAATGGCAACGGCTATGTCTGTGGGCCTGGTAACGACTCTTTGTCTTAAAGAGCCAGACCATAAGCATTTTGACGGAAGGTTGAGCGAGGATGTTGCGGTAAAGCGTCAGAATATTTGGCGGCGGTTGTCGATAAGTTTCGTAGATGCTGTGTTGCATCCCTTCGTGGAGTTTTTTGGACGCAACGGCAAGGTCGGTTTGTTGATTTTAATGCTTATCGCCGTTTACAAAATGAGCGACATTACCATGGGGGTTATGGCTAATCCGTTTTATCTTGATTTGGGTTTTAGTAAAAAAGATATCGCTGATATTAGTAAGGTTTTTGGGTTTTTTATGACCATTGCCGGTGCTGCAATGGGTGGCGTTCTGGTTGTTAGGTATGGGATTATGCGTCCCTTGCTGCTAGGTGCGGTTATGGTGGCGGCTACTAATCTGTTGTTTGCTGTTTTGGCGGTTAGCGATCCCAATTTATTGCTGTTGGCAGGTGTTATAAGTGCGGATAATTTAAGTGGTGGAATAGCGACATCGGTGTTCATTGCTTACCTTTCCAGTTTAACCAGTACTGCGTACACAGCCACACAATATGCGTTGTTCAGTTCACTGATGACTTTGCCCGCCCAGCTATTAGGGGGGTTTTCCGGGGTAGTTGTAGACAGTTATGGCTACACTGTCTTTTTTATATATGCATCAACAGTAGGTTTGCCGGCAATCGTGCTGGTGCTTTTATTGATGCGCTATCAAAGCCGGTCTAAAGCGTATAACTATAATCCATGATGAGTGGAGCGTGATCGGAAGAGTGCTCATTTTTATAAGGTGAATGCTACCGTTACTTTATTCTTTAAGGGCGGGGCTGATTATTTGACAATCAATGCGGCAGTCGGCGTTTTTTACCAAAGATTGACCTCTGTTTGATCGCCATGCATATTGTTCGGCTTCTTGATTATTTAGTCTGAACGCGTCTATCCTGTGTCCATTGGCAAATAATTGATTCAGCCAAGTCCTTTCTTCGGGTAAACAGCCGGAGTTCTTTTGATGGTCTCTCCAGTTTTTTGGGTCAATTTCTTTGTGGGCTATGTTCCCGTCGCCGCAGATTATGTAGTCACGGTCATTTTGTGAGCATTATTGTAAATAAGGAGTGAATTTTTCCATGAATTTAACCTTGAAGGCTTGTCGGTCTTTTCCTCTGATGAGCCGAAAGGTAAGTAAAGCGGAATAATGTTAAATCACCAAATTGAGCTTCAATAAAGCGGTCTTCTGTATTGATTTCTTGCCAACCTGTGCCGTTAATGATTTTATCGGGCTGTTTCTGCAATATAAAGCCAGTCCGCTAGAGTCTTTTTTTTCTGCGCCATGATAAAAACGGTGATAGTTTGCAGGGAAGAATGGATCGAAACTGAGTTGATACGGCTGGGCTTTTGTTTCTTGTATGCCGATAATATCGATGTTTTGTTGCTGCATCCATGTGAAGAAACCTTTGCGTCCTGCGGAGCGGATGCTATTTGCGTTTAAAGTAATAATGCGCATGAATTAAATTGAGTTGCGAACTTTTAATGAAATACGTATTATATGGGGTTCTTTAATAAAGTATGTAGCCCGTTTGTGGGTAATGTGAAAGTGATATGAAACCAGAAATTCATCCAGAATATAAGCAAATTACTGTGACTTGCGGTTGCGGTAATAAATTTGAGACCGGTTCTGTATTGGGTAAGGACTTGCAAGTTGAGGTTTGTTCTTCATGCCATCCTTTCTATACAGGAAAGCAGCGTGTTGTTGATACAGCGGGGCGCGTTGATAAATTCCGTAAAAAATACGGTAAATAAAAGGATTGGTATTTTTTATTGCATCTGATGCGTAGGTAAGCAAAAGGGCATAGGCATATTAGTCATTTTTATTTTGCATGTCCGCCATAAAGCAGAAAGCCAGTACAGCATTGTTGTACTGGCTTTCTGCTTTATGGCGGCTAGACTTTCGATTTTTTTTGTGGCGTTTGTTATTCTTGGGATTCAATAACGCTTTATATTTAATGAACTGGTTTGATTTGAGTGAATTCTAGAAGGTAGTTCACGCAATAAATTTGGTGTGTTAAGGAGGGTGGGGCAATAATTGCGCATTAATGCCGGTAGGCGACATCTTAAATAGAATCTAAGCCGGACAGTCCTTCAATGGACCAGTTGGCAAAATCAAGGGAGCCTTCATCGTTGTCGCCGTTTTTGTAACTAATTCGGCAGACATATTTCTTGGTGGTTGTGTTTGCGGTAGTGCTTGTGATATCGATTTCGGCGTTAATAATATATTGGTAGTTCCCTAAGCTCCAGGCATTAAGGGGTTTTTCAGGGAAGTTAATCGATACATCTGGCCCAAGTTTGGATTTAATGTAGCTATTGCAATGCATAAAGGCGAGTTTGGTTAATGGTGTGGAGATAGGGGATTGTCCTCCTTGATCTTTGCTGTCAACAAGAAACAAGTCAGATTGAACTACTTTGTAAACGAAGGGCATGATGACTTTGCTCTGGATTAAAAGTAGAGTTGATAGTGCGACAATAAAAAATATGATGGAGTATTTCTTCATGGGCTTAAGATAATTGAGTTAAAGAAAAGTAAAATCAAAATTAATTCTAACAGGAATCAATGTTTTAAGTGTAGAGGAATTTGGCGGGTAAAGCCTGGATTCAAGGAAATGTATTGGGTGCTTGTTTTTGACTTGACAAGGCTAATTGAACTGGTAGACTGACAGCTCACTAAATTGACTTGGTGGCACTTGGGCCTTAATGTTTTTAGGTGCGGGTGAGAAAATGGAGTTGTAACTATAGCCCCTGGTCATAACAGGTCGGGGATTTGATAATTTTTGGAGGTAGAAATGGCAGCTACAACTGAATCAGTGAGAGCTGATGCTGCGGAAGCACCGCTGTTAAATAAGAAAAATATGATCCTTGGATCACTGCTGTATGTAGTGTTCTATGGTTGGGTTCGTTGGTATGAAGGTGTCTATGGCTGGTCAGCTGGTCTGGATTCATTCGCTCCTGAATTCGAAACATATTGGATGAACTTTCTTTATATCGAGTTTGTTTTAGAAGTAGCAACTGCAGGTATTTTGTGGGGCTATATCTGGAAATCTCGTGATCGTAAAGTAATGTCAATCACACCAAGAGAAGAGTTAAGAAGACATTTTACTCATTGGACTTGGTTGGTAATGTATGGCTTCGCTATCTATTACGGCGCTAGCTACTTTACAGAGCAAGATGGTACATGGCATCAAACTATCGTTCGTGATACTGACTTTACACCAAGTCACATCATCGAATTTTATTTGAGCTATCCTATCTACATCATTACTGGCGGCGCTGCTTTCTTATATGCAAAAACCAGACTTCCTACTTATCAGCAAGGTCTGCACCTTCAATATATGGTTGCAGTAGTTGGTCCTTTCATGATTCTGCCAAATGTTGGTTTGAATGAATGGGGTCATACTTTCTGGTTTATGGAAGAGTTGTTTGTTGCTCCTTTACACTACGGCTTCGTATTCTTCGGATGGGCAGCTTTGGGTGTAATGGGTGTTGTGAACACAGAAGTTGCAGCTATTGCTAAGCTTCTGAAAAAAGACTTAGCTTAATAATATAAGTCTTGGTTGTAATTACTATCTCCGCTTGCTGTTTCGCTTTTTTTCAGGGCGAAACAGCAAAAGTTGAAGATGGTCATTAATAAAAATAATTTAAATCCTTTAGGAGGTAAGCTAATGAGCGCATCTCAATCAGCTGTACGTTCACGCGCTGAGGCAGTTAAAGTTTCACGCACGTTCGACTGGCTAATTCTGTTCGTATTGTTCTTCGTTGTACTTGGTGGTTATCACATTCACTACATGTTAACTGGTGGTGACTGGGATTTCTGGACTGACTGGAAAGATAGACGTCTATGGGTAACTGTAGCTCCAATCGTTTCAATCACTTTCCCAGCAGCTGTTCAAGCTGTGTTGTGGTGGCGTTACCGTTTACCTTTCGGTGCGGTAGTTTGTATCTTAGGTCTGCTTTTAGGTGAGTGGATTAACAGATATTTAAACTTCTGGGGTTGGACTTATTTCCCAGTGAATTTCTGCTTCCCTTCAAACCTGATGCCAGGTGCTATTGTTCTTGACGTTGTGTTAATGCTGTCAGGCAGTATGACAGTTACAGCGGTAATCGGTGGTATGGCATGGGGTCTGTTATTCTATCCAGGCAACTGGCCAGTTATAGCACCATTACATGTTCCTGTTGAATACAATGGCATGATGATGACACTAGCTGATTTACAAGGTTACCACTACGTAAGAACTGGTACACCTGAGTACATCAGAATGGTTGAAAAAGGTACATTAAGAACTTTCGGTAAAGACGTTGCTCCAGTATCAGCGTTCTTCTCTGCTTTCGTGAGTATTTTGATTTACTTCTTGTGGCATTTCTTCGGTAAATGGTTCGGTGGTACTTCATTCACCCAAAGCGCGTAAGCACTTGGTTGTAGGAAATTACACAAAAAGACTGATGTTAACACTAAAAAATAAGCTGTTGACATTAGATACTCTGAAAACTATAGATTCTCTATTATAGAGGAGGATATATGAAATTAATAAAAGACAAGGTTGCTAAATTATCCTTTGTCGCACTGCTGGTAACTGTTACAGCAGCGATGT
>Ga0208510_100625_pt1 | contig 10998 bp, 10 predicted proteins | sample LakWasMet33_HOW6_2_FD_183875 | JGI IMG/M metagenome (GOLD analysis project Ga0208510, IMG submission 183875) | Freshwater sediment methanotrophic microbial communities from Lake Washington under simulated oxygen tension - Sediment Metagenome... | ecosystem: Environmental > Aquatic > Freshwater >...
GAACAGCAACAGGCTTATATCGAGTATATCGACGAAGCTTATAATGCCGATAAACTGACCCAAATTCTTAAAGATGTTGCCGAAATCATCGGCGCGCAAGTTCTTAATATCGCCCGCCAGGACTATGAGCCGCAAGGCGCCAGCGTTACCATGCTGATCTCCGAGGGCGAAGCGCCGCCGCCGCCGAGCATGAACAGCCAATCGCCCGGTCCCTTGCCTGAAACGGTGTTGGCGCATCTGGATAAAAGCCATATTACTGTGCATACTTATCCTGAAAGCCATCCCGATAACGGCATCAGCACCTTTCGCGCCGATATTGACGTTTCCACCTGCGGCCGGATTTCGCCGTTGAAAGCGCTCAATTACCTGATTCACAGCTTTGAGTCCGATGTGGTGACTATGGATTATAAAGTGCGCGGTTTTACCCGTGACATTTCAGGCAAAAAGCATTATATCGATCATAAGATCACGTCTATTCAGGACTATATTGCCATCGATACGCAAGAAAGTTATCAGATGATTGACGTGAATGTGTATCAGGAAAATATTTTTCACACCAAAATGATGCTCAAGGAAACCGAGCTGGAGAATTATCTATTCGAGAAGGAATGCGACTTGTCCGCCGATCAAAAAGCGGCAATAGAAAGTAAGTTGCATAAGGAAGTGACTGAGATTTTTTACGGTCACAATTACCGTCAGCGTTATGAAGAAGTTAAGGCTTAATTTTTGATCAAGCGGGGACTGCCCGGATAGGCCGTCCTCTGTCTACCTTAGTTATTCGACACCTCTCAGGTCGGGCTAAAATCTGGCCTGCGAGGGTTTCTTGGCCGGTTACTTTAATTGCCGCGCAATTAAAGTAACCGGATGAAGCACTTCCAACGCAATTCCCCGTTCCCTTAGTCCCGCCGATATATGCAGGGCGCAGCCTATATTGGAGCTGACCAGATACTCAGGTTGGTCTTTTAAGGCAACACCCAACAGGTCGCTTAACAACGCTTGCGCCATTTGCGGATGATCCAGCATATAACTGCCCGCCGAGCCGCAGCATTGTATCGAGGCAGGCAGCGATGTCATTTTAATCTCAGGGATTTGTTGCAGCAGCTTTACCGCCCCTTGCTCCTCGCGCATGACGTTTTTTAACGAACACGGCGTATGCAGACATACCGATGCCGCCAATGGCTGTAGTTGATCGCTGAGATCGCAGCCTGATTTGATTAAAAACTGGCTAATATCAACCACCTTTCCGGCAAACTCAGCCTGTTGGTATTCCTGCATCTGACTGCCGCAACCGCTGGCGATGGTCACTATCGCATCCAGGTTTTTATCCGCAAAAGCGCTGCAATTGGTTGCTGCCAACTGTCCCGACGTTTCATTATCGCCGTCATGCAAATCCAGTGCGCCGCAACAGGTCTGCTGTTCGGGTATGGATACATTGAATCCCGCCGCAGTTAACACCTTGATTGCCGCATTGACGGTCTCATGATCCAGCAAAGAACCCATGCAGCCGATAAACAAGCCTACATTGCCTCTCACTTCGGCAGTCGTCGGGTAATGCGGCGCCAACGGTGTTGAGTCATGATAATCGGGTAATAGGCGATCGATTTTATCGAGTCTTAATAATTCGGGTAATCTTAGGAATCGTGCTGTTTTTTGCAAGGCAGTGGTTTGATAAAACTTTAAACCCGATTGTGCCAAGCGACCGGCGGTTTTATTGTGGGACACTCTTTTCAGCAGCGACACCGACAGCGTAGCATCGCGTTCGCCCTTTATTTGTTCGCGGAAATTATTAATCAACCGACCGTAAGGCACTACCGCAGGACAAACCCGCTCGCAGGAGCGGCATAACAGGCAGTTGTCGATATGCTCAACCAGCTTTTTCGATGTTTCCAGGTGCTTGCCCGCCCAGGCTTGAATTAACGCAATGCGGCCGCGGGGCGACTCATTTTCGTTTTGGGTTTTAGTGTAGGTGGGGCAGTGCGGCAGACATAAACCGCATTTGACGCAGAGGTCAGCGTCGGCTAATAAGTTATTCATGGTTTTGTGCAGAGATTGCGTCAATTATTTCGGAGTATTCACTGACTTTCGGCTGGTATAAAAACAGCCCCAGCGCCGATAGCCCGGTGAATATGTACAAGGTGTTGAAACCATCGCCCAGCATGAACATAACCAGGCCGAAAATTCCGACAACTTCAACCAGCGACATCGAAACGATGACGGTTACCAGATAGCGGCTTTTTGCCGTAGCAACGGCTCCCTGTGTCGCCGGGGAACAAGGCATGGTTTGATTCAAGCGAAGCTGAATGTGCCGGATCAGGTTGGTTAGCGGAAAAGTCACGATAGCAATAACATAAAGTATCGTTCTGACCAGCACCCGCTGGGCTTCCGGCAACGGCTGTTGCAACCGCTCGCCCACGGTATGACAGATAATGATATAAGCCGCCAGCATCGCAAGCATCATGCCTACAATGACCCAAGGCAGGATAAGATCGGACTTTAAATGTTCGCGTTCAACCTGGTTTCCCATGTTGCTTCCTGTTAAGTGGATGTAGCTGGGTATGATACCAAAACCGGTTGCTATGGAGTTTGAATTTGTTGGTCTGCGAAAATATTCAAAAGAAATATCAAGTTGTCGGTTGTAACGTGAAAGGCGAAAAAAATCAGGCTTCAAATTCCGGCGCCTTTAAGCCTTTCGCCTCTTTTTTAAACATAAAACCTTTTGACAATATGAGACAACCGGTCGTATTATTCAGCCATGCATGAAACTACAAAAAAACAAATCAACCGGGAAAACCTGTTAAACCAGGGCGTAACCTTGCTTATGGGGCAGGGCTACCACGGCACCGGACTGAAAGAGATTCTGGATGCGGTGCAGATTCCCAAAGGCTCTTTTTATAATTACTTCGGCAGCAAAGAAAATTTCGGCGCGGAAGTCATACAGCACTATATCGAACCGTTTATTAAACAATTGACCGGGCACTTGCAACAGTCCGAAGATGACGCGCTCGGAGCGCTACAGCGTTATTTTGACGAGGGGATTGCCGAGCTTGAGAAAGCGGACTTTAAAGGCGGCTGTCTGTTGGGCAATTTAATGGGCGAAATCGGCGATACCAGCGATATTTGTCAAAAATCCCTGCAATCCGCCCTCAATCGTTACCGGGATTTATTGCAATCAGGCCTTGCCAAAGCACAGCAACAAGGTACGGTAAGAACCGACAAATCGGCTGAAGAGATGGCCGACCTGCTGGTGAACGCTTGGCAGGGAGCCTTATTAAGGATGAAAATAGAAAAATCCTCCGCGCCGCTTAAACAGTGTTGTCAGGATTTATTAGGGGATTTTTTTAAAGCGTAATCTTGATTGCGCTTTAAAAAAGCCAACCCATCGTTTTTACCATCAACCAGGAGACCAACATGCCAAAATATATTATCGAACGCGAAATTCCCGGCGCAGGTTCATTAGCCTATCGCGAGTTACAAGACATCTCGCAGAAATCATGCGGTATCCTTAGCGAAATGGGCCCCAAAATCCAGTGGGTGGAAAGCTATGTGACCGACGATAAAGTCTATTGTGTCTACATCGCACCGGATGAGGAAACGGTTAGAGAACACGCCGAAAAAGGCGGATTCCCGGCCAACCGTATTTCCCAAATCAGAACCATGATTGACCCCACCACTGGAGAATGATCCAATCCCTACCGTAACGCCTAGAAGACCGGCCGGACCGCACAGGTGTCCGGCTCGTCAGCTAACCAATAATCGGAGACACTACGATGAAAACAAGACAACTAATAAAAGCAGCTTGTTCCGTGCTTGCCTGCTCCGCACTGCTTAGCCCGGTGCCGGGATACGCGGAAATATTGGCGATGGTGAATTATGAAAGCAAACCGGGCCAAACCCCGAGACGCGAAGGCATCGCGATTATCGACGTCGATCCTGCATCGAAAAGCTTCGCCAAAATCCTCAATGACATCCCGTTGCCGGACGACTTGGTCGCCCATCATATCTTCTACAACAAAGACCTCAGCAAGGCTTACATCACCTCATTAGGCAACGGCGCGCTGCATGTGATGGACATGACCCATGTTCCTTATCGTCCCAAAAAAGTCGATATGCCGGACTGTAAAGTTGCTGAAGACGTGGTCTTCTCCAAAGACAACAAGACGTGGTACATGACCTGCATGGGCTCAAGCAACGTGATTGTCGGCGATGCACAAACCGACAAACAGATCAAAGTGATTGCCGCCGATGCGGAAAACGCTTTTATCCGTTATCCGCACGGCATCAGTCTCAATGACGACATCGACCGCATCATGGTCACCAGTACCGTGCGTCCATCCGATCTGGGCGATGCCGGAGAAACCGTAACCGTTATCGAAGCGTCCAGCGGCAAAGTACTATCCAGCCATAAATTGTCCGATAAACCTTCCCCTTCCGGCGTGTCACCCGTTGAGGCGGTTTTCCTGCCCGAATCGAATCCGCCTATGGCTTATATAGACACCATGTTTGGCGGCGCGCTTTGGACGGGTACATGGAATGCGGGCAACAAGAACTTTGATTTTCAGCAGGTGTTCGATTTTAATGCCGTTAAACAGGGCGTGCCGTTGGAAATCTACTTCAATGACAAGCATGACCGCATGTACATCACCACAGCGAACCCCGGTTATTTCAATATCTTCGACATCAGTCAATCCGCGCAGAAACCGGCCTTGATAAAAGCCATACCGACTGCGGGCGGCGCTCACCATGTGGTGCTTACACCCGATGAGCAGTATGCCATCGTGCAGAACAGCTTTTTAAACTTGCCGGATATGAGCGACGGTTCAATTACCGTGATCGACCTGAATAAACAGGAAGTGAAAGCCACGATCGATACCTTTAAGAAACAGGGGCTGAATCCTAACTGTATTATCATGATGCCGAAATGGCATCACGATACTGCGCATTGAAAACTGCGTAGACCGGATAAGGCTACCCAAGCGTAGCGCGAGGTCGCGTTTCCGGCTTGTTGAGCAGTGTATTGCCGGAAACGCTCGTTCTTGCTGACGCTCGAACAGGCTTATTCCGGCCTACATGACTGAATATTTTTCAGCGCGGTATCTTTGGCTTTTCCTTCGTGTTCTTCGTGGTAAAAACCCCTTAACTTACAAATGCCGCTGCTTAATAGCCTGCGCCAACTGATGTACCGCCATCGCATACTTGTCGCTGTTATTGTATTTCTTTATCACCTTAAAATTGGGATGGACGCGCCAATATTCACTGCCGTTGGTTGCACCCAGTTCAATGGTTGATTCGCCGCTATAGCCTTTGGTCGGTTCCGCCACCGGCATGTTGCGTTGCCAGCCGTTACGCGAAAAATAATGCGCTACGCTGCCGACCGCATCGCATTGATCCCAGAGATTTCGATGGCCGTCGTTGTTGAAATCGACCGCCAAGGTGCGGAAACTGCTGGGCATGAACTGGCCTAATCCCATTGCGCCCGCCCAGGAGCCCACCGGTTGCAGCGGTTCGTAGCCTTCTTCGCGGGTCATCAGCAAATAATTTTCCAGCTCTGAGGTAAAAAATTTAGCGCGCCGTTGGGTGTCGAATGCCAGCGTAGTCAAGGCATCTAAAATACGCGTTTTCCCGACATTGCGGCCGAAAAAAGTTTCCACGCCGATAATCGCAACGATATATTCGGGATCGACGCCGTAAGTCACGCTGGCTTTTTGGATAGCATCGGCATTGTTGCTCCAAAAGGCTACGCCATTATTGATATGCGCCTCGGTAATGAATTGCTGGCGGTAGCGCGTCCAGCCTCCCGACTTGGGATGAGCAGGCTTGGGGCCGAGGTCTGGTGGTGGGTTTTCCAGACGGATGACGTAATCCAAACGCTTGGCCTTGGAAAACAAGCTGTTTAAATAGCTTTCCGAAAAGTGGTGTTCAAGCACCATGTGTCGGATAAAGTTCTGCACAGCCAACGAGTTGGCGTAAGTTCCGGTTAAACCTAAACTCTGTGTTTGATATTCAGGGACATGATCGGGGATAGTGGCGGTATTGTTGGGATACGGCGCGTCGGTTTTGACCGCCGGATTGCCGGCGCATCCGGTAAGCGCCAATGCCAAAGCCAGTTTAAATAAGCGTTTATAGCCTGGGTTTTTCACGGTTGTCTCTTTTGTTGTTAAACGATTTGAAGTAACTGTTTGCAGATAATTATTCACCACGAAGGCACGAAGAACACGAAGAAATAAAACTTCGTGTTCTTCGTGCCTTCGTGGTGAACTAAAAGACGTCTATTTCATTTTCATCTTTAAGCCTGCACTGCAAAAAAACACCTGATCACAATGCCGGCCCATTAATTGAGCGGCTTTGCCGGACAGATCGACAAACTGCCTAGCCAGGCGATTGTCGGCGATGATACTCAGCCCGACTTCATTATGCACCAGTACCATATCGCAAGATAACTGTAGCACCGCTTCCAGTTCTTGCAAAATGTCCGCTTCGGGGATTTGGTGATAAAGCTGGTTGTTTAGCCACATCGACACGCATTCGATCAGCACCGGCCCCCGGCATTTCTGCAATGCTTCAAATAGTTTAACGGGTTCTTCGATAGTGACAAATAAATCTTGGCGGCGTTGTTGATGAATCAGGATGCGCGCCCGCATCTCGTCATCAAAAAACTCGGTAGTCGCCAGATAGTACGGCTTATCCGTTGTCGTCTGCTCTAAAATATACGCTTCCGCCAGCCGGGATTTACCGCTTTTGATGCCGCCTATAAACAGTGTTTTCATGACAGCACGGCTCCTGCTGTTAATAGAACCAGAACGATCAGGTTAATGCCTGTTTTCATTTGCAATGCTGTGGTTAAGGTAGATTTATCGACCGGATTGAGAGGCAAGCCCAATGTCGGTTTATGTTTGATTTGTCCGTGGTAGCTGGCATCGCCGCCCAGCGCAACGCCCAAGGCTCCGGCTATTGCCGCAATAGGGAAACCGGCGTTGGGGCTTTCCAGTTTGTTACCGTCGCGCCATAGACACTGCCAGGCGCGTTGTTTGTCATCTGCCAATAACACAATCAGCAAGGCGGTCAGCCGAGCAGGAATGTAATTGGCTATATCATCGACTATGGCCGCCGTTTTGCCGAAATAAAAATAACGCTCGGTTTTATAGGCAATCATCGAATCCATGGTGTTGATGGCTTTATACGCGGCAATCCCCGGCAGACCGAACAGCAGCAGGTAAAACAGCGGCGCAATAACGCCGTCGCTGAGATTTTCCGCCCAGGTTTCAAGACCTGCTTTATAGACTTCGGTTTCAGTCATGTCTTGGGTATCGCGGCTGACCAGATAGCTTAACGCCTGCTTGGGTTGCTCTGCGGTTAACAGTGCGGCGACGCTGCCGTGCAACATATTCATGGCCAGTCCGGTGGAGGCAAATATCGCCAAAACTATCAGCGACAGCCAAGTCGGCAAAAGGCCGCACAGATAAACCAGGATGACGCCGACCAATAAGGCCAAGGCGATCAAGCCGACCGCCAATAGCGCGCCGGGCAAAATCCGGTCGCTGTAAAACCGCCGTTCAAACCCATTAATGAAATCGCCCATCAATACCACCGGGTGTTTGCAGGGGAATTCGCCAAAAACCATATCAACAAGATAGGCCAAAGCCGCTAATTCAAAAAACATCGTAATTACTCAGTAGTTAGAAAAAAATGGAACACAGATGACGCTGATTGAACGGATTTACGCGGATTTTTCTACAGCCGGATGGGACATGTTGCCCTGTCCGAAACGTTTTTCTTTAATCCATAGAGTTAACGGCTTCATTAGCCATCGTAAAACCTTTGCGACGGGGTGCATACCTCGTCGCGCCCAGGAAATGGAATGCAGATGGCGTGGATTGAGCTGATAAACACAGCTAAAAAAGAAAATAAAATCCGCGTAAATCTGCCTAATCAGCGTCATCCGCGTTCCATTATAGAACCTGTAACGCTTGCAAAATGGCGGCTATATCCAGATTTTCCGCGACCATATCGGCAAAGCCCTGTATTTCGGCCTCGCGATAATGCGCATAGGCATAGCCCTGATACTGCGGATTGATGGTTTTAAAGTAATCGGTGCGGAACTCATCGTGATCGAAAACCCCATGCACATGGGTTCCGGAGAACAGGCCGCCCTGATAATACAACGGGTACTTGTCCATGCGGCCGCAATGGATTTCATAGCCGCTGATTCCTGTGTATGCAAACAGTTGATAATGTCCTCGCGCCAGTATTTTTGGACTTTGGTAAAGCACCGTATCGTTGATAAAACTCAAGCCGGTCTCCACAATCGCGGATTCATGTTCAATCGCATCAGGATCGTGCAAACTTTGGCAGAGCATTTGATAGCCGCCGCAGATGCCGAATACCGGCTTGTTGAACTGCAAAATCTCCTCGAACAAGCCCTGATTTTTCAGCCACTGCAAATCGCGGATCACGGTCTTGCTGCCCGGCAACAGCACCATATCGAAGCTTTCCAGCGGACGGTAATCGTGGATCAGCTCGACATAAAGCTCGGGGTCGCCCATCAACACATCGAGATCGTTATAATTGCTCAGGCCCGGATAGGCGATCACCGCAACGCGGATTTTGGCATCAATCAGACGTTGACGGTAATTGCGCAACGACTGGGAATCCTCCATGTCGATATTCAGCGGCTTAAACGGCAGCACGCCTAAGACAGGAACACCGAAACGCTCGGCGATGATTTTTTCGCCCTCGTCGAAAAAACGCCGGTCGCCGCGAAATTTGTTGATCACCACCCCGATCAGGTTGCTGCGCATGACCGGATCCATCAGTTCCAATGTGCCGTAAATCGACGCAAACACGCCGCCGCGTTCGATGTCCGCGACCAGAATATTTTTGGTATTGAAGCTGTTGGCGACAAAGGTGTTGGACAAATCCTTGTTCAGCAAATTCAACTCGACCGGCGAGCCTGCGCCTTCCGCAACGATCAGGTCATAGTCCTGCTGTAATAATGAAAAGGCCTGTTTGACCTGCTGTTTCAACCGGTCTATTTCAGCATAATAGGCCGCAATCGACTGGTTTTGATAAACCAGCCCGTTCACAATCACCTGCACCGAGCCGTTGCCATGCGATTTAAGCAATACCGGATTGAACAGGTAACTCGGCTCGACGCGCGCGGCTTCGGCTTGTAGGCATTGCGCCCTGGAAATTTCCCGGCCTTCTTGGGTGACCGCAGAATTATTGGAGACGTTTTGCGCCTTAAACGGTGCGACCTTTAAGCCTTGGTCGACAAAAATCCGGCATAAGGCCATGACCAGCGTGGTTTTACCGGCATCTGAACTGGTGCCGAATACGGCTAATGGATTCATTTTTTTAGTTTCATTTAGATATATGCACCACGAAGGCACGAAGGACACGAAGAAAAGATATAAAAACTTCGTGTCCTCGGCAATTGCTCCTGCATTGCTCTACCTCCTGCATCCGTGCAGTCGTTCGTGCCTTCGTGGTGAATTTTTTATTGTTTAAAGTCAGTAAGGCTGTGAGCAAGCCGGGCTATGGCTTGCTCATCCTTGACCGCAAAACGCACATGGCTTTTATCCAGTCCCTCGAAATTGTCGCAGACGCGGATTAAAATCCGCGAAGGCTCCAATTGCGCTTGTAACCGGTAACCATCGCCGCCGTTTGCCATGCGAGCCAGCAAAAAATTGGCCTGTCCCGGATAAATCTTATCGAATAAACTGGATTCTTGCAGCGCTTGATGCAGCAAATCAAGTAAATACGCGGTCTGTTGACGGGTCTGTTCGATGAACCCGGTATTTGCAAGCGCCTGTTGCATATAGGCCATATCCAGGCTGGACAGCTTCCATGCCGGTTCAAAACGATGCAACTTCTTTATTGACGCTGTTGCCGCCAGAATAAAGCCGATGCGGATACCGGCGCAGCCGTAAAACTTGCTTAACGATTTGATCACATAAAGTTTATCGTAATGCGCGATGCGTTCTGCAACCGAGTCGGCCTTACAAAAATCTAAAAATGACTCATCAATGATGATCGTGCAATCTGCCGCCTGCCATGCTGCCAATAGCTCTTGCAGGTCATAAAGCTGACCGTCCGGCGTGGACGGATTAACAAAAATCACCGTGCTGCGCTCGGGAACACCCGCGAGTAATAAGTGATTAAACCGGTTGATGTTATGCACATTGCAACCCAGTTCCCCGGCAATATGCGTATATTCGCCGTACAAAGGCGTATACAAAACCAGGTCTTTCGGCTGCAAGCTGCGCAGCAAGGCGAAGATAGCCGCGCTTGCGCCGTTAAACAGTTCAATATCAACGCCCGCAGGCATCGGGTAGCGCTGAGCGATCGCCTGTTTTAACAAGCCGTAATCGGGATCGGCATACGGCGTAAGCTGAACGCCTTGCAGGCAATTTAAATCGACCGCCTGCTTCGGGTTGATGTTGGCCGAAAAATCCAGCACTTGTTCCGGCAGGCAGCCGAGCCGCCGGGCGAACTGGTAAATATTGCCGCCGTGGTTCATTTATAGATTGATGTATTCGATATAAAGGTAATCGTCAGCCTGCCGCAGTTTATGCACGGAACCCGAATCGATCCGCAGTTGAAACGAATTGGCCAAGGGCAGGTTCAAGGCGCGCGCCAGCAAGGCGCGAATGACGCCCGCATGGGTGATAACCAAAACCTGCTTAGCTTCGGTGGCTAATAAATCCTGCCAGAAGCTGCCCGCACGCTGGTACAAATCTTCGAAATTTTCGCCTTTGGGCGGCGCGGCGGTCACAAAGTTGTTCGTCCAATGCTGCAAAACAGCGGCGTCGATGTCGTCAAAACGCTTGCCTTCCCACTCGCCGAAATCAAGTTCCTGCAGGCGCGCATCGGTGGTCACCGTGTCTGAAAAGGTCTCGGCCAATTGCAAACAGCGCGTTAACGGGCTGCTGAAAACGGTGCAGTCGTCGTCAAACTCGGGCAGTTTGTCGTGCAGGTTTGCCATCTCGTCGGGAAAACTGT
>Ga0208510_100627_pt1 | contig 10973 bp, 8 predicted proteins | sample LakWasMet33_HOW6_2_FD_183875 | JGI IMG/M metagenome (GOLD analysis project Ga0208510, IMG submission 183875) | Freshwater sediment methanotrophic microbial communities from Lake Washington under simulated oxygen tension - Sediment Metagenome... | ecosystem: Environmental > Aquatic > Freshwater >...
GGGAGAGCAACTCTATGTCGGACTCAAACAACTCGAAGCGGCTTATCAAAACGAGCGCGGCCATGACTATGAAATAACCAAACTTATTTCCCTAAGCCAAATCAATCCGTTGGCCGTTATACAGCTTCGGGAAACCGGCAAATGCGAGTTTATAGTGCCGGAAGTGTTTTTTGACATGGATTACCCCGGCCATTACAAACGCCGCATCAAATCGGTATCTATTTCAATCCCCTGTATTGCTGGCCCTTACACAGGCATCAATGCAACGCTTAGGCTTTTGGAAAATAAATTTCGCAATACGGCCATAGGCGGTAAAAAATACGAAGAAGACACCGAAGCAACAGATGAGCGGTTCAGTTCGTACATTATCCCGATTGCTGCGATAGCAGCCGGCACTGCGCAAAACGATAGCGGGATGTTTGAGCTTAACTTCAAAGACGAACGCTACCTCCCCTTTGAAGGCGCAGGCGTTATCAGCAAGTGGCGTTTGGAATTGCCCACCTTCAGGCAATTTGAATACCACAGCATTTCAGATGCGATTATCCATTTAAGATATACCGCCAGCGAAGGCGGTGAGCGACTTAAGTCCGCTGCAACAAAATCATTATCGAAACAGCTTGCAAACATTGAACAAGAATTGAATGAAACCGGCTTAAATGTAGCCTTGAATATGAAACATGATTTGTCTAATGAATGGCATCTTCTAAAGAAGGACGGGGCTATACCTCTTAAAATTGATAAGTCCAGACTGCCCTATATGGCGCAGGCAATCGCTAAAACTAAAATAGAGCAGGTGATGTTTATTGCGCAAGTAAAAGATAATCCATCAACATTTTCGATAAACATAGAAGGCGATCCTACAAATCTTGCCAAAATAAATGATGAGTGGATGCTTTGCAAAGGCGTGGTGGATCAGGGCATCAGTTTGGATACCCCGTTTACCTTATCCGTTGACCCAAACGACTTGAGCAAACTGGAGGAATTAATGTTGGTGGTAAAATATAGTATCTAACGAAAGAATAACGGTGTGTAACAGGGTGATGGCGTATAAGACAGGGCTCTATGAATAAGCCATAAAAAATCCGTCCGGCAAATTCGGGAATTTTAATTCTCTGAATTTGCCGGAAACAAGTAAGCTATTGTTTTTAGAGGAGCAACACATTGCTTAAGCGGGCGAACTCAGCCAGCGATATGCTTTCGGCCCTCAATGTCGGGTCTATGCCCAAGGCGACAATTTCTTCCTCAGTAATCAGTTTTTTCAATGAATTACGCAAGGTTTTGCGCCGTTGCGAAAACGCCTGAGTGACAACCCGATTAAGTTTGCTCATATCATTAACCGCAACAGGCGGCTGCTGGTGCGGCACCAGCCTGACGATAGCCGACATCACCTGCGGAGCCGGGTCGAAGCTTTCCGGCGGCACATCGAATAACAGCTCGGTTGCGCAATAATATTGCATCATGACGCTAAGCCTCCCGTATTTTTTGCTACCCGGAGCCGCGCAAATCCGGTCAACCACTTCCTTTTGCAGCATGAAATGCATGTCTTCAATGCAATAGGCGTTATCCAGCAGATGGAACATCAACGGCGTTGAAATGTTATAGGGAAGATTGCCGATGACGCGTAGTTTTTCATCGCGGACTATCCCTGCCCGCGCCCCTTCGGGCGCTTTGCGTGCCAATCCGCTCCCGGCGGATTGGTCATCGCCTTCAGCCAACGACGAGAAATCAAATCTTAACGCGTCGGCGCTGTGAATTTGCAGGTTAGGGTATTGCTTGAATTTCTCCCTGAGCAAAACCACCAAATCCCGGTCAAGTTCAACCACATCCAGACGCACGCCTTCGTTTAGCAAAGGCTCGGTCAATGCGCCCTGCCCCGGCCCTATCTCAACCCAATGTTGACCGGGCCTGGCCTGAATACTGGAGATAATGTTGTAAATAATATTGTGGTCATGAAGAAAATTCTGACCGAAGCGCTTGCGCGGAGTATGTGCCATTTTTATTGCGTAGCCATTGTTAATGCGGTTTGCAGTGCGAATTGCAGGCTGCCTAAATCGGCCTTGCCGCTGCCGGCAAGATCCAAAGCCGTGCCGTGGTCAACCGAAGTGCGGATGATTGGCAGCCCCAGCGTAATATTGACGGCCTGTCCAAAACCCATATGTTTAAGTACCGGCAAGCCTTGGTCATGATACATCGCCAATACCGCATCCGCTGTAGCCAGATACTTTTCGGTGAACAGCGTATCGGCCGGTAACGGCCCGTGCAGATTCAAGCCCTGTTTGCGAAAGGTATCGAGTACCGGCTCGATAATATCGATTTCCTCCCGGCCCAAATGACCGTTTTCCCCGGCATGAGGATTAAGCCCGCACACCAGTATTTTCGGGTGAGCTATGCCAAAGCGCGAGCGCAGTTCGTGATCCAGAATCCGAATCACCGTCCGTAACCGGGTATGGGTAATGGCTTGACTGACTTCCGACAGCGGCAGATGCGTCGTCGCCAGCGCCACCCGCAAGCCCGGCGTTGCCAGCATCATCACCGGATGTCCGCCGGTAATGCCTGCAATAAATTCGGTATGCCCGCTAAAAGGCAAGCCCGCATCGTTGATGATGCCTTTATGGACAGGCCCGGTGACCATCGCATCAAAAATCGCGTCCATGCAGCCTTTGGTCGCTTTGGTGATGGTTTTTAACACATAGCGGCTATTGGCCGCATTCAATTGCCCGCACCGAACGGGTTCCGCCAGTTCCACCGGCAATACCGTCAAGCGTCCGGCACTCTGGGCGGTGGCAGGCATAGCGCTGTCGAATTCTGTTATCTGAAGCGGTAAACCTAACTGTCCGGCGCGCTCTTCCAATAATTGCGGACTAGCTATGACGATGATTTCGCAGGGCAAATCCTGCTGCGCGAGCTGAATGCAAAGATCGGGGCCTATGCCTGCGGGTTCTCCGGGTGTTAATGCAATACGCGGTACGGGTAGCCTGGTTGTCATCTGGGAACTGAGATAAAAAAAGAATAATTTTACAGTATAACGACCGGGATTATTTTAAAAAAACGCTGATTTAAAAGATAAGGACTATGGATAGAATCCTGTCCCATCTCTATGACTGTCTAAGTCTATGCTATGGAAAAATCCCGATCCATCGTTCAGACTATAACCGCCGCCCGCCTCGCAGACATTGCAACAAGCCCAGGCAAAAACGCGCTTGGGGAGTCAACATGCCGCCTTCGCAGACGAAAAATGAAAGAGAACACAGCTTGAGAATGATATAAACGCCACAAAAACAGTTGGACATCAAGTCCTTGATGGGACAAACTCAACTGTAATGTGCAATGTGCGGTGGATTACTTTTATATCGGCAGTAAAATTCCTGCCGGAGGGATGGCGGAGCGGACGGGGCTCGAACCCGCGACCACCGGCGTGACAGGCCGGTATTCTAACCAACTGAACTACCGCTCCGCAGTTCGAGCCGGGTATTCTATAAGATTAAATCACCCTGTCAAGAATAAAGACCGACACCGACCCCGCGACGCTCTTTTTACGCCGTAACACAAGCAGACCAAAAATAGACTAAAATTACGCTATTGATACACGCACAATGGAACATTCAATGCCCGTATTAAATCAAGACAGAGAATGCCTGACTTCCGTCTTATCCCCCATTTTAAAAACTGATCTATCCCAAGCAATGCATTATTTAGTTTCCTTGTTTTTTTTCATTTTTTTCGTCAATGTTGCTGCGGCAGATGACTTTGATGCCAAAGTTTCCAGCCAGAACAAAGTTGACCCCATAGTACAGCTGACAGTAAAAGAACGGGCGTGGTTAGCGAATCATAAAAAGATCAGGATTGCTTTTGACGGCTCATTGCCGCCTTATAGCTTCATCAACGATTCGGGACAGCTTGAAGGTATTGCCATCGAAGTCATGAACACCCTGAGCAAGCGACTGGGCATTACATTTGAAACTTATCCCAATACCAGCTGGAATAAACTATACGAAGCAGCGGCAGCGCATAAAGTTGATGTCGTCGCTACGATGGTCAATCGGCCGGACCGCAGGCAGTTGTTTATCTTCACACAGCCCTATCTGATCAAATCATTGGTTATCATGACCAAAAGAGATAACACCACCATTAAAAATCAAAGCGATCTTGTGGGAAAAACCGTCACGATGGTCAAAGGTTACCAATTTGTTGATCGGGTTATTAAGGAGTTGCCTTCAGTCACTCCCTATTTTGTGGTCTCTATGCTGGATGGGCTAAAGGCCGTCAGTACAGAAAAGGCCGATGCAGCCATTACGTTTATGGCCACAGCCAGTTATCTGCAAACCAAATATCTTCTGACTGATCTGAAAATTGCAGCCTTCTATGATCTCAATAGCGCCAATGAAAGCATTAATGAGAGCATCGCCGTACGTAATGACTGGCCGGTTCTGGCAGACATTTTACGAAAGACGCTGGTCACTATAAGTGAAGAAGAAATGCAGAATATCCACGCCAAATGGGTTCCCAGCATTAAACCCTCAATTGACTACGAACTGATTCGAAAAATGGTAGCGGCGTTCGTCATTGTACTGGTCTTATTACTGCTATGGATTGCCCGGGTTCGCAGACAAAACAAGAAAATAGAACGGTCAAAAACCGAAGTCCAGACCACCAACAAAATCCTGCAAGCATTGAAAAGCGATCTTGAACATCTGGTCGTAAAGCGGACCGCCGAGCTGCACTCCAGCGAACATAAATTCCGTAGCCTGGTTGAAAACCTGCGTAATGAATACTTTTTTTATCAGCGCGATTGCAAAGGTATATTCACTTACATCAGTCCCTCAATAACCAATATACTTGGATACACTGTGGATGAATTTATGATTCATTATCATGAATATCTTACCGACAATCCGATAAACCTTAAAATTGATGAGTATAGCCAAAGCATACACAGTTCGCCTTATCAGTTAGAAATATACAATGCACAGAAAAATATCCACTGGCTTGAAGTGACAGACACCCCTGTTTATGATGAATATAATAAATATATAGGCGTTGATGGCATTGTGCATGACATCACTTTGCGCAAACAGGCTGACGATCGCTTAATCTGGCTATCTTATTACGATGAGTTAACCGGCCTGGCTAACCGCCGGTTATTCGCCGACCAGCTTCAACAAATCATCAGTATGGCGCATCGCACCAACGAATCGGTTTCGCTTTTTTACATGGACCTGGATCGCTTCAAGTTTGTCAATGACACGATGGGACATGCTATTGGTGACGAAGTACTAAAAGAAACGGCCAGAAGAATTTCCTCCACTCTGCGTGACTCCGATATAGCCGCCCGCCTTGGCGGCGATGAATTCGCGCTATTACTACCGGAAACCGATGCTGATGGCGCGGCGCCGGTTGCCGAAAAAATCCTGAGAAAGTTACGGGAGCCTTATATTTTTGATGAGTTGGAATTTACTCTGGGCGGCAGTATCGGCATTGCGGTTTATCCTCAAAATACCAGCAGTGGCGAAACCCTGGTTCATTTTGCCGATACGGCAATGTATCACGCAAAGCAGGGAAAGCATGGGGTTTCCTTCTATTCCGAAAGCATGCAGCAAAAGAAAACAATCGGGTAATAAAACAGGTTTACGCCCGCTTCATACCATCACCGCCAATAAGTCAAGCATCATTGGCGGATAACTTTAGGCGCTATTTTTAGATTTAATAACCCACGCGCTGCCCTTCATATCGATATTCACTGTGTCCGGTTATTGTCAAAATATCAATAACTGACCCGAATGCCCAGCTCCGCACTGCGCCCTGGCTCCGGGGCGAAATTACGCAGATACGATGTAGAATTGCGGATATTTTCGTTCAGCATGTTCTTACCTTTCGCGAACAAAAGTACCTCCGAGTCGCCAAAGCTCGCCAAGCGGTATTGCGCCCCCAGATTCAACAACAAATAGCCGGGCGTGTTTGAGTCATGTTCGCCTGAATGATTCTGCGCTTCGCCCCGGGTCAATCGGGCATTGGTCGACCAGTCATTTTTCTCGTAACTCAGTTGCAAGCCGTAGCGCAACGGCGGCATACGGGGAACGTTGCCGCCCTGTTCAAAGGTGCCGCGGGTATAGTCGCCGAATAAGGTCAGATCGATCGCGCCGTAACGATTTTGCATCAGCGGGAACACGGTTTGGGCTTCAAAGCCTTTGAAAATGGCGGCGGTCTGGCGACTTGCCACAACAGGAACGCAACTTGCCCCCGCTGAACAAACCGCTTCCATGGTTTCGCTATCCCTGTTAAACACGTCCCCAGTGCGTTGCTGGTAAATGTAGTCACCGACCCAATTGTGGAAAAGATTTAACTCCGCCGTCATCCAATCGGCCTTGTAGCGATAGCCCAGATCCAGGTTATTGGACAGTTCCTTATTGAGGTTGGCATTGCCCAATTCGTAGCTGTGCGTAGCCTCATGAACGCCGTTGGAAAACAATTCCTGTATCTGCGGCGCGCGTTGCGAGTGCGTAAATGCCAGACTGACTTGATGACGGTCGGTGATGTCCCACAATGCCGAGGCCGAGCCGCTGATGGGTACATAAGTCAGGCGGTTGCGGTTTTCCGGCGCGATGGTTTGCCATTCGCCGCGAGCACCCAGCTCATAGGTGACAGCGCCGATTTTGAACGATTCGACATCAAACAGACCATAGGAATCAAGGTCGGTACGCGGCACTAGGGCTTCTGCGCCTAAAGCGGCAAATTGGCTATTGACCGATTGAAAGCCCAACACGCCGTTTAATATACCGATGGGCTTGTGTTCAAGCTCCAGCCGACTTTCGTAAGACTTATTCAGGAATGTCGTGGCAGGTGTGCCGTTGTCCATCTCGACATGCTTGTAATCGGTATAGCCGAATTTCATCCGCAACTCTTCAGCCAGCGCGAAAGGCTTATTCAGTTGCCCTTTAAAATCGTATTTGGTTTGAGTCAAATCGATAGTCACCGGCGCACTGCCGCTGCCATCCGGCGGAATGCCGTAATTTTTTTCCAGGCTGTTGATTGAAACACCGATTAAACCGGCATCGCCGATTTTCGAAACTCCGACCGAGCCGCCGCGCGACCGCGCTTTTGAATTATCGATAAGCCCGTTGGGATTGTTCACGATATTCAGGCCGGGATCGGTTGCGCGAGCAGCCTCTTCATCTATCGCAGAGCCGCCGATATGGGTATTGCCCTGGTCGCGGTAAAAACCATCGACATGATAGGCCATGCCGCTTTTTCCGCCTTCCAGCTTGATGGCACTGGAGGTCTCGTTGGTTGCCGAATCGTAGCGTTGCTCACCGGCACCGCCGATCAGTTTATCCGGGGCTTGCTCTGGAATCCGGTTATCGATCACATTCACCACGCCGCCGATGGCGCCGTTTCCGTACAACAGCGTTGACGGCCCACGCAACACTTCAATGCGTTCCACCAAAATCGGCTCCACGCCGTTGGCATGATCCGGGCTCAATGACGAAACATCATTATTGCCCAGACTGTTCTGCATGACCCGCACCCGGGGCCCGGATTGCCCGCGAATAACTGGCGTACCCACCCCGGAACCGAATGATTGGCTGGTAATACCGAGCTCGTTTTTGAGCGTATCGCCGATAGTCGTCCCGGTTTTCATGCGCAACGAGTCGCCCGTCAATACCGTTACCGGCTTGGCCGATTTTGCAGTGGAATGTTTGATGCCGGTACTGATGACGACGATGTCATCCAGTTTGTGAATATCATCGTCAGCCGCATAGGCATTAGCCCCTATTGCGCCTGTCGATAACAAAATAACAGCCAGTTTTTTATTCATAGGTTTTTGAACGCGTTGCTTGAATAATGAGAAATGTTATAACATAGCATCTACTGGATGCTCTGCTTGGAAAAAATAGCGCCATTAGACTTGCTCGCTACTCATGGTCTGCGCGCAGGTTGCGCATATGCCATGAATTTCGATAGCCTTGCTATGCACAATGAAATCCGCCTGTTTGATTTCCTGCGACAAGGCCTGCATAACATCGGGAGCCGACCGCTCTTCCACTTCCTGACAGTTATTGCAGATCAGCAATAACTGTTCATGCTGATGCCCCGAGCAACGGCAACCGACAAAGGCATTGAGGCTTTCCACCCGATGAATCAGGCCCTGCTCGATCAAAAAGTCCAGTGCGCGGTAAATCGTTGCGGGTTTTGCGGCATTTTGCAGGGGTTTGATGCGATCCAGCAGCTCATAAGCTTTGACGGCTTTATGACTGTCCCAGATCAGCTCCAGCACTTGATGGCGGATCGGAGTTAATTGCACGCCGCGCACCACGCACAAATGCTCGGCAGTGCCTAATGCCTCGCTGACACATTTTTTATGATCGTGCCCCGAGGAATGGGAATGACTTACTTCGGCAGGTGTGTTCATTGCAAAAACCGTTTATCTGAAAGCGAATGTTATATTATAACATTCGCTAGGATTTCACAAGCCGTGCCTGTTACCGGGCGACAAACCGAGTATGAGTTTCCCACCCGCCAGGCGGCACGGACAGATGCCCGCTCCTTATTTTCGGAAGAGGCTAAATCTTTACAAAGCGCTTTATTTAATTGAAACTACCCCCGTCCATACGGCAAGACAGTGAAATGGGCATTAAAAAAACCATGCTTAATAGCTTTACGTTAGGCGCCGGGATTTCAATTCCACCTTATAGAGAGATAAGACATGCAAAAAGGACGTTTAAATATGAAAAAATGGCTTTTAGTCGGCATCACCGCCTTAACAGCTTCGGCAGCAAGCAGTGTCGTCGTAGCCGAGGCCAAACAAGATTTCACCTTGGTCAACAAAACGGGTTACACCATTGACCAAGTTTATGTCTCCCCAAATGCTGCAGATAATTGGTTAGATGATGTCCTGGGCCAAGACGTTTTAGAGGATGGTCAGAAAGCTAATATAAAATTTCACAGTGCCAATGAAATCTGCAAATATGACTTAAAGGTTATTTATGACGATAAAGAGGAAGTGGAATGGACTGATATTAACCTTTGCGAGGAAGAAAAAATCACCATCCACTGGAACAAGAAAAGCGGTGAGTCGTCAGCCACTTTCGATTAACCGTTAATCGTTTGCTTAGATATTGTCGAAAAATGGGGACAGCTAGACAGGAGTCAATGCCCCCCCAAAATCGATAGGCCTTGTGTTTTCATGAAGCGTTTTGAGCAGGGAAAACACAGGCGTTAATTGATTGATTGATTTTTAGGCTTGTTTTGGACTCGGATGCCCAAAACAAGCTTTATCGCAAAAACTTAGCTCAGCGTTTTTTCTTATCTCGCTAAGCCTGTAACACAAAAAACACTATTCCTTATTCCACGATTTTTTGTCATAGCCTAAAGAAGTTAAAGCCGCGCGCTCTGCTTCGCTTAATTTAGCCCATGAAGTTTCTTCAGAAGCCGGAGACTCAGATTCAGATCCCCAGATCCTGCCATTCCAGCCTAAAACGGCCCAAAGTTTTTTCTCATCGGCGGACAGATCGTCCCAAGTAAAGTTTCCCCAGAATTCATTGACATCCCCCGTAGGCTTACGCACGCCTGCTTTGGCTTTGGCAGCGCCTACATTAGCTTCAGAGGTGGTTATAACGACCTTTTCAACTTCAACAGGCGTAGCTGTTTTCTCAGCCAGTACGGGCGTAACGGCAACAGCTCCCTCGACAGGTGCAGACGTAGTAGCTTGCGGGTCAATATCTATCCGCTTGCCAGTACCCTTTTCTTCAAGGACGAGGCTGTTGATTTTCCATTGCCCCAATTCTTTTACCGCATCAAAATAGACAGTCCCCTTGCCTTTAGATCCCTCTACGCCAAAAGAAATAGTTGCTTTGCCACTCGGTTCTGAGGTTTCTATGTTCCCGGACGGTAAGCCTGTGGAAAAAGGCTTGCCAATTATTTCTGATGCTTGCCGGCTACTCTCAAATTGGGATTCTGCTAATTTGAAAGCGTCTGAATCCTTCATTGATGACATTATAATAAAAAACAGGCCCGCAAAAGCTGCGATAAAAAACAAATAAACAATAGCTGTCCAGTAAGCCCATTTTTTCTGGACGGCCTTGAAGTGTTCAATGCTTTCCCATTCTTTATTTTGCCATGCCCATGCGCTGCCTTTAACACCAAGCACAAAGGGCATGATGAAGTTTACAAAGGGAACAAACATGAGCAAAGCTATGAACGTGTTATTGCCAATGCCCCAAATCCAGTTTAATAAAAAAGCCCCCCAGTTCCATCCGTCAATTTCTGCCGGAACTATTGCTTTTTTGCCTTGGCCTGAAGTGTTTTCCATAATGCTTTCCTGTGATATGAGTCAAATTGCCTAATATATACGATAAATAGTTAAGCCAACTTTGAAGCAGGCAAGGCAAGCTTTGGACTCCGGAAAATTCAGATGCCGGAGTTCAGGCTTGCCTTGCCGTTTAAGAATCTAAACCAACCGTCCCCACAAATCGTATTCATCCGCTTCTTCAAGCTCGACATCGACGAAGTCACCGACTTTAAGATGCGTCGCGCCATCGATAAAAACCTGTCCGTCGATTTCCGGCGCATCGGCTTTGCTTCTTGCCACCGCGCCTTCTTCGACCACTTCATCGATCAACACCGTTTCGATTCGGCCTACCCGTTGCTGCAAACGCGCCGCGCTGATTTCGGACTGATGCGCCATAAACCGTGCCAAACGTTCCTGTTTGACTTCTTCCGGCACCTGATCGGGCAAATCATTGGCGACCGCGCCTTTGACCGGCGAATAGGCAAAGGCGCCGACCCTGTCCATTTGCGCTTCGCTCATAAAATCCAATAACTCTTCAAATTCCTGCTCGGTTTCACCAGGGAAGCCGACGATAAACGTACTGCGCAAGGTAATATCGGGACAGATTTCCCGCCATGCTTTGATGCGTTCCAGGTTATTCTCGCTAGCCGCCGGACGCTTCATTAATTTAAGAATGCGGCTGTTGGCA
>Ga0208510_100631_pt1 | contig 10938 bp, 10 predicted proteins | sample LakWasMet33_HOW6_2_FD_183875 | JGI IMG/M metagenome (GOLD analysis project Ga0208510, IMG submission 183875) | Freshwater sediment methanotrophic microbial communities from Lake Washington under simulated oxygen tension - Sediment Metagenome... | ecosystem: Environmental > Aquatic > Freshwater >...
CGGAAAATCGTAGGGTGGATAAGCGTAGCGCATCCACCAAAACCGATGCAAACGATGATGATCCGATCTACCGAGCTGCCAAGCTGATCCGGCAAGGCTACATTATCGCAATCAAAGGCTTGGGCGGGTTTCATCTGGCCTGCGATGCAGCCAATGCGGATGCCGTCAATCGGCTGCGCGAACGCAAGCGTCGCTATGCCAAACCGTTTGCGTTGATGGCTGGGGATATGGAAACCATCGCCCGCTACGCCATTATGGACGATCAGGAAACGCTCGCCCTACACGACAAAGCCGCGCCGATTGTGTTGCTGGCAGCGCAGGGTGAAACGCTTGCGCCCGGCGTCGCACCGGACGATGACAAACTCGGTTTCATGTTGCCGTACACGCCGCTGCACACATTGTTATTACAGGATTTGGATGCGCCCATCGTGCTGACCTCCGGCAATATCAGCGACGAGCCGCAGTGCATCGGCAACGACGAGGCGCGGGAAAAACTGGCCGATATTGCCGATTATTTGCTGCTGCATGATCGGCCCATCGTCAATCGGCTGGATGATTCAGTCATGCGCTTGATGGATGGAAACATGCGCTTACTACGCAGAGCGCGCGGTTACAGCCCTGAGGCACTGATATTGCCGCCCGGTTTCGAGCAGGCCGACCATATCCTGGCGATGGGCGCAGAGCTTAAGAACAGTTTTTGTTTGCTGAAAAACGGCCAAGCTGTCGTTTCCCAGCATATCGGCGATCTGGAAAATGCCGCCGTTCAGCGCGACTACCGCAATGCTATCGATTTGTACAAAAATCTTTACGGCTTCAAGCCAGAGCGTATCGCCGTCGATCATCATCCAGGGTTTCTATCGACCCAATACGGCCAAACATTGGCCGAATCCGTTATGCCGGTGCAGCATCATCACGCCCACTTGGCCGCCTGCCTCGCCGAGCACGGCGTCGCATTGAATGCGCCGCCGGTATTGGCCGCCATTTTCGACGGTTTAGGCCTGGGCGACGACGGTGCCTTATGGGGCGGCGAGTTTCTGTCGGGCGATTATAGAGGCTACACCCGGCTCGGCCATTTCCAGCCTATCGCCTTGCCCGGCGGCACGCAGGCCATGCGCGAACCCTGGCGCAATACCTATGCGCAACTGTTGCATTATTTCGACTGGCAAACAGTGCAACAGGATTATGCCGATCTGGACATCGTCAAATTGCTGGCAAGCAAGCCGCTTGCGATGCTGGCGACGATGATTTCCAAAAATCTCAATTCCCAGTCCAGCACCAGTTGCGGTCGCTGGTTCGATGCCTTCGCCGCTACGCTCGGCTTGCACAGCGAACAGGTTCATTACGAGGGCCAGGCTGCGATTGCGCTGGAAATTCTGGCTGCGCCGTTGTTTGCCGATGAGCAAGCATACTCTCAAGCCTGGGCAATCGACCGTAGCGGCGAGTTGTCGGTGTTAAGTTGGCAAGGATTATGGCTGGCCGTGCTGGCCGATCTTAAGCGCGGCGTCGATAAAGCCCGCATTGCCGCGCGCATTCATCATAGCTTGAGCGCCGCGACAGTCGGGCTTTTGGATGCGCTAAGCCGCCAAACCGGTATCGACAGCATCGTGCTTAGTGGCGGCGTCTTTCAAAACCGCTTGTTGCTGGAAGCGGTGTCCGGGGAACTGCGGCGGCACGGCAAAACGGTGCTGTCGCCGCAGCGCTATCCGATGAACGACGGCGGTTTGGCATTGGGGCAGGCGGCGATTGCAGCTGCGCGCAGTCTTTGAGGCGGGTTTTTAAAACCACTCCAGGCGATACAAATCCGGACGTCGATTAGCGAGATTACGCGCCGCGCCGCGAGTGCGGACTTGTTTTAATAAATCCAAGTTAACATCGGCAATCAAGGTCATTTCGGTGTTTGGCGTCGCTTCCGCTAAGATCGCATCATGCGGGAATGAAAAATCGCTGGGACTGAAAATGGCCGCTTGCGCGTATTGGATGTCCATGTTTTCGGCATGCGGCAAGTTTCCGACGCTGCCGGTAATCGCGACAAAACATTCATTTTCAATGGCGCGGGCATGAGAGCAATAACGCACCCGTTGGTAGGCATTCTTGGTGTCGGTCCAGAACGGCACGAAAATAATTTGCGCACCTTGAATGGTCGCCAAGCGGGCAAGCTCGGGGAATTCGGAATCGTAACAAATCAATACCGCGATTTTTCCGCAATCGGTATCGAACACTTTTAACGCATCGCCGCCTTGAACGCCCCAGCAACTGACTTCATCAATGGTGACATGGATTTTGTATTGAGCTTCAAAAGTGCCGTCGCGTCTGAGCAGCCACGACACATTATAGAGTTCATGGTTGCTATACTCGGGCATAGAACCGGCAATGATATTAATGTTGTAAGACATGGCCATTTCCAACAGGCCGTTTCTTATTTCGCTGGTAAAGCCCGCCAAGGCCCGAATGGCATCGGGAGGGCTTTTATCATTAAACAAGCCCATCAGCGGTGCGCTCATATACTCGGGAAAGAGTACAAAATCGGCATGGTAACCGGCGACTGCATCGATGAAAAATTCGGCATGCTTGAGCAATTCTTCGACGCTGCTTAAAGTTCGCATCTGCCATTGCACCACGCCTAAGCGGATGACGTTTTTGGAGCCGCCAAGCGAGGGCGTTTTATCGACAAAATCAAGATTGACCCATTCAAGCAGGGTCGCAAATCCCTTTGAATCGACATCGACAGGCAGATAGCCGGTTAACAGCTTGCGCACATGGAAGCCGTTAAACAGCTGAAATGAAAGCACCGGATCATAAATTTCCCGATTCTTGACCTCTTCGATATAACGCACCGGCGTTAAGGTGTCGGCGTATTTGGCATAGCCGGGAATCCGTCCGCCGGCAATAAAACGGCGTAGATTCAGGTTTCGGCATAACTCTTTGCGCGCATCGTACAAGCGTCGGCCCAAGCGCAGCCCCCGGTACTTCGGATGGACAAAAATATCGACGCCGTACAAGGTGTCGCCGAGCGGGTTATGATGGGTCAGATAGCCGTTGCTGGTAATTTGAGCGTAAGTATGGACATCGCCAAAGCGGGCATAATCTACGACCATGCTTAATGCGGCGGCCACTAATTGGCCGTTATCTTCAATGACAATCTGGCCTTCAGGAAAACGGGTAATTTGGGAGGTATACTGGTCTTTCTTCCAGGCTCCGCCCAAATTACCGTAGACATGCTCCATTAAAATCGCAATATTATCGTAATCGTCAAGGGTCAGATGACGAAGCAGAAGCTTATGTTTTTTGATCTTGTCTTTTTTCATAGCCGAACAGTATAACTTTGCTTTTTGACGGCTTTATGACAATGCGATTAATTCATTATTATTTCGAAGAATTCGGACGGCCTGTTTTAACTTTTTCAACCTGTTCGATGGCTTGTTTGAGTTCGGCAAGGCTCAATTGGGTAAGCAACTGGAGTCCTGCACGAAGCAGTTCGCCTTTTTTTACATGGATTCCCTCGGCCAGACAGGTTTGCTTGAGTTCTGAAATTTTCAGGTAATCATGTTCAGGAAAAGAAAAGCTATCCCTGATTACTTTTTCTTTAATGGCTTTTCTTTTTTTTACCGGAATCTCCGCATCTTTTTCAGGTATCTCAACGGCTTCTTTGGCTTCAGTCGTATTGCCGTCTTTTGTTGTTGATGGTTTTTTTAAGGTTTTTTTGGTTACTTTTTGCTCTGTTAACGATTCGGCAAGCGGTTGATTTTCCGGCTGTTCAATTGCGGTTTTCTGGGCTTTAGGTTGTCTTGGACTCATCATTATTCTCCGTCATACTTAAATAAAATAAACAGTATATACCGTTTATACTGTTTTTATATTTGTATTTTGTTAAATAAATCTAACTCGGTTCAATGCAGGCGCGGCGTTGCGCGGCGTGCCGAAAATTCGAATGAGGCCGTTATTTGCTACATCAATGCAGATGAACGGCCAGCCAGACGGTGTGAAGGCCGGGCGGCGTCCATTCAACCCGGTGTCGGGTATGCGCGGGAATCAGCAGATAATCGCCGGCATTCAAATGAAAGGTTTGACGGTCTTTTTCGTAAAGGAGTGTTGCCTGTCCCTGAAGCAGTATTACCCATTCATCCCAATCCTGATCGTACCATTGTCCTGCCGGAGTCATATGGCCTTGAGAAACAATGCGTTCAATTTGGATATTGTCCCGTTTGAAAAGGCACTCAAACAGCTCCTCCGGTAATTGATCCGGTATGTTTTTAAGAAGGTTGGAATTAACAGCAGTCATCCGATTTTCGAATCGATAGAGGGGGGATTTTATGAGTTCAAGGGCAAAAAGGTATTGTATAGTAGTTGTTTTAGATACTTAGCAAAACCAGGGGCTTAAACTTAAATTCCGCAGCTGAAATCAGCCAAATTGCGTAACATGCTGATTACCTATCGGTGGCGAATAGGAATTTTTTATATCGTATTGTATTAAAATGTTTTTTTGCTAATTCAATTTTTTAATCGCGGTATTTAAGTTAAAATGCGCCCCTGTCTAAATTTCTTCAGCCTACATCCATGCTAAATTACGCGTCCCCGCAAGTTGCTGTTATCGGTGGGGGTCCGGCTGGGCTGATGGCTGCGGAAGCGCTTAGTCGTGCCGGGGTTCAGGTCGATGTTTACGACGCCATGCCATCGCTCGGTCGTAAGTTTTTGCTGGCCGGCATCGGCGGTTTGAATATCACCCATAGCGAAGCTTATGACACCTTCTGCACTCGCTATGGCGACCGCCGGCCGCAGCTCCGGGCATTGCTCGACCGATTGCCGCCGAGCGCCTTGCGCGCATGGGTACACGGGCTGGGCATTGATACTTTTATCGGCAGCTCGGGCCGAGTATTTCCCACGCAGATGAAAGCGGCGCCGTTGTTACGGACTTGGCTGCACCGCCTTCGCAGTGCCGGTGTGCGCCTGCACGTGCGTCATCGCTGGGTGGGCTGGAATGCCGATGGCGCATTGCGGCTGGTCAATCCGGGCGGAGAAATTTTGATCAAGCCGCAGGCGACGGTATTGGCGCTGGGCGGGGCCAGTTGGCCGCAACTGGGATCGGACGGAGCCTGGGTGTCATGGTTGCTGGCTCGTGGCGTAGAGATCGCCCCATTGCAAAGTGCTAATTGTGGCTTCGAGGTGGCGTGGAGTTCGTATTTGCGCGACAAATTTGCCGGTGTTCCACTCAAATCGGTGACGATGGCATTTACCGATATGCGCGGCCATACCGAGCAGCGGCAAGGTGAAATGGTGATTAGCGCGCATGGCGTGGAAGGCAGCCTGATCTACGCGTTTTCAGGGCGAATGCGCGACTACTTGAATGCCCATGGCAGCGCTACCTTCACGCTTGATCTGGCGCCTGGACGCGACGTTGAACGGGTGTTGGCCGAAGTCAGTCATCCCCGCGGATCACGGTCCGTATCGAGCCACTTGAAGAGCCGCGTCGGCATGACCGGCGTCAAGATTGCCTTGCTGCATGAGGCGCTCAGTAAGGAGCAATTTGCCGATGCTGCCACGCTGGCGGCGACGATTAAGGCCTTGCCGATTACTGTGCGCGGAACCCGGCCTATTGCCGAAGCGATCAGCAGCGCCGGCGGCGTGTGCTTTGACAGCCTTGATCAAAACCTCATGCTCACCGCTCTGCCCGGCGTATTTATCGCCGGCGAGATGCTTGACTGGGAAGCGCCGACCGGCGGCTATTTGTTAACCGCCTGTTTTGCCGGCGGGCGTGTTGCAGGGGAGGGCGTATTGGCTTGGTTGCAGAGCGAAGGTAAATCGCTGTCAACATCATAAAATAAACTAAAATACTAACAAAAGAATTACCGGATCAAAGTCTATGTCGAAGAAAAAGGTCGCAAATGTTTTTAACTTTTACCAGGGTAGCGTACAAGGGCGGCTATGAAAACTCCAAAAAGTATTGAACCGCTGGTTCGGGACGGCCTCGTCGATGAGGTGCTTCGTCCGTTAAAGAGCGGTAAAGAGGCGGCTGTCTACGTTGTGCTTTCCGAAGGCGAGATACGCTGCGCTAAAGTCTATAAAGATGTTAACAAACGCGGCTTCCATAAACAGGCCCAATATCAGGAAGGGCGCAAGGTGCGAAACAGCCGTCAGGCGCGCGCGATGGAAAAAAGCAGCCGGTTTGGGCGGCAGCAGCAGGAAGAGGTATGGCAAAATGCCGAAGTGGATGCGTTATACCGTCTCGCCGCCGCCGGCGTGCGCGTTCCGCAGCCTTACAATTTCGTTGAAGGCGTGTTGTTGATGGAGTTGGTTACCGACGAACACGGCAACGCCGCGCCCAGATTAAACGATCTTGAATTGAGCCGCGAGCAAGCGCTTGAATACCACGGCTTGCTGATTAAGGAAGTGGTCAGGATGCTTTGCGCCGGACTTGTGCATGGCGATCTTTCCGAATACAACATACTGGTTGACGGCAACGGCCCGGTCATCATCGATCTGCCCCAAGCGGTCGACGCAGCGGCGAACAATAATGCCGCCAGAATGCTGGAACGCGACGTCGATAACTTGGCCGATTATTTCGGCCGCTTTGCTCCCGAGCTGCTGGCTACCGAATACGGCAAAGAGATCTGGAAGCTCTATGAAACAGGCGATTTGACTCCGCAAGTCGAATTGACCGGTCGATTTAAGGCCAGTACCAAAGTGGCCGATGTGCGCAGCATCATGCGGGAAATCAATGATGCGCGAGATGAAGCGATGCAACGGCGTTATGAACATGAAGATTAAGTTATGAGTGACAAGCAACCGCGAAATCCGCTGCATGGCGTTACCTTGGAAAGGATGCTGACCGAGCTGGTAGCGGATTACGGTTGGGACGGGCTGGGCAGTTTGATCGACATCCGATGCTTTAATAACGATCCCAGCATCAAATCGAGTTTGAAGTTTTTAAGGAAGACCGAGTGGGCGAGAAAACAGCTTGAAATGCTGTATCTCGAAAAAAAACAAGGCTGAATTGGGCGGCCCCGTAGCCTTATTCCCGATGTGCCTGACTTGCGTTCAGCGCAATCCCCCGTCGTTTAAAACAAAACCATCCAGCCTTAAGCACTTGAGGGTTTAAGCGCCATGACGCCCAAGAACATATGATTGGGTTTGTCCGTCGTAAAAATCCGTCAATTTCATCCTCGTTTGCACCTGATTTTGCTACGGCGTTTTGCGCAAAGCTATAAGTAATGTCCCCAATTGAAAGCCCCGCGTAGTTATGTTGGAATCAACAGTTCGTGTTGTTGGAGATAGCTATCCATGCCGTGATTTGCTGATAGAGCCTTCCCGCGAAGACCGTGAGAACGATAAAACACCTGGAGCATAATGAATGAGCGGTCTGCAACGCATGCTGGACGATATTGAAATGGAAGTTAACCTGACCCGGCAGCTGATCGGTAAGGATGCCTTGGACGACAGAGTCATGGCGGCGATAAAACAAGTGCCTCGACATAAGTTTTTGCCTGTCCAGGTTCGCTTGCTTGCCTACGATAACGGCCCTGCGCCGATCGGCTCCGGGCAGACCATTTCCCAGCCGTATATCGTCGCCCTGATGACCGACCTATTGAATGTCAAGCCTACCGATACCGTGCTGGAAATCGGCACCGGTTCCGGCTATCAGGCGGCGATTCTGTCGAAACTGGTCAAGCAGGTTTACTCGCTTGAAATAATAGAAGAGCTGTCCATTAAAGCGCGCCGCCGACTTGAAAAACTGGGCTACGACAATGTCACGGTACGCACCGGCGACGGCCGTCACGGCTGGCCGGAACATGCGCCTTTTGACGGCATTATCGTCACCGCCGCTACCCCGTATATTCCCCAAGCCCTGATCGAACAACTGCGCCCGGGCGCTCGCATGGTCGTACCGGTGGGATTTCCCTTCAGCTATCAGCAACTGATGGTTGTAGAAAAAAAGGCCGACGGCAAAATTGACAGCCAACATATTCTCGATGTCAGTTTTGTACCGCTTACCGGCGAGTGCGACACGGAAAACACGAAAATGATCGATAGATGCCAAACGGTGAACAGTTACCGAAGAGCAATGGTTTTACCGATGTTGCATATCTTTTCGTGTCTTTCGCGGACGACTGATTTTTCTCTTATCGCCTATTAAACGGGCGGGAGCAATAAATATGTCATCAAATCTTAATATCCTGAAATGGTTATTCGCGCTGGTGCTTATTTTCGGCGGATTTACCGTTTACAAGGTTTTTGGGGTGCTGGCAACTGACGTCGGCAATAAAGAATACGTATGGCTGTTAAAAATTATCTCCGAGTTCGGTTTGTTTACGTCGGTGGTGATTTCAGTGGGTTTTTTTCATCACTGGATCATCGCTACCGAAGAGCGCAAAGAAACCGAAAAGATATTTCAGAACGTACTGACCAAGTATATCGATAAAACGGTCATCAACGCCAAGAAGCGGGGCTTTTTAGGGATAACCGAAAAAGAATTGGATTTTTCCGAAATCATGCACAGCCTGTATCCCGGCGATTACGTGTACTGGCTAATCACCTTCGATCCGCGCTATCGGCATTATTGTCGGGAGTTTGAACTCGCCATTAAAAAAGGCGTGCATTTCAGGATGCTTGTTTTGAAGGACGGTCCGGCTTCAGAACTCCACGCCAAGGAAATTATCGGCTTTGGCGCTGAGGAATTCCGGCAATATAACCGCTTGTTTTTATCATCGCTCGAAGATATAGCGGGACACATCACTGAAAAGGATGGCGGGACGCTGGGCGTATTCGTCTACGATTACGACAACTTGCCCAGCACGCCTTTGTTTATGGTTCTGCGCAAGAAAACCAAAGTCCTGGAAATATTTAACAGCTTTTACCTGTCCGAACCGATAGGCAGAATGCCTTATTTACATTGGCAGTCTGAACTGAAAAGCGACACCAGTAACTTTTTTGAATCGGAACAGTGGAGCATGCCGGATCTTTTTATAGACTATTTTCACCGGCGCTGGATGGTGGAAAGACATAAATTAACCACGGTCGATAACGAAAAAGCCCCCTACAACGATTTTATTTATGCGCCCGCTTCGGCCAGGAAAAAGTGCTTCAGCCTTAATGGTGAGTCCGACACGCTAACTAGCCCCGATAGCGCGTGATACCGGCTCCAGCGTCGACGTCGCGTTGTGTTCAGGAATGAGCATGAAAATAATTTGAGCGATTCGCAGGTAAGAATATGGTTGGTAATAATTTCCCGAAACTTAAAGTTATCATTCCCACGCTCTGCGTGGGAATGCAGTCTGAACCGCTCTGCGGTTCGCCAGCATCACCCTCGTTCCCACGCGTTGCGTGGGAACGCAGTGCAGGACGCGCCGCGTCCCGTATACGCAATACGCCGGTCGTAACTCGCGGCGCAGCGCGCCGTTAACTGCATTCCCACGCAGCGCGTGGGAACGAGAGAACGAGAGAGTGTTCCGGTCTGTATGGCAACTCTCGGGCAGGGTTATGTATAACGACGAGCGCAGCGCGAGGGAATCCTAAGCGGAAGTTATTATTGACGGAGTCCTAAGTGGGTAGCGGGTGTGCAAGCTTTGCTTGCGTTTGCAGGCGAAGCCCGCACTCCGGCCATTGGCAACTTGCTCGCGTTATTTGCTGCGTGTTTCTTATAATCGCGCAGCACAGCGCGCTATTTATGGTATAGATAACGCAACCGATAAACGTGGAAAAAGCACAAAAAACACGAAAATACTTAAAGAGATACTTGGTTGCAGGACTCACCCAACGGATAAATGGCTAAAGTAACAGAACATATTGATTTTTTTCGTGTCTTTCGTGCTTTTCGTGGACTCACTGCCGTTTTTAGGATAAAGGGTTGTTTTTATTCTCCTCATCCTTCTTTTCAATAGGAGAGGGGGCTTGCAACCCATTGTATTTATAATTAAAAAAGTGGTGTGGATACTATATCCTTCGGGAGAAGGGCAGTTCAAATGTCGCTTTATCAACGTCGGCTTCTATAGCCAAGCGGCGGGACAAGGCGCGGAAGCTTTGCAATTTGATTATTCAGATTATTAATCAGGAGAACGACCATGACTGAAACAAACCAACAAAACGTTAAAGATACGGTCCGGGCAGCGGTTAAATCGGGAACCGATGTTCATCAGCAAGTTAAGGATATAACCCTGAAAGCGCTGACAGCGCATCAATTGGATATGGACAATATCAAAAGTGTTACCGAAACGGTCATTAATGGCATTAATGAGGGCATGACCAGCCACGGTGAACATGGCAAAGAGGTCTTTAATCAGGCAGCCACCGCATTGGACGATGCCTTGGCGATTGCGGCGGAAGCGTCAGCATTGGCCATTGAAGAGGCGGCTGCCAAGGTCAATGAGTATTCCGAACATGATCTTAATGACGCCATCAAAGACATACGGGACATGGAGGGCTTGTTTCTCGATACCTTTGAGAAAGTCGCCAAAAGCAGTGGTCAGGTCGTTAGCGGCATCGTCAACGATTTTATTGCCCATTCCCGGCAAAGCGGAACGGCCGTTGGCGAACAGGCGTTAATCGCCCTGGACGCGCTGAAAGACGTGCCGAAAATCAGCGCGGACGCAATCGTTTCAAGCACGGTTGCCGGCGCTTCGGCTTTGGCGAAAATCGGCAGCGGTATTTTATTGGGCATTGCGGAAAGCCTACAGTCGTCGCATTCCAAAAAATAAACTATGTTATGGGAAATGTTGAACGCAGCCAGGGATCTGGGCCGGGTTCATGATATTGCCTCGGTATTAATCCGCTATGGATTCGGCAGCTTTGTTCACGGCTTGGGGATGGGCAAGGCATTGGAACGCGCGGGCAGGGTGCTGCATTGGCAGCATGTCGAGGACTATGCCGTTCTCGACACGCCGCAACGCGTGCGCCGCGTACTGGAAGAGCTAGGTCCCACCTTCATTAAATTGGGACAAATTCTTTCGA
>Ga0208510_100634_pt1 | contig 10925 bp, 10 predicted proteins | sample LakWasMet33_HOW6_2_FD_183875 | JGI IMG/M metagenome (GOLD analysis project Ga0208510, IMG submission 183875) | Freshwater sediment methanotrophic microbial communities from Lake Washington under simulated oxygen tension - Sediment Metagenome... | ecosystem: Environmental > Aquatic > Freshwater >...
CACTATGGCGCAATACATATACTCAATGAACCGGGTCGGCAAGATTGTCCCGCCCAAAAAATACATCCTCAAGGACATCTCGCTGTCGTTTTTTCCCGGCGCAAAAATCGGCGTATTGGGCTTAAACGGCTCCGGTAAATCGACGCTGCTGCGCATCATGGCGGGCATCGACAAGGAAATCGAAGGCGAGGCTATCCCTCTCAAAGGCATTAAGATCGGCTATCTGCCGCAAGAGCCGCAACTCGATCCCAATAAAACCGTGCGCGGCAATGTCGAAGAAGCCGTCGCGGAAATCAAGGAAACCTTGGCAAAACTCGACGCTGTCTATGCCGCTTACGCGCTGCCCGATGCCGACTTCGACAAACTGGCTGCCGAACAAGCGTTCCTGGAAGACTTTATCAACGCTTGCGACGGCCATAACCTGGAGCGCAAGCTGGAAGTCGCCGCCGACGCGTTGCGACTGCCGGATTGGGATGCCGATGTGACCAAGCTGTCAGGCGGTGAAAAACGCCGCGTGGCGTTATGCCGGTTGTTGCTGTCCAACCCCGACATGCTGTTGCTGGATGAGCCGACCAACCATTTGGACGCGGAATCGGTCGCCTGGCTGGAACGGTTCCTGCACGGTTATCCGGGCACCGTGGTTGCGGTAACCCATGACCGGTACTTTTTAGATAATGTTGCAGGCTGGATACTGGAACTTGACAGAGGTTCCGGCATTCCGTGGGAAGGCAATTACTCCAGCTGGCTGGAGCAAAAGAGCAACCGTCTGTTGCAGGAAGAGAAACAGGAATCTTCCCGCCAGAAGGCCATGAAAGAAGAGCTGGAATGGGTGCGCTCCAATCCCAAAGGCCGCCATGCCAAAAGCAAGGCTCGTCTGGCCCGTTTTGACGAACTGTCGTCAACCGACGTGCAAAAACGCAACGAGACCCAGGAAATTTATATTCCACCCGGACCTCGTTTGGGCGACGTGGTGATTGAGGCCGACAACATCAGCAAGGCTTTCGGCGACAAGCTGTTATTCAACGGTTTGAGTTTTAAACTGCCGCCCGGCGGCATCGTCGGCATCATCGGCCCGAACGGCGCGGGTAAAACCACGCTGTTCCGCATGATGGCCGGTGTTGACAAGCCGGATTCCGGCACCTTGACGCTGGGGCAAACCGTTCAACTCGCCTATGTTGATCAGTTGCGCGATGACCTGGATCCGAAAAAAACCGTGTTCGATGAAATTTCCGACGGGCTGGATTTGATTACCGTCGGCAAATATGAAACACCATCGCGGGCTTATGTCGGTCGTTTTAACTTTAAAGGTGCAGACCAGGGCAAACGTATCGGCGATCTTTCCGGCGGCGAACGCAACCGTGTGCATTTAGCTAAACTGCTGAAAACCGGCGGCAACGTACTGTTGCTTGATGAGCCGACCAACGATCTGGACGTTGAAACCCTGCGTGCGTTGGAAGAAGCGTTGCTGGCCTTCCCCGGTTGCGCGGTGGTTATTTCGCATGATCGCTGGTTCCTGGACAGAATCGCCACGCATATATTGGCGTTTGAAGGCGACAGTAACGTGGTCTGGTTTGAGGGTAACTATGAAGACTACGAGGCCGACCGCCATCGCCGCTTGGGCAGCGATGCGGATAACCCGCATCGGTTGAAGTATAAGAAGCTGACTGGCTAATTGGAGGCGGCTTTAGTTTGTGGAGGCGACTTCAGTCGCCTTGTATAACACTATGGGCGACTGAAGTCGCCCCCACAGATACTTGCCTACAACCAAGCAGCATCCCACATCGAATAATCATCCAGCTTTTCAACCAGTTTTGCCCGCAAAGGATTAGCCACAATATAACGAGCGATGTTCTTGATGTCTTCGTCTTTTCTTAGCGCATGGTCATGAAAAGCTCTATCCCAGATTGAACCTTGCCGCTGCAAATAGTGGTTGACTCTATGCGCTGAACGTCCTTTAAGCAGCCGTACAATTTCGGATAAATTCTGATCTTCCTGCAATTGGAACAGCCAGTGTAAATGATCGGGCATAATCACCCATGCTAATGACGCAAGTTGATTTTCTTCATGCAACCTACGCATTTCTGTAACTAACAGTCTTGCGCAATAGAAGTCTTGAAAATAAGGGATTCTATTTTGGGTTACAGTCGTTACAAAGTAAGCATTGTAAGCGAGCGAAACTCGTCCTTTGCGTAAGTCATCTCTGGGCATGATGAGCGAACCTAATTGATTGTGGGCAAACTTCAGTTTGTGGGGGCGACTTCAGTCGCCCATAGACCAAAGGATGATTATAGACTGGGCGACTGAAGTCGCCCCCACAACATTATTCTTGATGACAGTCGATTCTACCCAGCAAACACCACATCAAACCGCTTCATCAATCCTGCTATGTCTTTCCGGTAAAACTCCTGCACCGGCAAGCACAAATCGCCCGGTTTCAAACCGCGTTCCTGTAGCGACTCTACTTCGGTATAGAAGTCGTTCACATCGTAGATTTCCAGCGCCTTAAAAATAGCGGCGGTATCTTTCATGCCCGCGATTTCTGGATTCTGGCCGTTTTTCAGCTGAAACACGCCATCGTCCAGCAACAAGATGCTGACGTGCTGGTCAAACGCGGCGGTGGTCAGAATAATATCCAGCATTTCCTGAACCTGGGCGCCGCTGTGCGGCGGTTTGCGCAGTACGAATAAATAACGCTTCATGCCCTCACCCGAATACGATAAAGCGGTCGGCTTCCAGCGTGGCCTCGACCAGCTGCCCCAAACCGGAAATGCGAAAACCCTCGGCCAGGTCATTATCCTGCTTGCCCTGCCGCTGGGACTCGTCGCTACATAATAAACCGCGCCGTTGGGCTGCGGAAATGCACACTACCAAGTCAATCTGATGCTGTCTTGCCAGCTCGCTCCATTGCGCGGTGAACTGGAGTTCGTCATCCGGCGGTGTGGCGTATTTGAACGCATGGTAAATGCCGTCGTGATAAAAAAACACCCGGAACACTTGATGCCCCGCTGCCAAGGCGGCATTGATAAATTGATACGCGGTATACCCAGCATTGGACTGGTACGGGCTGGCGTTAACTTGAATGGCGAATTTCATTGGGTTTTATGGCTAAAATTATTCTTAATAGAAGAGGCAGCTTCGCCTATTCTGCTGCCCATTTATCGGGATAAGAACTCGGTAACGGGAAATACCCGCTTGCTTCAAAATCGCACGCAAAGTGCCTTCCGGCATATCGCCTGGATGATTGGGTATCGTTGTATAACGGCTGGTGCCTGGGTTGTACCAAATCTCGTGGCTGCCTGCGGCCTGCCTGTCGAATTGAAAGCCTAACTGCTTTAACCGTTTGACGATTTCACGATAACAAAAACCACCCAGCTGCCCCATTTAGCTGCCCACAACCAGCGGATAGTCGAATGAATCCTCAGTTTGCTTGAGATTGGAAAGTTGATGGTGCTCGGCTTCCGCCTCAAGAAGCTTCTTGGCTACGTCACGCGCAATTTCTAAAGTTTCGGTTATTGTCCGTCCTTGGGCGACCAAACCGGAAATATCGTCCGAGGTGGCTAAATAAACGCCTTCAGGTAGTTTTTCAATATGAAGATTAATAATTTGTTCCATGCGGAAAACTCCGGTAATTAAAAATATAGTCGTTAGTCATGTAGGGTACGCTGTGTATACCTTTCAGCGTTCGGCATTGATGGTACGCACAGCGTACCCTATATGGCTGACTTGTTATGCATTCTTAAATATGACTCTATTGTGATACTCAACATATTTTTCGGAAACCCTGTGGCCTGGAACACTAGTAATTTTTTCAATATATAAATTTATGGCGCCATAGTCACACTCTACATGATGGTTTGGACAAAGCACTATGATATTTTCAGCAATGTCAGGCCCATTATGTGGAGCACCTAATGGCATAATATGGTGCGCCTCTGAATATTGCACTCCAGCACGTAATAAGATTATTTTTCCACAAAGTTGACATTTATTCTCATGGAGTAATTTTAACTGTCTTGCTAACGGAGTGTCTCTTAGTACACGGTACGTTGTTGTTTCAACCCTACCTGCCGGTTCAATTTCACCTATGTCTACGGCCACTACCTCAGTTTCTATTTCAGGATTAAAGTAGCCAAATTTGTGACTGATTAGATTAGCTTGAGCTATACCCTTTTCTGATAGCTTCCAAATACCCCTAGCAGCGTTTGAATCTAAATAGCCGTATTTTTTAAGCTGGCGCCGAGCCCATTGCACCCTATTTCCCCAAGCAGTTTCTCCATGCTTTCCATCATTAAATACTTCATTTCTGGTTTTAATTCTATCTAATTCAGATAATGAAAAATAATTTGCTAGTGGATCATAGGATTGATCTGAACGAATGGAGCATTGAAGACCACCATTGAGAAAAATAAAGGCTAATAGTGGCTCTTCTATTTCTTTATAAGCAGGAAATGATCTTTGCATTCATTCTCTCGGTTGCATAACTATAAATAGACACCTTTTTGGGTGCATTAATTTCTAGCAAACACTTTACCATCTACCGCTCAATCCCGCTTAATCTCATTAAAATAAAGCGTAGCCCCAATCACCGCAGCCGGTGCGATGATGATATTCAGCACCGGAACTGTTAGCCCCAGCACCGCCAGCCCGCCAAAGCTTAACGCGCCTAGCCTTACGCTTTTGACCAGATTTTTCTGCTCGGAAAACAACACACCCTGGTTTTCCAGCGGATAAGCCATGTATTCCAGCGCCATGCCCCAGGCCCCGAACAGCGCCCATAAAAAAGGCGCAATTACATTGATGCCGGGGATAATCGACAAGGCCAGCAACGGCAAGGCTCGAGTCCCCAAATAGCCCATGCGCTTTGATTCCGCAAAAAGAACTTTAACTAAAGGCTGTTCGTCAGCTGACAGGGGCTTTCCGCTGACCATTGCCAGCGTTTTTGCCGATAATTTGCCGTAAAAAGGCGCGGCCAGCAGATTAGCCAATACCGTAAAGGTGAAAAACCCGGCGATAAAAAAGCTGATGAAAAACAGCGGCCATAACACCCAGCTCAGCCAATGCAGCCAGCCAGGAATGAATTGGTCGATCAAGTCCGAAATATAAAAATACCCCAAGGTCAAGGCGGCGCTGTACAGCACCACGTTAATCAACATGGGGATGATGATGAATTTGCGCAATTCCGGACTAGTCAATAATTTCAGGCCCTTCAATAAAAAGCCGACGGCTAATACCGGATTGTTGCCTTTCTTATCAAATTGCATTTTTTAAACCTCCCACGCCTTGCCCGGCTGGATTCAATACCACACCGCGCTCGGTCACAATCGCCGCAATCAGTTCCGCCGGGGTCACGTCAAAGACCGGATTCCAGGCGCTGACCAGGGAATCCTCGTTGTTATAACAGGCGGGCAATAATTCGTTTGGGTTGCGCTGTTCGATTTCTATCAGGTCGCCGCTAGGCATAGTCCAGTCGATCGTCGTGGTCGGTGCGACCACCATCAACTTTACGCCATGCTGTTTGGCTAACACGGCCAGGGAATAGGTGCCGATTTTGTTTGCAGCATCGCCATTGGCGGCAATGCGATCCGCACCGACGACGATCCAATCGATCGCGCCGGATTTCATCAGCCATGCCGCCGCCGAGTCGGCAATCAAGGTCGCCGGTATGCCGTCTTGCGCCAATTCCCAAACCGTCAGCCTTGCGCCTTGCAGCCAGGGCCGGGTTTCGCCCGCATAGACGTTGATGCGTTCCCGTTGATAAGCGCTACGAATAACGCCCAGCGCCGTGCCGTAGCCGCCGGTTGCCAAGGCCCCGGCGTTGCAATGCGTCATCACGCCTTTGGCGCCGGCCAGAATATCCGCGCCCAGTTCGCCCATCTTGTGATTGGCGGCAATATCCTCGGCGTGGATTTTTTCCGCACACGCCAGAACCGCCGTAATCGGATTATCAAGCTGCTTGGCCAGTACGGCTTTCATCTGGTCCAGCGCCCAAAACAAATTAACCGCCGTGGGTCTTGACGTTGCCAACATGGCTATATCGGCCGCCACTTTTTGCCGCCAATGATTGGACTGGGCATAGTGTTTACGAACCGACAACGCCACACCGTAAGCCGCGGCGATACCGATAGCCGGTGCGCCGCGAACGCGCATGCTGGCAATGGCTTCGGTGACGCCGACCGCGTCCTTGTATTCGTCGTAAACAATTTTTTCCGGCAATTGCCGCTGATCCAGCACTTTTAAAGCATCGCCCGTCCATTGCAAGGCTTGTACAGTCAATTTATTTTGTATAGTCATTTTTATCAAAAACCAATGGTAAAAAGTTATAATTCGGCAACCCAATATAGGAATATCTTATGACAGTTGTCGATACCCTCATCCACGCTCGCTGGATTATACCCGTTGAACCGGAATCCGTAACCTATGAACACCATACGCTGGTTATCGATGGGGGCCGAATTATCGACCTGCTGCCTACCGATCTCGCCAAGCAAAAATACCAGGGCACGACTACCGAGAACCTGGAAAATCACGCGCTGCTGCCCGGCCTGATCAACAGCCACACCCATGCCGCGATGACGTTGATGCGCGGCATTGCCGACGATTTGCAGTTGATGGACTGGCTGCAAAATCATATCTGGCCGCTGGAACAAAAATGGATGAGCGAGGCGTTCGTCAAAGACGGCACCGATCTGGCGATAGCCGAGATGATCCTGGGCGGCACGACCTGTTTCAACGATATGTATTTCTTCCCGGAAATCACCGCCGCACAGGCAATCCATCACGGCATCCGCGCCAGTGTCGGCCTGATCGTCATCGATTTTCCGACGGTCTGGGCCGAAAACAGCGCGGCCTACATTGAAAAGGGCTTGGCCCTGCATGAACAACTACGCCACCACCCGCTGATTTCCACGCCGTTTGCGCCGCATGCGCCGTACACGGTGTCGGACGAGCCGTTGCAAAAAATAAAAGCCCTGGTCGATGAGCTGGAACTGCCGATCCATATCCATGTTCACGAAACGCTGTTCGAAACCGAAAACGGTCAAAACGGCCAACGACCCTTGCAAAGACTGCATGAACTCGGCTTGGTCGATCCGTCGTTTATCGCGGTGCACATGACCCAATTAACCGACGACGAAATCGCCCGCTTTGCCGAAGCCGGCGCTCATATCGTGCATTGCCCCGAATCCAATTTAAAACTGGCCAGCGGCTTTTGCCCGGTTGCCAAATGCATCGCTGCTGGTATCAATGTCGCTTTGGGCACCGACGGCGCGGCCAGCAACAACGACCTGGATATGTTCGGCGAAATGCGCACCGCCGCGCTGCTCGGCAAAGCCGTTGCCGGTGACGCCAGCGCCATTCCTGCGATGACCGCACTGCGTATGGCGACCATCAACGGCGCGAAGGCCTTAGGCTTGGACAATGAAATCGGCTCGCTAAGCATCGGCAAAGCCGCCGACGTGATTGCCATTGATTTATCGCATTTGGAAACCCAGCCGTTATATTGCCCGATTTCGCAGATCGTTTACGCCGCCAGCCGCCAGCAAGTCACCGATGTCTGGGTGGCGGGCAAACGCTTGTTAAAGCAACGTCACCTGACCACGGTTAATGTTGATGAGTTGAGGACGAAAATCGCCGAATGGCAGGAGCGGTTAGCGAATTGATTTTTCACCACGAAGACACGAAGAAAAATATAAAACTTCGTGCCTTCGTGGTGATATATTTAAGCCAATTATCTTTTTCTGCCCATCACATTATTGATGAATCCATACCTTTGATGTTGTAAGTTACATGGCTTCCACTTTGGAGAGCAAACAATGAGTACCGCAGAACAATTGCAACAAAAGTACACCTACGCCGATTATCTCAAATGGCCTGGAGATGGGCGCTGGGAGCTGATTGACGGCGAGCCGTATGCCATGACCGCCCCGCAACGGTTGCATCAGGATATTGTCTTTGAGTTGGGCGGACAAATCCGCAATTACCTGCAAGGCAAGCCCTGTAAAGGCTATACCGCCCCTTTCGACGTGCGCCTGCCGCGCAAGGATGAAGCCGATGCCAGTGTCGAAACGGTAGTCCAGCCCGATCTAAGCGTCATTTGCGATCCGACCAAGCTGGACAAGCAAGGTTGCCGTGGCGCGCCGGATTGGATTGTCGAAGTACTTTCACCTTCCACCGCGCTCAAAGACATGAACACCAAACGCAGCCTTTACCAACTGCATGGGGTGCAGGAATATTGGATTATCCACCCGGAAGATCGTTGGCTTTTGGTGTATACGCTGGACGAACAAGGACGGTACGGCCAGCCCGGCGTGTTCGGCATGGATGAGGCTACCGCTGTGCAACGGTTCCCGGATTTGAGCATTGATTGGTCGTTTATGGCGGCCATATAAGACCGCAAGTAAGCTCGGCGCACCCTACATGAATTTAACGTTAGCCATCTAATTTACTCTGCACCCACTTATTTTGATGCCCCCCTTGCGGGACGGGGATTACAACTCCGCCCTTAACGCTCCAGCAATGTCCGAGCTAAATGGCTACACGCCTTAACCCACGTAAAAGATTTCGAACAGGGCAACCTGCCCCGCCCAACTTTGACGATTAAATCAGTTTAGAGAACTCCCTTATGGTTACAAACCTCATCATTTTTTTCTTGTATTTGGTTACAGTTATTTATTTCGCGGGCTTTGCTCTGATCAAGAGCTCAACGCAGATAAGAATCAAAGAAGTCTACATGTATTCAGGAACACTCGCCCTGATAGGATGCATTAGTGAGGTGGCTATTAACAGCTTCTGCAGGACGGCTTTCGACTCGCCTCTCTGGATATATCAGGTGACACCTGTACATAATGGAGACACTTCGATTTTTGCGTTTTTTCAGTGGTCACTCTATGGTTATCATCTTTATTTCGTTCAGAACAAGATTCAGTCCCTTAACCTTAAACATGAAGCCTATATTTTTGCTGCAGTAATCTCTGCAGAGGCGTTGTTACTGGAAATATTCGTCAATATTTCCAGCAAATTTTTCCTTGACACCTTCATATTTTATTATCTGCCTGGAGATATGGGACATTTGACCACTGTTTATGTATTTCCTGTTTATCTTCTGGGCGGCGCCATACTGATTGAAATCTTTAAAAGATTTTTGCAAGACCCGGTGTTTTTCGGCAACCTGAGTTTTTCCATTGCTTTTATTTTTGTGTTTTTATCGTAACATCGTCATTGAAATAAATGTCCGATGTCCAAAGCTGTAAGTCTTGCTCCCTGTCCAGTAATATTCGCGGTAGGGCGTGCCGTGCGCGCCTTAGAAACCACGGCACGCCCTACCCCTCATCGGTTACTACCATTCAGTGACGGCAGGTTATCCGTTATCAAACCACCTTTTTTGCGGTTTTCGCGGCTCCTGCGTAACATCAGTTTAATCCCACTTCATAACCGGCACGGATGAAATAGAGTTCTTAGGGGAGCCTTCAATCACCTTATCGCTGTAAGCCAGATAGACCAGGACATTACGTTTTTTATCATAGAAACGCACCACTTGCAGGGTCTTAAAAACCAGCGACAGGCTTTCTTTAAACACCACATCGCCACTTTTTAATTTATCCAGTTTGCTCGGATCGATTGCGCCTATTTGCCGACAGGCAATTGACGCTTCTGTCGGATCTTCGGCCAGGCCTACCGCGCCTTTCATGCCGCCTGTTTTAGCGCGCGATATATGACAGGCAACACCCGGAACATCAGGATCGTCGAAGGCTTCAACCACAATTTTATGATTGGCTCCCAGCAGCTTAAATGTCGTGGTTACATCACCGATCTCTTCGGCTGACGCAGTAAAGGCCAAGGTGCCGAGCGCCATTGTTGCCGCAAGCAGAATTTGTTTTTTCATAAGTTTATCCACAAAGTTAAGAAGTCATAATGTAGTAGCTAGTTTGATGCGAAACACCTAAAGCGACAATCTCGGCACCGCTTCCAATAATTTCTGCGTATAAGGATGTTGAGGCTGTCCGCAAACTTGCGCGGTTTCGCCTTGCTCGACGATTTTGCCTTTGTACATCACCACAGTCCTGTCGCTCAGATATTCCACTACCCCGATGTTGTGGGTGATGAACAACAGGGTCAGGTTGCGTTGCTGACGGATGCTCAACAACAATTGCAAAATTTCCGCCTGCACCGAAACATCCAATGCACTGGTGATTTCGTCGCAGACGATAAATTCGGGATTCAGCGTCAGCGCGCGTGCCAGCCCGATTCGCTGCCGCTGTCCGCCTGAAAATTCGTGCGGGTAACGCCACAGGAAATCTCGCTTGAGATGCACGCTTTCCAGAAGCAGGCCTGCGAGTTCGATGCGCTGCTCATGATTTGCACCTATGCCATGGACTTTCATCGGTTCGGTCAGCGTGGTTTCGATCAGCAGGCGCGGGTTCAATGACGATTGCGGGTCCTGGAAAGCAATCTGCATCTTCCGCCGCAACGGCCGCAATTCACGGGCGGAAAGCCCGGTCAATTCTTGTCCTTGTATCTGAATGCTGCCGGAAGTCGGCGGTTCCAGTTGCAGCACTGCCCGCCCTAATGTGGTTTTTCCGCAGCCGGACTCGCCGACCAACGCAACGATTTGGCCTTGCGGAATATCCAGCGACACTTCGTCTACCGCGCGCACATAATCGACGGTGCGACGGAGCAAGCCTTTTTTGATCGGGAACCAGACTTTCAAGTCCCGGATTTGCAGCAGCGGCACTTGATCAATCGCATTTTGAGAATGCGGTCGTACCGATACCGGTTTAACCAAATTCTCCGGCAACGCTGCCAAAAGCTGTTGCGTATAAGGATGCCGGGGTTTTCGCAACACCTCGGAACAAGGGCCGACTTCGACCATCTTGCCCTGTTGCATCACCCCGACCCACTGCGCCATCTGCGCCACCACCCCGAAATCA
>Ga0208510_100653_pt1 | contig 10661 bp, 9 predicted proteins | sample LakWasMet33_HOW6_2_FD_183875 | JGI IMG/M metagenome (GOLD analysis project Ga0208510, IMG submission 183875) | Freshwater sediment methanotrophic microbial communities from Lake Washington under simulated oxygen tension - Sediment Metagenome... | ecosystem: Environmental > Aquatic > Freshwater >...
TACGGCATGACCTATGCCGAAACAGCCCTGGAACTCGGCATATCCGATAGCGCCGTTGAAAAACACATGGCCAAAGCCCTGCTGCACTGTCGCACCCAATTCAAAACCCATTTACTGGACCAGCATGACAGCTGAGGTATTTTAGCGTTTCTATCGTCTACACTACGGAAACAGCTCCCATCGTTCGAATGACGGGGGTATTATGGCAATTACCTATCAACGGAGAATAACAATGGCTTGGGACGACGAAGAAGATACGACTATTTACCAGGTTGTGGTCAATCACGAACAGCAGTATTCAATCTGGCCCGACTACAAAGAAATACCGGGCGGCTGGCGGACCGTCGGCAAAATCGGCAACAAACAGGAATGCCTTGATCACATCAAGGAAGTCTGGACCGATATGCGTCCGTTAAGCCTACAGATACACATGCAACAAACGGCGTCGCAATAACCCGTGAAGACAGGGACGGGATTTGCATCCCGTCTTTATTTAAGAATGAACGCAGGATGATCCTGCCAGGACTTTACGAACAGCATTAACCCTTACCAATGGTCTAATCAACGAAACGGTAACCACCCCAGCAATTTGAAAATCGTTATCGCCTAAATGCATCACGAGTTACCCTGCTTTTTTTGATTGTCTTTAACGACTTTAAAACCCATCACTCTTTGAAAGCCTTTAGCCTGTTTTAACAGCTGATTCCTCACCATACGAATCCAAGCAATCCCAAGATGATCACTGTTTAAAATCATCTTTATTAGGTGTGAACACCTATAGCGGATAGCTTAAAAATCAATTAACGTACTTACACATGATGCATTTGGAGAGACGATTTTCAAGGCTTATTAAAAAAATCTATGAAATGCCTTCCTTTATATACAGATTTTGGAGGGCCCTATAAGACAAAAGATGGCGATTTACGTATTTCACAATAATTAAATTTGTACTAGAAACGCTTAATTTCATCGCCAAACAGCTTCAAAACCTCTTAAATGCACCATGGGTAAATAGTTTATTTTGTGATCCTAATGACGTTTGCGATAAGGAAACCAAATGAAAACACAAGCTTTTCGATCTCCGCTCGCCTGGTCAAGCGCACAGCCCAAGATAAATAGTTGGGATGTCCTCCGTCACGCTCTACTGCCGCTGGGTACCTTGGTGGTCGGCATTGCGCTCGCTGTACTACTAAGCACCATCGCACACGCGCAGTCACCGGTACTGCAGCGAGGGTACGACGCTGGGGTCACCGGCGCGACGCTCAGCGAGGCGACGCTGAACACCACGAACGTCAGTCCCAGCACATTCGGGCTCGTTTTCAAATTGCCAGTGGACGACGCTCTCTTTGCGCAACCGTTGTACGTGCCGAACGTGGTGATCAACCAAGTGGCACACAACGTCTTATACGTCGCCACGATGAACGACACGTTGTACGCGTTCGACGCTGACAAAGGCGGCGCACCGCTGTGGCGGGTCAATCTGGCGAGCCTCGTCGGTGCCACGTCTGTACCGATTGGAAACTTCGTCTTTTCGGGCGATCGCGGAATCGTCGGTAACCTCGGCGTTCTGAGTACGCCGGTGATCGACTTATCCACCAATACGCTGTATGTCGTTGTCTGCGACCTCGAAGGCGTTACGCCCAGCACGCCTAATGGCATGATGGTCTACCGACTGCACGCGATCGACATTACGACGGGTGCCGCACGCTCCGGATCCGGCGTAAAGATCTCGGGCAGCTACGGCGGTGTCACGTTCGACGCGCAATATCTACTGCAAAGACAGTCGCTCGTGCTCGTGGGCAATCAGGTAGTGTTCGGATTCGGCGCCATGCAGCTGGAGTTCGCCAACGGATACTCTGGATGGATGATGGCCTACGACAAGAACACTCTCGCCCAAACGGGTGTTTTCGCGACAGTTGCCACAGGTAATGGTGGCGGTGGCGTGTGGCAGTCCGGCCGCCCGCCGGTCGTCGACGGCTCGGGGTTTGTTTATGTCTTTGTTGGTAATGGCTTTGGCGGTGGCTACGACGGCCTCAATAACTTCAGCGAGAGTGTGCTTAAGCTCGACCCGACCCAGGGGTTGAAGCTGATCGACTGGTTTACTCCCAGCAACTGGTCCGCGCTTGATTCAGCAGATCTAGATCTGACCGGCTCGGGCCCGACATTGATCCCGGGCACGAGCCTGATTACTGGCGGCGGCAAGGCGGGCGACCTGTACGTACTTAACACGTCCAATCTCGGCAAGTACAACGCGAGCAACAGCCAGATCGTCCAGAAGCTGAATTTCCCATCGGAAATCCGGGGTGGGCCGGTATACTGGCAACGCTCCGCCGCGAACGGCGGCCCGCTGATGTATAACTGGGGAGTGAGCGATTCTCTCAAAGCGTTTGCCTTCAACGGAACGACTTTCGCAAGCACACCCACCTCACAGGGACCCTATACCAATCAAATTTACCCTGGTGGTATTCTCACACTCTCCGCCAACGGCGAAACGTCCGGCAGTGGCATCGTCTGGGCGACTACTGCGGCTAGCGGAGATGCGGAAAACAATCCACCGGTTCCAGGCGTGTTGTATGCATTCAATGCAGGCAATGTCTCGCAGGAGCTTTGGAACTCGACTATAGATGCTACGCGAGACGGATTCGGCAATTTCGCCAAATTTGTACCACCAGTGGTCAATAACGGGAAGGTATACGTCGCTACCTGGTCCAATCAGGTAGCGGTATACGGGCTGTTGTCAGGGACTGCGCCGGATTTTCAGGTCTCGGTGAGCCCAACGGCCCTGAGTGTCTTGCCAGGTCAAAGCGCGAGCTATACCGTGAACGTGGCCGCGATTAATGGGTTTGCTTCAGTCGTCAGTCTTGGGATTTCCGGAGCTCCAAGCGGCGTAACGGCCTCTTTGACGCCCTCGAGCGTGACCGGTTCCGGTACGGCCGCACTGCAGATCACGGCGGCTGCCAATGCACCTTTGGGCAACTACACCCTTACAGTTACTGGAACGAGCGGCTCCGTCACTCATTCGGCGAACGTGTCACTCTCAATTCTTTCGAGCACTGCGCCAACGGTCGACACGAAGGCATTCACCGACAATCCAACGGCCAGCAGCACGATAAGTACCTCGGGGGGCTCGACCAACGGAGCGAACGAGCTGCTCCTGGCATTCATCACCACCGATTACCTGTCAGGTACCAACACCACTGTGACGGGCATAACAGGTGGTGGATTGACTTGGTCGCTGGTACAGCGGACGAACGTCCAGAGCGGCACGTCGGAGATCTGGAGAGCATTCGCCCCCGCGACCCTGAGTAATGTGACGGTGACAGCCACGTTGTCCAATTCGGTCGTTTCCTCGATGTACGTCGCGAGCTTCAGCGGAGTGGATACGACGGGCGCGGGTTCGGGTGCCATCGGTGCGACGGCAAGCGCGAACAGTTCCAGCGGAGCTCCGACCGCCTCGTTGGTCACGACTCGAGCCAATTCCCTCGTGCTGGGTGCTGGCAATGACTATGACAACGCGATTTCCCGAACGCCAGGCTCAGGTCAAACGGTCGTACATCAATATCTCACCCCGGCGGGTGATACCTATTGGGTGCAGCAACTTAACGCTCCGGTGCCGAGTGCCGGCGCCACGGCCACCATCAATGACACCGCACCCACAACTGATCGGTACAACCTCAGCCTGGTCGAGGTACGGGCGCCCTTGGGTGCTACCTACTCGATCTCTGGGACGCTGACGCCCTCAAGTCTTACGGCAGGGGGTACCGTTTCCCTGTCGGGTGCCGCCTCCGCGACCGTTACTGCCGACGCGTCCGGGAATTTCGCCTTTGCCAATCTCGCAAACGGTTCCTATGTTGTGACGCCAAGCAAATCGGGCGTAACGTTCACGCCGGCGAGTCAGTCCGTGACGGTTAATGGCAGTAATGTCACCGGAGTGAGTTTCTCGGCGACAACTTCGAGTTCCAGTTCGATCTCTGGGACGCTGACGCCCTCGAGTCTTACGGTGGGAAGTAGCGTTTCCCTGTCAGGTGCCGCCTCCGCGACCGTTACTGCCGACGCGTCCGGGAATTTCGCCTTTGCCAATCTCGCAAACGGTTCCTATGTTGTGACGCCAAGCAAATCGGGCGTAACGTTCGCGCCGGCGAGCCAATCCGTGACGATTAATGGCAGCAATGTCACGGGAGTGAATTTCACGGCGACATCTTCTTCAAGTTCGGGTATCGCAATCGATGCCATAGTGTCGAAGGATAACGCTACCGGAAGCAAGACGATCTCCAGCCCTACGTTCTCGACTGCAGCCGGTAATGAACTGCTGCTGGCCCTCATCGCCACCGATTATCTCTCTGGAACAAACACTACTGTGACTGCCGTGTCCGGCGGCGGACTAACCTGGACACTCGTGGCGCGAGCGAACGCTCAGAGCGGTACAGCAGAAATCTGGCGCGCGTTCGCGCCGGCTGTGCTCTCGAACCAGACCGTCACGGCTACCCTTTCTCAGAATGTCAATGCATCTATCTCCGTGATGAGCTTCACGGGCGTCGATACAACGGGCACAAATGGTGCTAACGCAATCGGAGCAACCGCGACCGCAAACAGTAAGGCCGGTGCGCCCACCGCGTCCCTCACCACGACGCGGAGTGGCTCTTTGGTAATAGGAGTCGGAAACGATTACGACAACCCCATATCACGTACGATAGGCTCCGGACAGACTCTCATACACCAGTACCTTTCGCCTCTCGGCGACACTTACTGGATGCAGCGGAGTTCAGCCATAACGCCTGCGGCTGGTACTACGGTGACCATAAACGATACGAGCCCTACGACGGATCGATACAATCTGGCTATCGTCGAGATTCGGTCGCCGTGAACGCGGCATCCGTTACTGTCGCTACAAAGCGGATGCGATCATATTCGGTGGGCGTTCTCACAGTAGGAAACTTTGATCGATGAGCCTTACAAAACAAGGTGTGAATCAAATGCCAGCGGCTGTTGCTAACCTCGACGAAGCTTAGTGGGTGCGCTCCGCAGACGATTGGGTTTGTTTTCCCTGAATGATGTCAACGAGCCTCGTTATTGCATAATTCGTTTTGTAAAAACTGCATTTTATCCTGAACGAATTTACGGGCTCAGTCTATTAGGCGAGTTTCATAATTGATTGAAGGTCTGTTTACCCCAATTTCAAGGCCAGCTTTCGGAAAACTTGAACGGCAGTTAGTGGCCGACAAGCGACCGTCAAGATTGATCAAAAATTGTGAGGAGTTGGCTCTTTGTTCGTCGGGTGGTTAACGCCCCTTAGCAGTTAGTCGATAAACTACTTCTAAAGGAGTAACATGAAAATCACCGGCTCATCCGGTGATTTATCGGTTAAATTTCAGGTTTTATGTATTTTTTCCATGAAAACATATTGTCGACTTGGTCCGGCCCCATTCACTGGCACTTGATAGCTAATTAATTTTTAGAATTGAGTTGTCCACATGCTGCTAATACATCATCGCCTTTAGCACTTCTTATTAAAGTCGGGATTTTAAAAGTATCTAAAACTTCTTTAAACTTTTCAATTTTATCCAAATCCGGACTCTCATAATGTGATCCTGGGAATGAGTTAAAAGGAATTAAGTTTATATAAGCACTTTTACCAGTCAGTATCGTTCCCAATTTTTTAGCATCATCCGGAGTATCATTAAAATCTTTTATCAGAATATATTCATAAGTAATAAATTGCTTTTTATTTAAAGGTATCTTGTCAATAGTTGCCAACACTTCATCTAGCGGATATTTTTTATTAATGGGAATAAGTTCATTCCTCTTTTCTTCAAAAGGTGAATGAAGAGATAACGCAAGGTTCACTCCAGGAATTTCCTGACCCCATCTTTTAAGCCCAGGAATATAACCAGCCGTTGATATAGTAATTTTTTGAACACCAATTGAAGTTCCGTGTTTTGATAAAAATATTTCGCACGCTTTTTTGACGGCATCAAAATTATGTAAAGGTTCGCCTTGTCCCATAAAAACAATATTTAGAATTCTCTCTTCTCCAGGTCTATTTTCCGCTAACCATCGCCAGGCCTGTAGAAACTGGCCAACAATTTCACTTGTAGTCAAATTTCTTTTAAGCCCTTGTTTTCCGGTAAAACAAAAAGAACAATTCATTGCACAGCCAACCTGCGATGAAAGGCAAATAGAATATTTATTATGAAACGGAATAAGGACGGTTTCAATTTTATGATTGTCTTTAAGCTTAAAAAGAAATTTTACTGTGCGATCTTTTTTTGACTCATGAACCGTATCGATTTCGGGTAGAGAAAAGTCGAAATTATTTTGAAAAAAGGCCGATGAACATTTGGAAATTTTATCATGGCATTGAGTATCTTCTTTTTTCTTATAATGCCAATTAAAAAGAACTGTCGCTGCTGAGTGGTTTAAATTATTCTGATTTATAACTGTTTCTAAATCAGAGTAATTTAGGTCATAAAAGGATTGTTTCAAAAATATCTCCTAGTAATATCAATATTTTACCAATACCAAATAATTTGAAATATTGGATTTGATACTACAATTATATTGAATCTGTTTATAAGGTTTTTTTGTCATGTACAGAGGATAATGTTTTTTATCATATATAGGCATCCGGACTTTCGCCTATCCTCCGAAAGTAAAGGTTTTCGCCCAAGCTTTACCGTACTTCATTCTGCCATTATTCATCGTCATAAAGCTGCCAGCCACTACAGGCGGTTTATGGCCGACCAGCGTCTGTCAGGCTTTTGTATGTGGAAGAAGATATTTTTAGTGACAGTTTTTTTTGAAGCGTAACCCCAGCATTGAGTTATAAATTTTTCTGTTGTCACTGTTTTATTCTGCTAACAGTGTAGCAATAGCTGACTTAGCATTACACTGTGCTATTACTTCTGCTAGCTGTAATTCATTCAATTTATGTTTGATAGCTTCAGTGCCATTGAAGTCAAACACTTGATAATCCTTTTTGGCAAAGGTAACAATTTGGCATTTCTTAAATGGCTGATTTTCAAATGGCATTTTTGTAGAATTCAGATTTAATGGTGCAGCCCCTTCCGAACTGGGAGCATAAATCAAAAATTCACCTTTCATCGCGAGTACAGCGCGATATTGATTTACAGTGGTCAAATATAAACAGCCTACTTCAACCTCTTTTTCTTTTAATCTCATCTTGTTAAATTCCTTGATTTATTTCATTCCAAATTAAAGCCGATACACGTTTTTTGTCTGGCGTCAGTTGCTTATTTGGTCTTCTAGTTTACTTGCTTCTGAACGACTTCTACATTGTTTGATAAGTTCTTAGCAGAAAGTAAGTTGGTATTTAGAGCTGAAGCCATCCCCGATCTTGTCGATGGCCTGTTCCAGCTCAGTGGTCGTAAAGGTCTTGAAAGGCAGCCATTCATACTTCATTTTCTTCCACAAAATCTCAATCCGATTCAATTCAGGACTATAGGCCGGTAAAAAATAAAACCGCATCCCCTTTTCTTTCAGCAAATCCCAGTACGGTTGCAGTTTTTTTTGCGGTGTGAATAGAGGCGTTATCCAAAATCACTACCCTCGGTTTCTTGATCCGCTCGATTAAGCTCATAAGAAAGGCGAAGAACCACAAGCCATTCACGCTCTGCCATAATTTAGTCATCACTAACTGTCCCGATGAAAGGAGTGCGCCGATTACATTCAGTCGTTTTGCTCTCTTTGCGGTGACTGCGTGGGTTTCACCGCGCTTTGTCCAAGCGGAACGATTCGGTGGTTGCGGGGCAAAACCGGCTTCATCAACATATGCCAACTCAATGTCGCCTGTTTGCGCTTGCCGGATCAATTCGGCGATTTCGTGCTGGGCTTGTTCGAAACGCTCGGCATCACGCTTTTTTTTAAACTATAGCGGGTACGTTTCCACACGTAACCCAGCTTTTTGAGTTCGGTGCGCAACGTGGTAGCCCCAATGTGTACTTGGCTTTCCTTTTCCAAACGAGTCAGCAGTTCCCGAGAAGACTGCGCTTCGGCCTCAACCCATTGTCCAAGTAGTTGACGGTGCTCATTTGTCAGTTTACTCGGAGCCCCGCAACGTGGCTGATCTGGCAAGCTCGCCAAACCGGATTTCAACCATTTTCGACGCCGAATCCGTACCGCCCCAAGCCGGACGGGGTATGTACCCCGTCCGCAACGTTTTTCTTTATCCACGGCATGACGACTTCATCAACCATCGTGGAATGTTTGCGGCGGGGTACCATACCCCGTCGCGCTCCAGTTTATATTTCTTCGTGCTCTTCGTGTCTTCGTGGTGAATAAAAGATCGCACATTGTTCGCTGAACGCACGGTAAAACGCCCTATCGGCGACGCTTGCACCGCGCTTGCCATCGGGAAAATGGTCGAACAGCACTTCGCCGAAAATATGCAAAAGGGGATTATTGTTCATGGTCTTGTTCCATCCAACCCCGGATGTCAGGGTGATAATGGGCGACGCCCTCAACAATCCCCGCGCTGTAATTGCCGTTCATGCCCAAAAAACGGCCTTGCGCCAAATAAAATGCCGCCATCGTTCCCTGTCTCCGGGCTTGCGTTTTGGCTTGCTCGACAACATCGACCTCGGCGTTGGCGACCAATACGGATTGGATCATGCTGGCGAGTACCGGCAAATCGTTACCGCTGTCGCCGGCGAAAACCGTGTTGGCGTAATCGAAGCCCTGCTGTTGCATTAAAAATTCCACGGCATGGAGTTTCGTGGCGTGGGCGGGCAACACGTCCAACAGGCCCGTCGACGTTGCTTCATCGACACTGTAGATTAAACCGGCCGCCAGCTGTTGCGTTTCAAGTCGCCGCAACATTTCTCGTTGCAGAGCGCCGATGTCCGCTAACAAGGGTAGATAATAGCTGAGTTTGTAGCGGTTTTGCTTGGCTTCTTCCTGTAGGCGCAACGACGGCAAATCGGTAAACAAGGGTCGTAAATCGTCCGTCGTCAATCCCCGCCAATCGGTGGCGATGTCCTGCTCCCATTCAGTCCAATGCCGCCATTCTCCGGCATGCACTTGATAAATAGTCGTGCCGACATCGTCGATGACCCAATCGGGCAACGGCAGCCCATATTCCCGGATAGCGTCTTCAACCAACGCGCGGTGCCGGCCGCTGACATAAAGCCAGAGTGACTTCCGGGCGTGCAACCAGCCGGGCAAAAGTCGCCCGCGCACCCGGCGATTCGGGTTGTCTGCCGTTCGGCAACAGGGTACGGTCGAGATCGGTACAAATCAAAATGCGCTTAATCATGGGCCATGTACTCTGTTAGCGATTGAAAAAGTCGTAATGCTCGATAGCCTCCAATATACCCCAGGCATGCGAACCCTCGGCGAAATAGACGTGTTCGGTATCGCCCAGAATAGACAGTTCCTCGCAATGGCGATTGGCGACCACGACGCCGAGGGTGTTACCGCGCAACATATCTTCGTCCGCCCCGGAACCGCCCGTAGCCAGGATACGCTCCAGCGGGATATGCCATTGCTGGGCGATATAGCGTAATGCCTGTCCTTTGGAGGCTCTGGCCGGAACAAAGTCCAAGAACTGTCCGGACGAGAGTGTGGAATTGGCCGACAATTCCTGCTGCCTCAGTAGCGTGAGAATTTCTTCCATCGGCGGCGCGCTATTGCTGTCGTAATGATAAGACAGTTTATAACGGCTCTGTTCGCTTTTGGCTTGCAGGGTCAGGCCGGGCAACTTGCCGATGACGCGGCGCAGCACCTGCGGCGTCCACAAATGATCGATATGGTAGGTCCAGGCGATGTCCGCAATCAGTTGCGGGGCATAATAAATTTCAGTGCCGAAACTGGTGATTAAAATATCCGGCATGGGAATCCGGTATTTTTTAAAAATCGCCAGTGCCGAATCCAGCCGTCGTCCGGTAGCGATGCCAAATAGAAGTTTTTTACGTTTTTCACGGATAAGATTTACAAATTGCGCCAGTCCTTCGTTATCGCCCAGCAAGGTATTATCGATAGCGGTAAAAATAGCCAGTTTCTGGTAGCGACCGGTTTTGACGATCGGCGGCGTTTTCGGGAGCGGCGCCCCTTGCTGCGACAGCGTCCGAATCGTTCGCAAATAGGCTTGTGCATGGGCGTCCCAGGAATAATACCGGGCAACGTTTTGCAACCCATTGACGGAAAACTCCTGCCAAAGTTTCGGATTTTCGAGGATAGTCACCAACGCCTCGGCCATCGCCGACTTATCCAGCGGATCGACCAGCAAACCGTTACTGCAATTGCCGATGATGTCCACCGGACCGCCGTTTTCGGTAGCGACCAGCGGCAGACCGCTGGCGGCCGCTTCCAGCAACGTCAAGCCGAATGGTTCGGTCAAGGCCGGATTGACGAACACCCCCCCGGATGTAGCGGCAAGGCGATAAATGTCGGCGACGTCGTCAGCCGAGTGGTGTTTCGGCAGAGCGACCCGACCGTAGAGATCGTAATAATCGGCAACCAGCAACAACTCCGTCAAAACCCCTTGCGGGCCTTCGCCCAACTCCCGAATATCTGCACGATTACCGGCGATGATCACCAGATTGGCTAATTGCTGCAAACGCGGCGAACCGCCGTAAGCTTCCAAAAGTCCAACGATATTTTTCCGCTCGTCGGGCCGAGATAGCGCCAATATCATCGGCTTATGC
>Ga0208510_100654_pt1 | contig 10642 bp, 10 predicted proteins | sample LakWasMet33_HOW6_2_FD_183875 | JGI IMG/M metagenome (GOLD analysis project Ga0208510, IMG submission 183875) | Freshwater sediment methanotrophic microbial communities from Lake Washington under simulated oxygen tension - Sediment Metagenome... | ecosystem: Environmental > Aquatic > Freshwater >...
TAATCAGCATGGCATCGCCATAACTGAAAAAACGGTAAGACTGATCAATCGCATGTGCATAAGCCTTGCGCATCAAATCATAGCCACCAAATGCGGATACCAGCATCATCAAAGTGCTTTTCGGCAGATGGAAGTTGGTAATCAGCCTATCCACCAGCTTGAACTCAAAACCAGGCGTAATAAAAATGTTGGTGTCACCATGATGCGCAAATAGCTTACCCACATGCGCCGCACTCTCCAGTGTGCGCAGCGAGGTTGTGCCTACCGCTGTGACGCGCTTGCCACTGGCGCGCGCGTTGAGAATCGTGCTAATCGTTTCCTCAGGCAAATGGTAAACCTCGCTATGCATATGATGCTCGGCAATATTGTCCACTTTCACCGGCTGGAAAGTACCCGCACCCACATGCAGCGTCACGTAGCGCACATGTACGCCTTTGTTGATGAGCGCCTGTAACAAGGCCTCATCGAAGTGCAGGCCAGCCGTCGGTGCCGCCACCGCCCCCGCGTGCTTGGCAAACACGGTTTGGTAACGCGTGTCATCTGCGGCATCCGCCTTGTGCTCAATGTAAGGCGGCAGCGGCAACTGGCCATATTGCTCCAAAAAGTCATACCAGGACTCATTGCCTAGCAGGCGGATATGAAACATGTCAGCGTGTCTGCCTAGCACTTCGGCCTGATAATCGCCCGACAAATGCAACAAACTGCCCGCTTTGGGCGAGCGTGAAGACTTGATTTGCGCATAAGCTTCTTGCTCAGACAGCACACGGTCTATCATCACCTCAATCTGGCCGCCAGTGGCTTTTTGCCCAAATAGCCTGGCTTTGATCACTTTGGTGTCATTGAGGACTAGTACATCGCCAGCTTCAAAGTGGTCGGCAATCTGACGGAAATAACTGTCCTGGATAGTCTGTTGTATGGCATTGACTTCCAGCAGGCGGCTTTCTGAACGATTGGGCAGTGGGTGTTGTGCAATTAAGTGTGCGGGAAGATAAAAATCGAAATCTAGAGTTTTCATAAATCAAAATTATGGTTATAATAGCTGTCTTTGAGATGTCCAACATTATATCCCATGCCGGGATGGCGGAACTGGTAGACGCACTGGACTCAAAATCCAGCGCCGCAAGGCGTGCCGGTTCGATTCCGGCTCCCGGCACCATGTAATGGTACAGAGCAGTCCAATTAATCCCGTAAATCAACGACTTACGGGATTTTTTGTGTCCATAGTAGTCCAAAGTAGTGCATTAGCATCCATGAATATTTAGGGGTAACAAAAATTACCCCAGCAGGAGTTACCCCGAAATGGCACTCACAGATACTGCTTTACGGAATGCAAAACCTGCCGAGAAGCCATATAAGCTCTATGATGAGCGCGGGCTGTAGGATGCTGAAGGTATTCTTTTCCTGCCTCATCCAAAGTTATACCTGACCTGGGTAAATGTAGTGAAGGGGGAGCAAGTAATACACGGTGTCCTTTGCTATGCAATCGGTTGAAAAAATCATTGGCCAGTTTGAATGTGCGATCTAAGGTTGCTTTGGTAACTATAAAGTCCGGCAAATTCTTTTTTTATTGGCTTTAAATATCCCATCTCGGATTCAGGAACACCTTGAAAGTATCCCAATGACTCGGTTAGCAATGGATGTTGGGTATTTGTATTTTTCTCTTTTGATGATTTGGATACTGGCTCGCCTGAGGTATTTTTTGGCAGCTCAAAAGGGAGGTGAGTCGCAGGTTCATATTCTCGACACCATTCGAGTTCATCTCCCAGCAAAGCATCTGGCCTCGCTGGGCGAGGCGGAGTAGCTTTTCCCGATGCTAATTTTGCCCAATAGCCTGTTGGCGGTCTGGGAATATTTAAGCGTTTTAAAACCCGGACTAGATAACTATCAGATACGTCGTGGCGCTTGGCCACTTTAGTGATAGGCTCTGACCAAGCTTGATCGTAAAGCTCCTGCCTGGATACACCCATATCAAATTCCTATGCAAAGAATCTATCGAAATGTAGTGCTATTATTTAATTACAATCTACTAATAACCAATCATAGACTTGGGAGAGGCTATGCGAATTATTTTTTTATTGTTTCTTTTGGCTTGTTTCCAGACGCAAGCAGAAATTTATAAAGACTTTGCGCCATTTACAACTGTCGCACAAATGAAAGCAAAGTATCCAAATGCTAAATTTGAAATAGTTAAAGCTGCATGGGTAAAGGAAAAGGATAAGTTCATCAAAATTACGGGAGATGGCTTACCAGGCACTATATACGTCGCAACCTCAAAATCATCGGATGCTGTAATTACACAACGAATTGAAAGATACAAAGCCCTAATTGCTGAAAACCCAGATCAAGACAATTCAGCTTACAACGCTGGAATTGAATTTAACGAAAAATATCTTTCCCTGCCCGACGACGAAAGATATTCGATTGATTGGCTCAGATGGGTTCCAGATGTGGCAATTCCTCTAGAGCGACTTAAAGCCAAATTTGGTGAGCCCAATAAATATGATTACGGCGAGTCTGATTTCCAACCTTTTGCAGAATGGAGTGCACGAGATTTGCATGTGAACCTATCTGATGACAAGAAGCTAGTTTATTCAATTGAATATCACTTTACTGATGAAGAGTATGACATTGCTTTAGGAGTTAAGGACGCACCTTCCATGCCTGCTGATGCTTTCAAACCAGTTCAGAAAAAGTCAAAACTAAAAACGAAATCTAAGTAGCCATATTGGAAGCATTTTCATTCAGTTGATTTTCACTGCTTTTATTTAACAAAGGTTATTAAAATGTATAAGTACAGACACGACGTAAGCAATCGCACCGTCTATCGTTTCCCTATCGAGCCCTTTATGACTGAAGCTATGCATAGAGGTAAGCGAGCTGGTTGGAATGTGTACATGGAAGTAACTATTACCTGTGCTAATAATAGATTTCTGAACAATCGCTGGGAGAAAGATGTAGTTAACTTCCCACGTCAATTCTTTGATACTCGTTACAGTAGAGAAGAAGCTCTTGCATACTTCCATAGCAATAATGATCCAAGAGGGGAAGAGATTGATCAAGAGCTCTATCAAAGACTGCAAAAGCAATATGAAAATGAGGCTAGAAATAATTCTTAAAAATACGTTATGAGAGTCTCGAGGAACTGGTCGCCATTACCAGCAAGAAAACTCCACGGGCTCAAGCTGACTGGTTTAAAAGTCACTTTGATGTCGCGATGCTGTATATGACTCTCTTGGCGTAATCATTACGCATGATGTTTTCAATGCCATCGTTGCCAAAAGGTATGGTGTATTAATTACCAAAGAAGATAAGGCAGCCGAACCAAGGCCACAAGTAAAACTACTCAAAGGGCTAAGAAAAGCCAGATCCGGGGATAAAGCTTAAAAACAACCCAATGCCTTTACTTAGGGATTCCTGAAGTGCTTGTGTCTTTTCAAGAGTTTCACCTACTATTTTTCCTAAAGACAATTAACCTAATAAAAATAAAAAAAACAGGAGATAAACAATGTCCGTAACAACATTCGCAGATGATCTATTAGAGCTGGAAGCTTTCTCAAAACGGCTTGAAAAGTTTATAGATACTGAGCATCGCTTTGTAGAGGGTGGTTTAGTACTGGCATTGAGCTCAAAATACGGAACAGGCAAAACAACATTCTTAAATATGTGGCGTTCTGCATTGATTGCAGCCGATGATAAAAAGCGAATTGTTGTCTCATTAAATGCCTGGGAAAGTGATTACTTAGGTGATCCACTCTATTCAATTGTTTCTGCATTAGCACATACATTTTCTGAGGCAGGAAAAGATGCTGATAAGGTTGTCGAGGCCGCAAAGGATTTGGGTTGGTTTGTCACAGCAATTGGCTCTCAGGTCGCTGAAAAATTTACAGGTATTAAGCCAGTTGAAGCTGGAGAGTTGGCTGAAAAGAAAAAACAGCAACGGCAGGAGGTAGTTTCAATATCAGATGCATTTTCTGTTTTTGAGAAGCGCAAAGCAGCAATGACGTCTTTGAAAAAGGCAATACAAGATCTTATAGAGTCATCAACACCTAGAGTTTTATTTTTAGTAGATGAGCTGGATAGATGCAGGCCAGATTATGCGATCACTTATCTGGAAACAATTAAGCACATTTTTGACATCAGTGGAGCAGTGTTTATTTTGGCTGCCGATAGAAAACAGCTTGAAAGTTCAGCAAAAACAGCATTTGGACAAGATTTGGATTTCAATGAGTACTACAGGAAATTTGTGCATCGCGAGGTTACTTTACCGCCGATTTCAGCTTCCGCCTATCAAAAGATTGTCGATCAATATGTGAACCGATATTTAGTGATAGAAGGTTCAAGATTTTGTTATATGAAGCTAGATCAAACTCGAGTAGAAGAAATTACCGATTTAATTAAAAAATTACAATTGACACCTCGTCAAATTCAAGAGGTCTTTCGTACTCTAGGGCACCTGCTTGAAACTGGTATCAAAGCTAACTCTGGAAATCTATACTGGGCTATTGGGGTGGGCTCTTTAGCAATGGCAATTTTTAAAATCGGAGCTCCGAATATCTTCTATAAATTGGGCAATAAAAAACTTAAACCAGAGGAGGCATTAGCCTTTTTGAGAACTGTAGAAGATATACATATTGATTGGTGGTTTGCATTAATCTTTACTGGGGATGGGTTAGATGTTTCAGAGAACACAGATTATGATACTTTGCTAAAAGAAATAGGTTTGAAAAGTGCCATTTCTCGATCTGATCTAAATGAATATAGCAACGGTTGGGGCAGGATGAGTAGAAATAGATTTCCTGAAATTTATTCAAAAATTCAACATATTGACCAATGGAAATGATTAGATTGAAGTTCGTTGCTCATAAAAAGACTCGAACTTTAGTTGCTGATTTTTTGAGATATTAAACCGCCTTGCCAAGTGCTAATTAGGCTGGCGGAGAGAGAGGGATTCGAACCTAGTCGGACACTAGAGTTTAAAACTAAGCGCTGATGAGTATTTCAGGAGGCGCGAGCCGGAGTCGAACCGACACAACTGTTCAGCCGAGAGATTTTAAGTCCCTTGTCTTATTGCTTGGAGCACGGATCTTGAGTCGGATACCATCTTAGAGCGTATAGCTGAACTTTTTTATACAGAATGCTATACATTCCACTGAGGGTGAAGTTAAACCTTGGCAGATACGGCGAAGCTTTAAGTGTCAAAACTATACTGGCGACTGGAAAGAGTTATTGGTCGTTAAATAAACTGACTATTACCAAATGCCTTTGGATCATAATGATTTTTTGTTTCTGTTAAGGTTTCTGCATATTTTGCATAGCCAGTAACACCAAATGGCATGTGCTCTAAGAATGCGTAACGCTCGATTAATAGCTTAAATTTAAAATACGTGTCCTGGTCACTACTGCAATAACAATTTATTGCCAATAATTGCGTAACATCGTAGTTAAGAAACGATCTGACGATATTACTGTACATTTTCTCATCGGGTGCAAAAGCAGATTCCTTGATACTGTCTACCGAAAAGTCGGGGTAAATATTGCTATTGGGAATGCTATTGGCAATCAACTTTAATAGTTGATACAAAACTCTAAAATATTGTCCAATAGACGCATTGTAAGTGGTTAGGTCAGTCTTTGCGGAGCTAAGGGTTGGATATCTACGAGCAATAACTATATTGTGTAGGGCTCGGGCTATGTCATTTTGATGAAACTCTAGAAGTTTGTTATGTTGATCCAGCAATGAAAAGAAAGTATTTTCAAACTGCTGTTTAGACTGAGTTTCAAGTTGTTTAGCAAGTGCATCCTGTGCCATTTCCTGAGCGTTTGCAGTCCTTTTTAATTGTTTTGTTGATGCTTTGAGCTCTTTGCGCGAGGCCTTGAGTTCTTTGCGTTGCAAATTAATGGTGGTTAATAATGCAATAAAGCTTAGAAAGCTAAAAAATGGATTTAATGTGCCGCCAACGAAATCCCCAAAGGTTCCCCATTCACCATTGGTCGTGGTAATTAAGTCACCATGAAAGTTGTAAAAATAAAAACCGAATACAAATGCCGCAACTCCCACAGCTATCCAGAAGAAAACCTCAGATTGAAATTTGAGGAGGAAACTATTTTTATTGTTCGCATTCATTGTTTTTAATCGTTAGATATCACAGACATTTGATTAGATCAGATACTAGAGAGCTATGTCTACTAATCCTTAATTAGCGGTTTTCAGTAGTGATAATGTTTGAGAAGAGCTTAGTATGTTTGTGCTTTTTTCAGCTAAACGTTTGTGCTTTTATTTCCCAACGCGTTTGTGCTCTAGCTTTTTTAAAGAACAAACGTACAGAGTGGAAGCGGTTGCGAAATGCTACGGATAGCGGAAAGTGCCGTGAAGATATGCGGAAGCTGGAATTAAGTCGATTAAAAGCGTTATTGGTAGGCTGTTTAATGTTAACTTCCAAGCATTAGCTTAGGCAGTAATTTTTTGTTTTTGAATTGTTCTCCTACTCGACTACAGTCAATCTTAAATTCATAATAGTAAAAAAGTAACACCTCATATATACAAATATGTAGCTCTAAAACTAAGGGTTGATAATGAATAGTATCGTCGAGTTCTTTGAAAAGCTGGTAACTAACTTCTCATGGTCTCGACTAACTTTAACTTTTGTTATTTTGGTTCTTTTGGCAAGTTCTTTGTTTGGTTATGAGGCTTATACTCAGCACTTTGCACTCGGGCGGCTTAACGAGCAGGTAAAGATTTTTGATCAACTAGTTGTAACATCGGAAAAAATAAACGCCCCTGAAAAAGAGCAGCTCATAAATGAGTCATACAAAAAGTTAATGGCTGCTTATAGTTCTCAAATCGACTATAAACAAGTGGTTAGTGTACGTTTAGTTGATGAGCACTCTGATGAGGTAGTAAGTGGTAAGTTGGACAATAATGATATTGAAAAGCAAGAAAATATATCTGATACAACTTTAGTCAGTAAGTATTCGTTCCCCGAGTGGTTCACGAAAAGTGCTTATATTTTACTTCCTTGGTTCATTTTATGGGTTTTGCTATTGTTCAGTTCAACCGCTGATAAAGCTAATGCTCTGGTAGGGGTAATGCTCATTGGAGCCATTTTCCTTGTTATCGGAATGGCTTTGCCGAGCTTCAAAGAATATCCTTGGATCATGAAATGGCTGTATCCATGGTGTGCAATGATTGTATTTGTCTCAATGGTTGTCGTTTGGGATAGGCGAAGAAATAATGTAGCTATTGCTTCCCCAGTTGAATGGGCTGATTGATTCAAAAGCTAGTAGAGTATTCTGTCTAAACTATAAAATCGCTGTAACAATGCTCGGTGGTTTCGCTGGTAATTAAATAATTACCAGCGTTTGTCCTACAGAAAATACAGTGTTCTTCCTATTACTATATTCATTAAATTGTAATAGTCTTCACTTAATGTATATACAAATTAAATTGTAAATGTTTAGTGTCTAATGCCTATAAACATTGACCTGTAAGCGATTTGTATATACAGTTAGGCTATGATCTCAATCGTAATTTCACCTGACATAGCTGAAAAGCTGGAAAACAAGCACAACGTATGTCGTCGTGAGATTGAACAATGTTTTGAGAACAGATACGGCAATTTTCTTGAAGACACAAGAGAAGAGCATAAAACTGATCCCGCTACACAATGGTTTGTATCTCCGACAAACTGTGATCGAAAACTAAAAGTTGTTTTTGTTTTCAACAATGGGAATATTTATATTAAAAGTGCTTACGAAGTAAATGAAAAAACAATTGAACTGTATGAGCGTCACTGTTTCAAATAATCGTAAGTAATTTATCAAATCAAAGTGGAGAGTAATATGAGTGCTGACAAGATCCCAAATACCGTTGAGGCATGGGAAACGGATGCGCTGGGTGCAGATGATGAGTTTGTAAGAGTTTCAAGTGTTGATCTTTCAACAGAAATTGATGAAGCCCTATGCCTTCAATCAATTTCAATTCGTCTTGAAAAACGGTTGGTTGATTCATTTAAGTTGTTGGCAAAGTATCATGGTGTTGGTTACCAGCCACTGATGCGTGATGCCTTGAATCGCTTTGCAAACGCTGAAATGAAAAATATCGTTTCTGGCGTTGTTGAGTCTCAACGCATCCAAAGACCAGCAAAGAAACTGCGAGTAAAGCCTATTGAGCCGCCATTGCAAGAAAGAAAGCGTGCTTGATATTTCAAACAAGTGAAAACCCGCTCCGGCGGGTTTTTTATTGCCCTGTTGGCTGGTGCCCCTTTTCGCGTCCACAATTCACCAGGCTCCAGATCTCGAAAGCTGATATTAATTGCTGAAATCTTGACTTGGTACACCGTAACAATCGTTGGGCTCATGCTGTTTGAAATCCCACAATAAAATCCCTTCAATAGTGTTGAATAGCCTCAATATTCTAACACTCATGCCAACTGCCCACTGAGGTGGTTTTTCATGTTATAACAAATGGCATTTCTATCCCAGAAAAGACAGTTACTTTTACTAAAGTGGGGTAACTTTAGGGGTGGCAAATATTTATAATTTACCGATGTTGGCTTGAATATTAGTGTTAAACGCAACATTCGATTCCGGCTCCCGCACCATGTAATAGTACAGAGCAGTCCAATTAAGCCATAAAATCAATGACTTACGGGCTTTTTTGTGTCCAAAGCCGTCGTTTGACATCCAGCAGGGTAATAAACTTATCTCCTTTGGAGTTACCCCTGAAATGGCACTCTCAGATACAGCATTACGCAAGGGTTAATAGTCCTTAGCCAAGTAATTGGCTGGTATTGATGCTGCTAATTCGGACAACAAGCTTAGCTCAGAGGCTTTATATTTCCCGACACGGTCAATTGAAGTTTCAGGGGGAGTCATGTCAGTAAACAGTATTAATGCTTACAGTGCCTATCAAACTCAAAGTGTCACGAATTGGCAGCAGGTTAAACAAGGTGTGAAATCTCTTAATAGTGCGTTAAAGTCCGGAGACTTGCAGGCAGCTAAAGATGCTTTTTCAAGCCTTAGCCAGGCTAAGAATATTGGTAGCAATAGCCCCCTCGGCAAGATTGGTGAAGCATTACAAAAAGATGATATTAAATCTGCCTTGCAAGTTATTAACCCAGCTCAAACAAGTTCAACTAACGAGACAACACCTTTAGCGTGGCAGCAGTTGGCCAAGCTAGTCTCCAGCACCGACGCTACAGAAAACGCCGTGTCAGTGAGCAACAAGGTGTCTAGCCTTCTTAATTATTTGTCCTCCGGCGATGCCGGGACAGCCTCAATTTCAACAAAATACACACCGGGTATTATTAACCAGGTGTTATCAGAAATTAGTAGCTCCAATAGTGCCAGTACTAAAGTGTCATTGGGCGCTTCTGCGTCTACTGAAACCACTGAGCTTTATTCTCAATTAGCCCAGCAAATCAAAAATAATCCGCACTTGGGAGCGCTGCTTGTAGAGCGTTTGAAAGCACAGTCTTCAAACGGAGTATTCAGCTATTTGTAGAAAATCCCTACTCGAAGACTGCGCGAAGCTAACTCCCGGGCATTAATCTAGGTAAGCATTTTTCCTTGGCAGGTCAATGTACCTGACTCGAAATCAGGCATATGTGAATATTCTAAAGCCGTAAGCCTTTGAATATATCAATAAGCGCTGCAAATAATGGGGTAACAGCCAAAACAATAAATCAGCGCTGAGTGCTTACCTTCCTCAAAGATATAGGCGTTGCAAAGACCTAGATGAATATCTAGGCTTTTTCCATATGGTGCTTCGGTTGACTGTTCGGCCGCCGATTGCCAAGCCGAGCTAATTTTTAATGGTTATGAGATCTCGATAGACGTGCCAGCTGGCATGCCCAACCACCGGCATGGTCAAAATCAGACCTAGAAAGTTGGTCGCCAGGCCAAAGCCGACGAGCACCACGATACAAAAAGCCCACAGTGCCATGGTTATCGGATTGCGAGCGCAGGTGCGCAGGCTGGTGATGGCTGCGGTCCAGGCGCTGGCGTTACGGTCTAGCATGAGGGGCATGGCGATGACGCTGATGCTAAAAATAAAAGCGGCAAACACGGCCCCGGCAGAAAAGTAAACGAACAGGAACGTGGGTTGCTTGAAGGTGAATACGTTGATGACTACATCTGCGAAAGTGGGCAGTGCATCGTGAAAGTAATGGGCGAATATGCTCATTGAAAGGCGCACCCAGCTGAGAAAAACAAAAATCAGTAGCCCTGTGAACAGGGTGATATTGAGCAGGTTGGGTAGCCAGGCGGTGAGGGTGGGGCGAAGTGAAGGTCGTTCGCCGGATTCTATGCGCCTGCTTAAGTCATATAGCCCGACGGCCAGGAATGGGCCTAGCAAAAAGAAGCCGGTTGATACCCCAGCCAGTAGCCAGTAGTTGTCAGCAAAAACAGTGTGTATGATCACGCCGATGGCAGCGAAAATGATACCGTAAAAAAGACTGGCGCGGCCGCCGAGGTGGATGTCGGTTACGCCTGCATGCAGCCAGTCTAGAATGATGTTGGTGCCAACTTGGCGGATGGAAATGCCATCGTCAGCACGGACTTTTGTGGCGGGTATATGGTTAATGTTCATGTGTTTAGCCCCTTTAAAAATGATGGCTGCCATCAATCGGTGCTTGCAGATTGC
>Ga0208510_100655_pt1 | contig 10611 bp, 19 predicted proteins | sample LakWasMet33_HOW6_2_FD_183875 | JGI IMG/M metagenome (GOLD analysis project Ga0208510, IMG submission 183875) | Freshwater sediment methanotrophic microbial communities from Lake Washington under simulated oxygen tension - Sediment Metagenome... | ecosystem: Environmental > Aquatic > Freshwater >...
TCGACATGTTGCGCCAAATAGAAGGCGATGAATTTTGCCAGGGCTTCTTGCAAGGCGCTATCAATAGCATCAAGGCCGGTGACAAGCCTCTAATAAAAATGAAGGAAATAAAAACAGGAGCCATGCACTAATGGATGACGCAGATTTAGCCGGTCGCTTTGACGAACTGAATATTAAAACCAGCCTGTATGCCAGCCGCAAAGACGAGCCGCAAGCCGTTGCGATCGGCACCTGCCTGTTTTGTGAAGAGCCGGTTGCCGAGGGTCGGCGCTGGTGCGATGCGGCGTGTCGGGATGATTGGGAGAAAGAGAATTTGTGAGCAAAAAACGCTTTGTACAAGCCGTAGTGGCTCGCAGCCTGCCGACGCCGGATAAACGCCAAGCCTGCCTGGATTATGCGCTAGACCTGTATGACTGGCTCACCGGCAAAGGCTACGGCGACGACAAGCCCAGCCAGCCGCGTGACGGCAAAGATTGGTACACACGGCTCGATGAACGGCAACGGCGCTGGTTTGACGGCTTCTGGGGCATGTTCGATTACAAAAAAGACCGCGACGGGGCCGCGATGCGCTGGAGCCAATTGGGTAACCTCAGCGATGCCGAGTATCAGCAAATTATCGATGCGGCAAAGAGCGAAGCCAAGCGCGAACTGCCGCAAGGCCAAGCCCGAAAGATGGCCCAAGGCTGGCTGCATGAAAAACGCTACCTGGATTTTACACCGACCAAAACGGCGGCAAAATCCCTGCAAAACCATGTATTAACCCGATTGCTGAATGACCTGAACGGCGTCAAACGCCTGTATGAAACCAGCAAGGACGAAGCCCTGTTACCGCAGATCGGCAAACTTGAGGCAGCGGTTAAAGCCGCACGAGATAACCCAGAAACAAACCGGAAACCGTAATGACTGACAGAGCCACGCCAAAAACCGGCTTCTTCGCCGCCCAGGACATCGATGACGAATCTTTAGAGCTATTGCCCAAGCGCGTAGCGGAATTGGTTAAGGTCGTCGGCGTAACGGCGGCGCTGAAGTTAGTTGATTTGCGCGGCGGCAGGCGGCTGGAAGTGCCCAAACACGTTAAGCCAGGGCATTGGCTGGTTGAACATATCGGCCTGGATGCCTTAAGCAAACTGGTCGCTTATTACGGCGAAGAGCGTATCGAGATCGATCGTTGCGCCTATGTGATCCGGGCGCTCAACGAACAGGCCAAGGAAAAGGCCATCGTGACCGAATATGCCAACGGCGCCTCGAATGCCCAATTGGCCGCGAAGTACCACTACACCGAGCGCGGCATCCGCAAATTGCGCAAGCGGGTTGAACAGGCCCAGCCTTCGGCTAATTTGGATTTGTTTGCGGATTTGTTGTAAGCGGATTAGCGATTACTGGTCAGAGTGCTCGAACAAACTGACCAGTGAGGTAAAAGAAAAGGCAAGCCAGAGCGGTGCTTTTCTTTTGTGTTTAAACCAATAAACATTTTCGAATGTACCAGATTCGTCAAGTCGCTGCACGATTTTTGATTTGTTTGCGGATTTTTTAAATAACTGATTTTTAACGGAGAGACCCCCATGAACGAAAACGCCAAAATAAGACAACGTATTTTAGAAGTGCTTTACCAAGCCTGGGAAAGCAATGCCAAGGGCTTGGAAAAAGACGGCTGGATGCCGGAAGCCGAAGTCAGAAATGCCGTGGGTGATTGCACCTTTGCCTTAGCGGTACTGGCGGAATTGAAATTAATCAGCCGGTCGGGTTATCAATTGAAAATCACCGGTGCCGGGGTGTTGGCGTGTGAGGCCGGGCAGCAGGCTGTAAGCCTTGGCTGATATTCATCGGCTGAGTTTTGCAGTATGGTGGCGAGTTTTTTTAGATGAAACAGGAAACGATATGAATAACAAAATCATCATTGCGGCAGTATGTCTATCCATTTTTGGATGTACCAATTTGAAATATCCAAACTGGGAAAGCGTAAAGGAGGCGGGAACTGCTTATAAGCAGCCTTGCAAACAAGTTGGTGCTGACGGGTGCCATTATGGAGAGTGTGAATTAGAAAGCAGCTGGTTTAAAAAAAGAGCAACAACGTTTGGGGCTAATAATTTTATTATTGAATATGCCGAAGACAATGGTCTGTTCAAGGGTGCTAAATACTATTATTGCGGTCCCGGAATCCCGCCCTACATGCAAAAATCCGGTATCGCATGGACAGTTAGAAACAAAATTAACCCAGCAGCTACCGAAGCCGACTTAAGCCAAGTTGCTACTGAATGCGGATATGAAGCACATAAAGCTACAATTGACACCAGCAGGAAGGCCCCAGATCGAATATTTATCCCCACAACTAACTTTAACTACAATATGGCGGTTTTGTCTGCACAATCTTCAGACAGGCTTGATGACATGATTCACGATTCTAAATTATCAGGTGAAAGAGCGGCCCTTTACAGTGAATGCTTAGCTGCCAAGGGATATGTGTACAAGAAATCAACAGAAAAAAATGACTTAGCGGAGGTTGATAAATACTGCCCTGACATAGACACCGTTACAAAAGCTTGCTTTATACCCGGCGCACTGCAGTAAGGCATTAATTTGACAAAAATAACCCCGAGGGCTAATCTAATCGTGCGCTGGCAAAATCCAGCGTGCGGGATTGGCATCTCGGATACTCACGGCACAGGCCGCTACATGCGGTTTTTTTGTGCCATCGCTACAGCCTTCATTATGTCGGGCTGGGCAGGCAGCCCCTAAAAAGGCTGGCCGGTCGTGAGTCCGGTATGCCAACCTGTTCAGTCCGGCGCCTATGATTGGCATCATATCGTCGGGTAATTAATTTACTCACGGAGTTCAACATGAACGCATTAACCCTCACCATTTCCAATACCCCCATTAAACAAGATCATGCTGGCCGTTTTTGTCTAAATGACCTGCATAAAGCTTCTGGCAATCAAAACAAACATCGACCTAAGTATTTTCTTGAAAATCTGCAAACCAAAGAGTTGATTGCCGAACTATCCGATGGCGGAATTCCGCCTCTGGAACAAAATCAACCAGTTAAAACCGTCAATGGCGGCAATCAACAAGGCACATTCGTTGTTAAGGAGCTTGTCTATGCTTACGCAATGTGGATCAGCCCCGCTTTCAGTCTAAAAGTGATCCGTACTTTTGATGCCTTGGTTACCGGACAGCCTAAACTAACCACTGTCCCCCAGCACGATTATGCTGAACTGCAAACCAAGCATGACAACCTGCAAGCGGAATTGCTTGAACTATACCGCTTCAAGATAGCCACCTTGGAAAGCCAACTGGATAAGCCTACTCGCACGTCCTCGCCCTTAAGCGTCGATGAAAAAGCCGAAATATTGCGCCTAAACAGTTTAGGCTATAGTCGGGCCGAAATTGTGGAACAGACGGGCCGTAGTGATACGGCGATTTATTATTTATTGCGTCATGCGGCGACTGATGCAAAAGGCAGTGCCCAATGAATCCGGTCATCCATGCCCTGGAGCGCCTCGATCAGGTTGCCACCTGCCAAGAGGCGGTCACTGATTTGCTGATCCCCGAAACGGATCTGCATGTCGTCAACCGCGACCGGTTGGCCGGACTGCTGGCGTTTTTGGATGTCGAGCGCCAGCTGGCCAGAGAGCAGCTGACCGTGGCGCTGGCATCGGGTAAGGTTGTCGGTATTCGCTCGGCAAAGTAGTCTGATTTCCCCTCACCCAACCCTCTCCCTTTGGAGAGGGCTTTTAGTGCTGGTGTTGACGTTGACCTAAACTACTGTTTTAATATCACTTAAATCAAATTGAAACGCCCCTGGAACTTGTTCCGAGGGCGTTTTTTTTTGCCTGCCGTTTATGCTCTCCCCATCATGTCCTTACGTCCACGCCATTACGCCGCGGCCATTATCGCTTTAGGCACCGCCGATCAACGCCGTGCCGCTGTTGAGCAGGTGCCGGGTGTTTGGCGCGAATGGGTCAGGGACTATGTGATCGACACTTTTCGTAAGCGCCGCTGCTTGAAAGCCTATCAAGCCCGGCAGCAACAACCACGGAGCTACAGATGCTGACCGCTAAACAATGCCAACAAATCCTTGGCGACCCGATCAAAGAAAAAGACATGGTGGTGTTTTATGTGCCGGAAGAGCTGCAAATCAGCTGCATCCCCAAGCGCATTTATTGCAACAAGCGCCTGAGGGAACCGTTAAGCAAGGCCTTGGCGGCGCTGATCATGACCGGTTGCATCAAAGAGCTGAAGACTTGGGACGGCTGTTTCAATATCCGTAACAAGCGCGGTGCTGTTACGCCCAGCCTGCATAGCTGGGGCTTGGCGATCGATGTCAACGCCGGCTGGAACCGGTTTGGCATGCCGCCTAATTTAAGCCCGCGTTTTGTCAAATGCTTTACCGATAACGGCTTTGACTGGGGCGGCACCTGGGCCAAGCCTGACGGCATGCATTTTCAGTTGGCGGATATTTCGGAGGCTTTATGAAGATAGCCGATGGTTTAGCTCAGCTCAAAGCGCTGAAAAATGCCTGGTGGGACCAGGCGGGTAGCGTAATTAAGCAAGACCCGGATTATGAAGAGGGCAAGCTGTACCGGATTCGTGAGCAGATTCACGCAGTGCAGTTCCAGTTATTGTTGCATACGCCATGTCGGCAATTTGATCAGCTTGAAAGGAGTTTTTGGTAATGGGCGAAACTAAACATATTTCTCGGAGTAAAACCCTATGGTTTAACTTGGCGGTAGCGGCCTTTGCGGTGCTGGTTGATCATACCGACTTGCTGCGCAACTACTTGTCTGACGGCAGTTATCTGGTCGTTATGATGTTTATTTCTTCGGTGAATATTTACCTACGCACTGCAACGACTACGGGAGTTAGATTGAAATGATCGCACTTATTTTAATCGGGCTCATTGTCATCATGGTGCTGGTCAATACGGTTTTATTGTACAAAAACAAAGCCGAGCAACAGGCGCACACTGCCGCAATGCAAAAAACCGTCAGTGATGCCGCGCTTAGCCAGGTTAAGCAACGCAATGAGCTGGATCAATCGCTAACCACTGTAGAAACACGACAACGTCAGGAGACGATCAATGAAACTAACCCGAAACATTTGGCTGCTCGCTCTGATCTTGATAATGATTGGTCTGATGATTCAGGGTTGCGCGGCAACACCGCCGCAACCTTTGATGATAACAACAGCGCTTCCTCTACCGGCTCGACCGGTGCTACCGGCGATCAATTCGGCTGAATTGCGCTGTTTGAGCGACGCTGTTTACGAGCGTGTTGCCGAGCGCAACCGGATGTTGCGGCAATACGCGGAACGGCTGGAAGTGATTATTAAATCTACGCAGGGTTTTAGGGAGCCGACAACATCCGGCAACAGTCGCCAAGAAATGCCGCCATGACGATAAGGCACTTAACTTTTTTAAAAACAATGAGGCATGGAGGACGAGACGTGCTTAGTAATTTTTCCTTAGTAGCGGTTGGCATCTTGGTTTTGGTAGCGATTCTGGCCGTAAGACAGTGGAGGCTGCGTTTGGAAAAACTGATACGCGAGTTTGAAAATCACGTAGCCCAAGCTGAACAGAACTATCAAAAAGGCGCGCACAGCACGCCCTACAAACTAAAAACAGGTGCTTGATGGGAACCATTAATTTCGACTTTAACTTTTGGACGTTATCGCTACTGCTGTTGAATTTCGCGCTGGCGTTGTTTGTCGCATTGAGTAACCGCCATAAAGCAGCCGCAGAAGAGTTGCAGTCGGTTAAGAAAAGTCTACAGGTCGATATAAAAGGCGTGCAGGATGATGTTAAAAGCATCGACCAGCACGTCCATCAGCAAGGGCAACGCCTGTCGGCGATTGAGGCCGACGTCGAGAACGGTATTTCGAAAGAAGACCTGAGCGTTGTGCATCGGCGCATGGACAAGGTGCTGGAGACAGTTGGGCCGCTGGAGGGGCGGCTGGATGAAATATCCAAAAACATGAGCCGCATCGACCAGCATTTGATTCAACTGTTACAGAAAAGGTAATAACCATGGCTACTTATGACCGCGCCCAAGTTCGTTTGCTGATTTTGCTGATATTGCAAAAGCAATCTCAGTATCAGGCACACCAGGAAACCTTGCTGAAAGCGCTAACCTCACAGGGGTTTACGCTGAGCCGTGACCATCTGCACATCGAACTGGCCTGGCTGGAAAATACGGCGGATGCGATTGTCGACCGGATGTCAGGCAGCGTACATATCGCATTATTGACGCCAGCCGGGCTGGAAATTGCCCAAGGCGTGGTTGAAATACCCGGCATCGATCGGCCCTTGCCCGGTCAGGCGCTCTGATGGCTCGCCGATCTAAGATCAAAACCGAAGTCCCTGCAAAAATCCGCGAGGAGTTTGACGCTGAATTGGTCGCTGGCGGCTTTAGCGATTATCAGGGCCTGACCAACTGGCTAAATGCTCGGCTGAAGGCAGAAGGCATTGACATGAAAGTGTCGGTCATGGCTGCTAACCGCTACGGAAAAGCGTTCCAGGAAAATTTTGAACGCGATATGGCCGAGGCGAATCAAACCTACCACATTGCCAAGATCGCCATGGCTAACAATGAGGACACCGAAGGCGTGGTGCGCGATGCGACGATCCGGACCTTGCAAACGCGGCTGTTGCGGTTGTCTTCGGCGCTGAGGGAAGCCGAAGAGGCCGGAGACAATCCTTACCAGCTGGCCGAGACCACGGCCAAGATTGCCAAGGCGCTGGCCGATCTGGGCCGGGTTGAGATTGCTTCGCAAAAATATAAGGCCGAACTCGAAGAGGCCGTGTACAAGGCCCGAATGGACGTTATTAAATGCTTACGCGACTTCATTGCCGAGAAGTTTCCGGACATGAAAAAAGCCTTTGCCGTGGTGTTGAAGCCGTTTGCTGAAATGTTGGCTAATGGCTAAACGCATCCGCAAAGAGTTTTTAGGCGAAGTTTCGGATATTGCTGAAGCGGTACGTGCCGAGGCCGAGAATGCCGAAAGCGATAGCACGCTGTCGTTTGGCGAATGGTGCCGTCAGGCCAGTCCGGAATTTCGCTGGGATTGGCCGCATTTGGCCTTTATCCGCTCTAAGCTTGAGCCGATTATTGACATGTTGGAGCAATCGCTACGCGGCGAAGTCTCCGAGCATCAACCCCGGCATTTAATCTTATCGGTGCCGCCCCGGCACGGCAAGTCCGAACAAGTCACGGTCCGGTTACCGGCGTATCTGATGGAGCGCTGGCCCAAGCTACGCACCATCGTCGGCGCTTATAACGCGGCGTTGGCGTTGAAATTCAGTCGCAAAACCAAGCGTATTGCCGCACCGCGGATTGCTCTGGCAAAAGATGCCAATACCAATGCTGAATGGGAAACAGCTGAAGGCGGCGGTCTGCGTGCAGTCGGTGCTGGCGGCGGTGTCACCGGACACGGCGCGAACCTGATTATTATTGACGACCCGGTCAAGTCGAGGGAAGAAGCCAACTCGGAGACCTACCGGGAAAAAATCTGGGATTGGTTTACCGACGATATTGTTACGCGACTGGAACCCGGCGGCGTGATGATCATCATCATGACCCGCTGGCATGAAGACGATTTGGTCGGGCGCATCCTGAAAAGCGACTTTGCCGACGATTTCGAAGTGATCAATCTGGCGGCTGAAGCCGAATACGGCGATCCATTGGGCCGTCCGGTCGGTGCGGCTTTATGCCCGGCCCGGTTTAACGAAGCCGCGCTGGCTAAGCTACGCACGATTTTGGGCCGTAGTTATTACTCGCTGTACCAGGGCCGCCCGGCGGCGGTCGAAGGCGACATTATCAACATCACCTGGTTTAAGCGCTATCGGTACAAGCCGCGCTTTACCCGGATTGTGCAAAGCTGGGACACGGCGCAAAAAGCGGCGCTGAAAAACGATTACAACGTCTGCACCACCTGGGGCGAAACCGAAGAAGGCGATGATTATTTGCTCGATGTGTACCGGGAAAAATTGGAATACCCGAAGCTCAAGCGGGCTGCCATCGAGCAAAAGAAGCGTTGGAGCCCGAGCGCGATCCTGATCGAGGACAAGGGCCATGGCACCGCCCTCGGCCAGGAATTGAAAGAACTGCCGGGCTATAACGTCATTATGATCGAGCCGGAAGGCGACAAGGTCACCCGGATGAGCGTGGAATCATCGGCTGTCGAATCCGGCCGGGTTTGGCTGCCTGACGAGCATACCGTGCCCTGGTCGGCCGAGTTCGAGAACGAATGCACCAATTTTCCGGCCGTTAAACACGATGACCAGGTGGACTCGATGTCGCAATACCTGTTCTGGAAACGTAACCCTAACAAGAAAAAGGCCGATTATCGGGCCTGGAGTTTACCGTGGCTATAAACCGCACGTCCGATCAATTTTTACTCGATGCCTACAGTGGCCAGGGCGGCTTTGTCTCCGGCGAATACCTGGTTGCGCATCCGCGCGAATCGGAGACTAAATTAGAGCGGCGCAAGGAATTGGCCGTCTATCCGAACTTCACCCGCAAGATCGTCGATGTGTTCATGGGTTTTTTGTGGAAGCAAGCGCCCAGCCGTGAAACCGACGATTTGTATGCGCAATTTGCCGCCAATGCCGACGGCGCCGGCGGCAAACTCGATACCGTCCTATCCAGCTATCAACGCCTGGCCATGATCCTGGGGACGGTGTATATCATCGTCGACAAGCCGACGACACAGGGCCAGACCAAAGCCGACCAAGCCATGCCTTACCTTGCCTTGCGGCTGAAAAGCCAACTGGTCGGGGAAACTAAAAACGCGGCCGGTGTTTGGCAGTCAGTGACCTTTAGCGAAGTGGATAACGATGAGCAGGTTTACCGCACCTTTACCACGACCGGCTGGAAACTGACAAAGGACATCGAAGGTAATGAAGTTATTGTTCAAGAAGGAAAAACCAGTCAGGGTGAGTATAGCCTGGGCCGGGTGCCGGTAGTGCGGCTGCATATCGCCAAGCCGTTAAACCCGACCGATAGCAGCAGTCAGTCTTGGGTTTATGATCTGGCCCAGCTGAATTGGGATCTGTTTAACTTGCGCTCGGAACTGCGTGAGTTGTTGCGCTCGCAAACCTTTGCCATTTTGGCGCTGCCCGTAGTCGATGATAATGAGCGGGAAAGGCTGAAGGATATGACCATCAGCACCGAGAACGCCTTGACCTACAACCCGGCAGGCGGCGGAAAACCTGCTTTCATCGCGCCGCCTGCCGACCCGGTCGAGCTGTATAGGAAACAGATCGGCGACACTGTTGAGAACATTTACCAGATTGCTAATTTGGAATTTGTCGGCGGTGTGCAGCAATCCGGGGTGGCATTGAGCTTCCACTTTCAGGAGGCCAACAGCAGTTTACGGGGCATGGCCGAGATGGGCGAAAGTGCTGAAAATGAAATCGCCTCGCTGGTTTACGCCTGGCAAGGCGACAAATTTAGCGGCAACATTGCCTATGCTAATGATTTTAATTTGTCCGATGTGGCGGGTGCTATTGCCACTGCCATGGATACAGTCACCCTGAGCCTGGGCAGTGAATTTGATAAAACCATCAAAAAGCGTCTGGCCAAGCAGATCTTGGGCAACGATACCTCGCCCAGCACGATGACGGCGATTGATAAGGAGATTGATGCGCAAGGGGATATTTATGGCAACAGGCTGGCACAGCAGGCGGGTGCATGACCAACATCAGTTATTTAGCCGATAAATGCGACAACGCTCTGCTGGACACGCCTTTGCATGCCCTTGAGCTGGTTAAGGAACGCATCGAAACTGGCCAGCAGGCACCGACCAAGTTAATCGTTATTAGTTTGGATGACAGTTCCGGCCAGTACGACGTCAAGTGGCAACAGGCCGTGATGACTATGTCGCAACTGCTGGCCTTGCTGGAGATTGCCAAAACAATAGCCATTAACGAGATGGGCTATTGACCGAAAATGACTGAAGATCAAGCAAGAGAGGCTGCGCGGCTGATTAAAAAACTTGATGCTGCCATCGCATTGAACAACAGAATACATGCACTGTATAAGAAAGCCCAAGACACACAGTATAAGAAAGCCCGAAAAAGCCACGTTTCCGATTTAAGTTACCTGGCAAATATCGCTTTGGAGCTGCAAGCAGAGGTCGTCGAGCATATTCGTTTCGACATCAGGCGACTGGGTCAATGACCGACTACCCTGAACTCTACCAACGCCTTGCGCAAGAGATCCTCAAGCGCGACGGCCAGCTCACCGCCGATACCGGCGCTTTTATCAAGCAATTTGTAGCAAAATTACAGGCTGAAGGCTGGCAGCTGACAGGTGACGCTGAAACCGCCCTGAATAGCCACTTAAGCGGCATTAATAACGTCATTAAAGAATCGATTGTAGGGGCGATTTCAATCGCCACAGGGCGAATGAATTCGCCCCTACAGTCAGAAACAGTGCTGAAATTGGCCGAGCAGGCCTTTGCCGAAAAATGGCCGGATGGCTTGACCTTGTCCGATCGGCTTTGGCGCTGGAAGACCGATACCCGGAACGGAGTGCAGCAGCAGTTACAGGCCGGTATCCGCCAGGGCAAAGCCACCAGCGCCGTGATGTACGATATGCAGCGGGCCATTGAAAG
>Ga0208510_100670_pt1 | contig 10328 bp, 11 predicted proteins | sample LakWasMet33_HOW6_2_FD_183875 | JGI IMG/M metagenome (GOLD analysis project Ga0208510, IMG submission 183875) | Freshwater sediment methanotrophic microbial communities from Lake Washington under simulated oxygen tension - Sediment Metagenome... | ecosystem: Environmental > Aquatic > Freshwater >...
GCAACAAACACTAAGCAATCTGCGTCTTGACAGGACTTATCGACTGACTAACCGAATAGGTAGGCGATGGTGACGGGTTGGTTTTTCTTAACGGGCTTATGGCTATGCCCTCAACTCGGCGGAAAAGATAAGGTGCTTCGCGGTTTTTTTAAAATGGTGGGCGCTGCCCCCCAAACCCCCTGAGGCTCAAGTTCAAGGTTGGTTTTTGTTATTTATGAAATTACCAAGTTCACACTGTTAATTGCGTGATTTAATATTTAAACTTAGTTAATTAATATCAATATGTTATTGTATTTATTTATGAGTTAAGTTATAATTAATACGACAAAAAAGCCAGCGGGGTTAAATCCGCTGGCCGTCTGTCCCACCTTTTCGGTCGGTTCTTTAATTAACCTTTGCCCTGTTTCGGTCTAGTCCACCTTGCAGGGCTTACTTAGTAGGAGTCACTATCATGGCAAAGTTAGCCACATCTTTCAAAAATATTTCCGGGTTGGTGCGTTCTGACAGCCCGCTATCAGACGAGCAAATCTTTAAAGCTGCGCCTTCGGTCTTCGCCGATGCGCCGCATAATTCGCGTTCCGCCCGCTATGCTTATATCCCGACTTGCGAGGTTGTTAATGGTTTGCGCGGTGAAGGCTTCCAACCGTTTATGGCTTGTCAGGCACGTTCACGCATTGAGGGTAAATCGGAATTTACCAAGCACATGATCCGCTTTCGCCATCAGAATCAAATAATCGGTGATACGGCTAACGAAATCATCCTGGTTAATTCGCATGACGGCACCAGCAGCTATCAAATGCTGGCCGGTTGCTTCCGTTTCGTTTGCCACAATGGCCTGATCTGCGGTTCAGAGATCGAAGATTTTCGTATCCGGCATTCCGGCGATGTTTTAACCAATGTCATCGAGGGCGCTTATCACATCGTTGATGAATTCGAACAGGTCGATTCAGCAAAGGAGCTAATGCAAAGTGTTGTATTAAGCCCAGGGCAACAAAACGCCTTTGCCAATGCCGCGCTGCAACTTCGCTACGATCCCGATGAAAACGTACCCATCGAAGCGTACAAGCTGAATGCCGCCCGCCGTTCCAGTGACCGAGGCGATGATCTTTGGCATACCTTAAACAGGGTTCAGGAAAATATGATTCAAGGCGGGGTACGCGGCATCAACCGGAACGGCGGCAGAATGTCCACGCGTAAAGTGACCGGGGTTAGTGAGAATATCAGGCTTAACCGCGCTATCTGGTCGCTTGGGGTGGAAATGGCACGGTTGGCCGGGTGATCTAAAGTAACGTAGACGCGGGCGATTTTGTCTGCGTCTTTAGCTTGTAATTTTGTTATGATAACGTTATCATAACATTAATAACGTTATCATAACAAAAAAGGCGGGTTTATGGGCATTGAACGAGTTGTTACAGACGATATGATTTTTGAGGTTGCCGACCGGCTGGCGGCGAATGGTGAAAAAGTCACCAACCGGGCGATCTGGTCGGCCATTGGCGGCGGATCGATGACGACTATCAGCCAAGCGCTGCGCCGCTGGAAAGAGAGCCAGGTTTTGCAAGTGGCCCAGCCTGTTGAGCGGGCGCCGTTACCGACCGCCATCATTGATGTGCTGCACGGGGCGGCGGCTCAGTTGTGGGATGCGGCGCTTGCCGAGACCAAATCGGAACTCGACCAGTTAGCGCAAGCCACCAATGCCCGCGTGGCCGAGGCCCAGGCCGAGCGGGACGATACCTTGGCCGAACTGCAAACCACCGCTGAAGAACTGGAACAGGTCAAAGCAGAGCGCGATAGTGCGTTGACCGACGCCGACGATAAAGCCCAACAACTGGCAACCGGCGCAACTGAGATTGCCCGACTTCAAACCGAGCTAAACGCACAAACCCTGGCGACTGCAAAGGCCACGCACCGGGCCGAAACCGCAGAAGCGGCGAAAGCGGAACTGCAAGCCAGGGTTGAGCAACTGACCAGCCTGCTGACCGGCGAGCAAGCGGCCCGGCATCAGGCGGAAACAGACGCGAACGCATTACGGGCGGTTGTCTCGAAACAAACGGCGGAACTGGAAGCCAGCGAACGCCGCATCGCAGACATAGAAGCCAGCGCCGCCGCTCACGCCCAGGCCGCTGCAAACGAAATAACCGCAATCCGAGCAGACCGCCAAGAAATGCGCGAGATGTTAAAAATAGTAGTCGATAAAATAGGCTTGGTACCGGCTCCAGCAGAACCCGAAGCGGTAGACAAAGAGGCGCTGGAATGGCTCAGTCATACCAGCCGCGAGGATGTTAATTTCAAACACCATCTGGAAACAGCCAACGCCGCCACCTTGCGGGCGGCGCTCAAGGATGAAGGGCTGGCCAAGACTAAACGCACTAAAATTGAAGCCATGCTACGAAAAAGAGAACAAGGGCAAAAATGAGTATCGGCTTAAACATCAAGCAGCGCCGCGTGGCTAAACGCTGGACTCAAACAGAATTGGCCGAAAAATCGGGCATCGTGACCCAGGCCATGATCAGCCGGATCGAAAAAGGCGAAGATAATGCCAAAATAGACACATTGCGCGGCATTTCCGCCGCGTTGGGCTGTTCTGTGGTTGATTTATTGCCTGAAGCGGACAAAAAGCGAGGATCACTAAAATAACCGGCCACACACTGGCAGCGCCTATTGCATAGCTTTTTTCTTGCAGAAATTAACAAACGCCCCCGATGGGTTTTTAGGAACGGGTCTACCCTTCATCCATTCCCGCCACTGTCGTTCAAGTTCGTAAATATCCCAGCCAGGGGCAACTTTTTTTGCCTGTTCATAGGCCGATGTGGGCAAAATTAGTGCAGATGTTGATGAAGTCGGCGGTTCAAAGAAGGCGGATTTTTCTGACGCAGGCTGTAGGTTTTTTTCATCAGTTAATCGCACTTTGCTTTTGGTGACGTTAAAGCGTACCCGAACCACGGCACGGCCTTCTTTAATTTCTTCCATGGTGGCGCTAAACCCCGCCGCCTCTTGGTTTTCGTTGATTTGTTTTAGGGCGGGTTCAATGGCAAAGCGTTTAATATCAACCCATCGATTTAGTTTTCCTTCCGGCACTTTCAACCATTGCCGGAGTTGTGGCAATGCCAGCTCTAAAACAGGCGTATCCATATTAACAACCGCTTCCAGCAGCATGTAAAGCGTAACGGTATATTTACCCGACAGCCCAATCATAAAATGCAGCCGTAGCCGAGAAAAGCGGCAGGGGTTTTTAATCACCTCACCGAGCAGGGCTGAAATTTCAAAGCGCAAAATACCCGTTGCCCGCAATTCTTTGGTGATTTGTGCGCCCATCATGCTGGAAACGCCCATAAGCCGTTTACCGTCCTCGCCACCTTCCCATTCAACAATGGTTCTTGATAAGCGTTTTGCACTCTCCCATATCCAACCCGACGACGTATCGCCGCTCAATGCTTCAAAAACGGCGTTGATTTTGGCAACACGCATTTCGTAAATTTTGGGGATACCCAAATCATCCCAAACCGCCGCCACCAGAAACGCCCACAATTTTCTATCGCGTTCCGTATAAGGCCCTTCAATCTTGGTAATGATCACGTCATTGGGCAGCGGCACTGTGGACGGAATTGTGCCGGAAGTTTCCCAAGGGTTACCAGTGGCTTTAACAGCGATAGGTTGCGCTTTTTTGAGGTGAGTTTTGGGTGTTTTTGGCATGATACCTATCCCTTCTTTTACGGTGAATTTTTAATTTGTTTATTCTCACTTTTAAAAGTGAATTGTCAATATTTTTATTCTCACCTTTCGGATTGAATTTGTCGGTTTTGGGATTTAATTTCTCACCTTTGGGATTTAATTTCTCACCTTTAGGGATTTAATTTCTCACCTTTGGGATTTAATTTCTCACCTTTGGGATTTAATTTCTCACCTTTGGCCATCTAATAAGGATCGCGCGCGCGGAACACAAGAACACATAGAACATTTATTAAGAACACAAGAACATCGTGTGGGCATGTGGGTAACTTAAAAAATCGACTTCATTCAATCAAAAAAATTGTGTAAAGATTGTGTTATTCCAGAAAAACACGTCTTACCGTGTTCAAAAAACGTCCTGTAAAGGCAGTAAAAAAGTAGATGGTCGAAAACAACTACAAGTTCGTTTTAATCCTAAAAGAATTGATACTGTAGTGGATATGATAACAGCCCGTTTTCGTCACTACACGCCTGTTTGAAGCTTAAAAAGCATTAATTAGGGATATGGTTTGTATAATAACGGCTTGTTTTCGTCGCTTTAAGCCTGTTTTAAGCCTTAAAAAGCATTAACATTGATAGTTTGTGTGATAACAGCCTATTTTCGCCCCTACAAGCCTATTTTAAGGCTTAAAATAATGAGGCTTCGCACTTACTTTGATAAAAACTCTTCATCTGTAACTTCTGCGAACTGTACCGCTAGCTTCCGCTACGCTACTCGTTAAAAGCGGTTAACAGGATGTCGAAGTTGGAAAAGGTCTTTAATCTACATTATTGCAATCAATAATAGATTGCGTATGATAAGCAATATTCCTTAATCAAAAACCGCGTAGGTATTCCTATGAGCACCGAAACCATTGACCACAACACCCTATCCCAGCTAGTTGAAGCCGGAACTGTCAGCGCCGCACATGTTATTGGCCAAATTGGCGGCTGGAGCATTCTCATCAAAGACGAAATGCTTGAACGCCCTTTGGCAGCCAGCCGCAGCAAGAAAATTCGCACCTTTAAGAAACTTGAAACCCTGGCCGCCTACCTCAAAGAAATCGGCATCAGCCGGTTCGACGTAGACACGGCACAATACGACCCGGCCAACGTTCAAACCTATAGCCGCCCAGATCGGGCAGAAGCCATGAAGTTCGCCCACGAAGCAGCCTCCCATGACAAGTGGTTCCGGGAACAAGTCGAATTGGCGTTAAAAGAGGCCGACGACCCCAATACGGTATGGATACCCCACGACATCGCTAAAACCAATATGCAGCGGCAGCGTGAAAGCCTCTTAGCCCGTATCGGGAAAACTGAATAATGCGGGTGCAATGGACAGATAGAGCTGAAAATGATCGAGAAAACGCAATTGAATACATAGCCCAGGACAGCTTGACCGCAGCACTAAACCAACTCGACGAGATAGAAGGACAAACTGACCGGTTGGCCGAATATCCAAAACTAGGCCGCCCAGGACGCGTGAAAGGTACGCGCGAACTGGTGATTAACCGCACGTCTTTTATTGCTGTCTACCGAATCAAAGGCGAGTTTGTTCAGATTTTACGCTTGCTGCACGGTGCGCAAAATTGGCCCTGAGCGCAATAAACCATAAGACGGCCACATCCAATTTAAACACTTTAACTCATTTACTCAAAAAATTATTTACTCTTTTGAGTTTTTATTTATTTACTTAAATACTTATTATTTCAAAAATAACTTATACCTCACCAACCCATCGCCAAAGGTGTTGAAGAAATTGCATTCCGGTATAATAATGCGGTATGAATTAGTCATACCAAACAATCAAATTTCCAAGGTGTCGTATGTCAACCGTTGAAAAAATCAGCATTGCATTAACCCCAGACTTAGCTTTACTGGTACGTAATGCGGTAGACAATGGCTATTATGCCTCTACCAGTGAAGTCATTCGTGAAGCTTTGCGTGACTGGAGAAACAAACAAAACCTAAACGAACAGAAAGCCCAAGAATTGCGTTCACTATGGCAAGAGGGAATTAATAGCGGTTCTGCCGGTATACTCAATATGGCAGAAATAAAACAAGAGGCCCGGCAACGCTACGAAAAAGAACACAACAAGCCACAAGCATGACAAAAGTCATTCATTCACAAAAAGCCCGGTTTGATCTGCTATCGATTTGGTCTTACATTGCAGAAGACAATCCAAACGCCGCCGACAAACTCCTTGATACCATCGACGAAAAATGCACCTTGCTGGGTGACAACCCAAAATTAGGACAAGCCCGACCGGATATTTCTCAAACCATGCGTTATTTTCCGGTAAAAAATTATGTGATTTTGTATCAAGAACAACCATTGGGTGTTGAAATTATTCGCGTGTTGCACGGTTCACGAGATTTAGAGACAATTTTTAATTTCAACGAGTAATTAAGTTTTTACTTATTTACTCAAAATAATATTTACTCTTTTGAAGCTTTACTTAAATACTCATAAAACAGCTTAGCCGTTAAAACATTGAGCTTAATCCCTTCTTTAGCCGCCTGCATTTTAATCGCCCGGTGCAGCGTTTCTGGAATATCCACATTAAAACGCTGGGTCTTGGCTTTACTTAGATCCTGCACATCATCGGTATTTTTTACCGCTTCCATCGCTAAATCTTTTTGGCTTTTAGCCGTGGTGGGTTTACCTGCTTTCAGTGCCATTTACAAAAACTCCTTTAATTCTTGGGCAATCGCGCGAATTTCCGCCGCCGCTTCGCCGGATTCATCCGCATCCAATACCGTCGATCCGGTGGATGCCGTTTTTGGATAGATAACGCGTTGCGAGGTAAAATTCTTAAACACCGGCAAGCCGTAGCCTTCCAATGCTTCGCCAATCTCTTTACTTAACTGGGTATTTTTAATCACCCGACTGATGATAAACGCCGCTTTGGGTTTGCCGTTGGTGACTTCTTGGCGGGTCTTAATGATGTCAACCAAATCCTCACAAGCCCAAACGTCATAAGGTGAAGGTTGCACCGGTATCAAAATAACGTCAGCGCATTTGATGGCGGCAACGGCTAGCTCGGCAATTTGCGGCGCACCATCAATAACCAGCCAATCCTGATTCTTGACTATAGCCAGAATATCTTTAGCCAAGGTTGGCCTATCCAGACCGATAACAGGCAACAAATTACCATCCCCGGCCGCGTTCCAATCCCTGGCGCTGCCCTGTGGATCGGAGTCCACCAACAACACCCTATCACCGCCCAATTGCAATGCACGGGCCAAGTTGGTTGAAAGCGTGGTTTTACCTGCACCACCCTTTTGATTTAATACTGCAATAATTTTACTCATATACTCAAAATATTAATTACTCGTTTACTTTTTTAAAGTTTAATTCATTTGAGTAAATATGTAAATAATGGATTATATACGGGTTATTTCAATTCTTCTTTGTTCTTGAGCGGCGGATGACTTTTCTCAGTTCCAGGACAAGCAACGGTATGAATCCAACACCGATCCACGCCACGCACTGATGTAAAGAAACCGGCTCGATCTGGAACAGCGTTTGCAACATGGGGACATGATGTATCGCCAACTGCAAGGAAAAACTCACCGCCACAACCAAAAATAAGCGCAGGTTAGAAAACAGACCTATCTGCCAAAGGGTACGCTGTTCACTCCGTGCGCCGAAGGCACGTAGCAATCCGGTGATCACCAAGGCGGTAAAGGCGGCATCACGGGCATGATCAAGACTGTTGCCGATGATATAGAGTTCATAGGCAAACACCCCGAGCGTGACACTGGCGGTCAGCAAGCCGGTGAACAGGGTTAGTTTGAGTAAATCCCGATTGAGCAGCGCTGACTGGGAATGTCGCGGCGGACGGCTCAACACATCGGGATCAATCGGATCGGTCGATAGAGCCAGCGCAGCAAAGCCGTCTGTCACCAGATTGATCCACAAAAGATGCAGCGGCAATAACGGCAGCGGCCAGCCCAATAGAACCGCGACCAACATAACCATCAATTCGCCGGTACTGCTACCCAGCAAATAGGCCAACGTTTTGGCAATATTGTCATAGATACCCCGCCCTTCCTCTATAGCCGCGACAATGGAAGCAAAGTTGTCATCCGTAACAATCATATCCGCAGCCTCTTTGGTTACCTCGGTGCCGGTAATGCCCATGGCGATACCGATGGACGCCTCTTTGATCGCAGGCGCATCGTTAACCCCGTCTCCTGTCATTGCCACAACTGCGCCCCGCGCTTTCCATGCACGGACAATGCGGAGTTTGTGCTCGGCGGTAACCCGTGCATAAACGGAAACTTGCGATACACACTCCTTTAGCGCTTCGTCGTCCAAGCGGTCAAGCTCGGCTCCTACGAGAACTTCATCGCCCTTGCCCAGAATGCCCAATTCATGGCCTATTGCTCGTGCAGTGTCTGGATGATCGCCGGTGATCATTACGGTTTTAATGCCTGCTCGTTTACATTTGACCACAGCCTCCTTCGCCTCGGCACGAGGTGGGTCCTGTAAGCCTACAAGCCCCAAAAAGGTAAGATCCTTCTCGATCTCGGTATCGGTATCGTTCACAACCCTGCCTTCTTCAATACTGAAATTGTCCAAGGGGCGCTCGGCCACGGCAAGCACACGCAGGGCATCGTGCGCCAGTAAGGCATTGGCTTGTATCATTCGACTACGGTCATTCTCGGTCAATTCTCTTACTCCCTGATCGGTTCGAATCAGGGTGCAGCGGCTGAGTATAACTTCGGGCGCACCTTTGACGAATGCCCAGGAACGGCTTTCCCGACTACGAATGACAGTCATACGTTTGCGGTCGGAATCGAAAGGCACAGTAGCCAGGCGCGGCATTTCAGTCTCGAAGACCCCACGGGTTATACCGCCTTTTGCGGCAACCACCAGCAGCGCTCCTTCAGTAGGATCGCCGATTACTACAGGCCGGTTATCTATTAGGGCCAGTTCGGCATTGTTACAGGCGACCGACGCACGCAGCAAGGCTAGGAGTTCAGGACTTTCTGATGGTAGGCTTTCCACGTTGCCGGAAAAGAATGCGCCTTCCGTGGCGTAACCTTCGCCGGTGACGCGATACAGGCTTGTTGAGGTGATCAACTTGCGGGTTGTCATTTCACCCATCGTTAGTGTGCCGGTTTTGTCGGTACAGATAACCTGGGCACGACCTAGCGTTTCAACTGATGACAAACGCCGCACCAAGGCATGACGCTGCACCATGCGTTGCACACCCAAAGCCAGCGCAATAGTCACCACCGCAGGTAGACCTTCCGGGATAGCCGCTACGGCAAGACTCACCGAACTCAAGAAAAGTTCAAACGGCGCAATTCCGCGTAATAATCCCAGGCCGAAAATTAACGTGACGATACCGAAACAAGCCATCAACAGCAGGCGTCCTGCCCGTTCAAGTTGGCGTTGCAACGGGGTTTCTCCGCTTTCGGCGGTATCCAGAAGCGTGGCGATATGGCCGAGTTCCGTCTCCATGCCGGTATTAACCACCAAAGCGCGACCGGTTCCCCTCGTTACGCTGGTGCCGAGAAAGACCATGTTGTTCCGCTCCGCCAGAGGCGTTTCTTGAGGCAGTCCGTCTGTGGATTTTCCTACTGCTTGCGATTCGCCGGTGAGCGGCGCTTCATTAATACGAAGAACTGATGTCTGGATCAGGCGGGCATCAGCAGCGACCAAATCCCCGCCTTCGAGCAACAGGATATCGCCCGGAACAATTTCAGTCGCATCGACCACTACGCTATGGCCACCGCGCACCACGCGGCAATGGGGCGCTGTCAGACGGGCCAACGCGGCTGCCGCTTTTTCTGCACGGTATTCCTGGATAAAGCCGATTATCGCGTTCAGGATTACGATGGCAATGATGGCGATGCCGTCAACAGTTTCACCCAGTGCGGCGGAAACCGCCGCCGCACCGATCAACACCCAGATAACCAGACTTTTAAACTGATTTACAAAAATGACCAAGGCCGAAAATCGCTTGCCCTTGCGTAGTTTATTTTTCCCATACCGGGTGAGCCGTTTTTTCGCTTCATTGGCAGAAAGACCCTGCTCCACATCGGTCGTGAGAAGGCTTACGGCTTCGGTAACCGATAGCTTGTGCCATGCATTCATAGTGGTGTTTCTCCCATTAACTAGCGGCCAAAAAATAGCGGGCTATGCTGTGTTGTAGCATCACCTCCAGCCGATGCGCTTCAACGCCGCTGATCTTCTGATAAAGATCGGGGGCGAGCATCACAAAACTTTTCACCAACTGAGGATCGAAATGACTGCCGCTGTCCCGTTCGAGCATGGCGATGGCTTCAGGTATTGTCCACGGTTCCTTGTACGGGCGCTTGGAAGTCAAGGCGTCGAATACATCCACAATGGCGAATATCCGCGCATTCAACGGAATCGCTTCAGCCTTGAGCCCCTGCGGATAACCCGTACCGTCGTATTTCTCATGATGAAATTCGACGACATCCCTGGCGCCGCTTAACCAACTTGATTTGCTCAAAATATCCACGCCCAGCGATACGTGCGTTTTCATGACCTCGAACTCTTCCGGCGTCAGTTTTCCCGGTTTCAGCAAGATCGGATCGCGGATGCCGATCTTGCCGACATCATGCAAAAAAGCACCGGC
>Ga0208510_100705_pt1 | contig 9929 bp, 10 predicted proteins | sample LakWasMet33_HOW6_2_FD_183875 | JGI IMG/M metagenome (GOLD analysis project Ga0208510, IMG submission 183875) | Freshwater sediment methanotrophic microbial communities from Lake Washington under simulated oxygen tension - Sediment Metagenome... | ecosystem: Environmental > Aquatic > Freshwater >...
CGCCTGTCCGACCACCATCGCCCAGTTGCTGGATATGGTAGATAAAGTCGAAAAAGACGAGATGAGCGTCGACGAACTGGTAGACGGTTTGATTGACAGCGATCTCGGCCTGGATGACGCTTTGGCAGTGGCTGACGCAGAAGAAGAGGAAGCTGCTGACGAAGAAGAGGAAGAGGACGACGAAGATGGCGATGCTAAAGCATCCGCCTTGTCTGCCGAAGCCCTGGCCAGACTCAAAGATGAAGTCCTGTCTCGCTTTGCCGTCATTCGCGCTGCAAATACGCAAATGAACAGCATTCGTGAAGCCAAAGGTACCAATGATGCCGAGTACAAAACCCTGCATCAACAGGTGCTGGATGAACTGACGGCTTTCCGTTTCTCTGCCAAGCAAGTAGAAGCCCTGTGTGACCAGGTGCGCAACATGGTAGAAGAAGTGCGCACGCATGAACGCAAAATCATGGATTTCTGTGTTGAAAAAGCCAACATGCCGCGTCAGCAATTTATCAAAAGCTTTGTCGGCAACGAAATCAACCTCAGCTGGTTAGATGGTGAACTTGCTGGTAAGCCCGCCTACGCAGAGCGTTTAAGCCGTTTCAGACACTCGATTCTTGACCAGCAAGAGCGTCTGCAAAACCTGCAAAACCGTGTTGGCTTGCCAATTAAAGAGTTGCGCGAAATCAACAAACAAATGACCACCGGTGAAGCACGTGCCCGTCGCGCTAAACGCGAAATGATCGAGGCCAACCTGCGTCTGGTGATTTCTATCGCCAAAAAATACACCAACCGTGGCTTGCAATTCCTTGATTTGATTCAGGAAGGCAACATCGGCCTGATGAAAGCCGTGGATAAATTTGAATACCGTCGTGGTTACAAATTTTCTACCTATGCAACATGGTGGATCCGTCAGGCCATCACGCGTTCGATCGCTGACCAGGCGCGTACCATCCGTATTCCGGTGCACATGATCGAAACCATCAATAAGATGAACCGCATCAGCCGCCAGATTCTGCAAGAAACTGGTCTGGAGCCTGATCCGGCCACCTTGGCTGAAAAAATGGAAATGCCGGAAGAAAAAATCCGCAAAATCCTCAAAATCAGCAAAGAGCCAATTTCGATGGAAACGCCGATTGGTGACGATGAAGACAGCCACTTGGGCGACTTTATTGAAGACAACACCACACTGGCGCCAATGGACGCAGCGGTTTACGCCAGCCTGCGCGACGCCACCAGTGAAGTGCTGGAGTCACTGACCCCGCGCGAAGCCAAAGTACTGCGTATGCGCTTTGGTATTGAAATGAACACCGACCACACCCTGGAAGAAGTGGGCAAACAGTTTGACGTGACGCGTGAACGTATTCGTCAGATTGAAGCAAAAGCACTACGCAAGTTGCGCCACCCAACGCGCTCCGAACGTCTGCGCAGCTTCCTCGAAAACGGTCAGGATTAGTTTATAATCCCACGCTTTCCGGCCCCTTAGCTCATGCTTGGTTAGAGCAGCGGACTCATAATCCGTTGGTGCTGTGTTCGACTCACAGAGGGGCCACCATTTATAGAGAGACTCAAGGTTAACGCCTTGGGTCTTTTTTGTTTTGAGGTGAGGTAAACTGACATCAGAATATATCCAATTGGGGATCTCGACAGTTACTGCAGAGTAGTTAATCACGATTGGGGTGTTCGCCGAAGCAAGAAGCATCCCATGTACAAAAGGGGTTGTCATCCAATCATCCGTGAGTTTTTACTCACACCTGGTTGGCTTGACGTATAGCAGCAATACTTACTAGGCTAACTCCTTATTCACTCGCTGCATAATATTTAACCAGTTAATTGATTCATGATCAACGTTCCCAAAGTGGCGATTGCTGCATCGACTTTTTCATCCCACTCATGACCGTAATTTAATCTTATATAATTTTTATATTGTCGCTGAGCAGAGAAAATAGGACCTGGGGCAATGCTAATTCCATGTTCTAAAGCAGCACGATGTATTTTCAAGACATCTACTTTTTGAGGTAATTCAATCCAGAAAAAGTAGCCTCCGTGCGGTTTTGAAATACGAGTCTCCTCAGGAAAATGCCTTTCAACGGAATTAAAATAACAAAGTTGCTGTAATGAAAGTGTATGTCTTAATTGCCTTAAATGGCGATCGTAGCCACCCTTAGCCAAATAATTGGCAATAGTTTGTTGCACCGGAATGGAGGTTGTATGTGTGGTTGATAATTTAAGTCTTTGCACCTTCTTTGCAAACCTACCTGCTGACACCCAGCCGACTCTATACCCCGGAGCAAGTGTTTTCGAAAATGAGGAGCAATGTAGAATCAATCCCTCGTCATCATAAAACTTGGTGGGTGTTGGTCGTTTCTCATCAAAGTACAACTCCCCATACACATCATCCTCAATCAGTGGCAATTGATATTTTTTAAGAATCTCTACCAGTCGCTTCTTGTTAGCGTCTGGCATTGAACTTCCAAGTGGGTTCTGAAAGGTAGTCATGATCCAGCAAGCAGTCGGTTGGTGTTTTAGAATTGTTTGCTCCATCAAATCTAAATCAATTCCCGTAACGGGATGGCCTGGCACTTCAACAGCTTTTAATCCTCTTTTCTCGATGGACTGAAGCGCGGCATAAAAAGTCGGAGATTCAATAAGAACAGTGTCGCCAGGTCTGGTGATGGCAGAAAGGCAAAGATTTAGCGCCTCTAAAGCACCATTTGTAACCACGATCTCGTCCAAAGGAATATTGATGCCGTCAATCCGGTACCTTAACGCAATTTGTCTGCGTAACTCACTGTCTCCAGGCCCAAGGTACTCGACTGTGCACCATGGATCCATTTTTTGCACCGAATGCGCCATCATCTTTGCAAGTCGATCAAATGGGTACAGTAATGGACTTGGAAAGGCGGCACCTAATGGGACACAGCCTTGAGACCTAGTAGCCTCCATCACTTCAAATACCAGCTCACTTACGTCAACTTCCTGATGCGGTCCTACCTCTTCAGTTTTGGTAACGTCTAATGGCTTAAGCTTCTTAATACTATTGTTTACATAGTAACCAGATCGGGCGCGTGTAGTGATTAACCCTCTAGCCTCCAGAAGATAATATGCCTTGAATACTGTCGAGGCACTGACGCCTTTAAGTGTGCTGACTTCTCTAACCGAAGGAAGCTTCTCCCCACCTCTAAAAACTTCATCTCTGATGGACTTTGCAATGGACTCAGCTAGCTCTTCGTATCGCTTCATAAAACCGTTTTCGACTAATTCACTTTTTTAATATACATCTGATACGCTATTTTTGTAAGTTTCTGAGTATGTTTTTTATTTGGATAAAGCCCCAAAATCTCGAACAACATAGAGATTGAATTTCTATTACCTGCAAAGATTCAAAGGGAATTGACTATATGGTGACTCAAGTAAGTACACAGACTTTTAACGATAAAATCGTTCGTCAATTTACGATTATGGCGATAGTCTGGGGAGTAATAGGTACGGCAGTTGGTGTGCTGATTGCATCTTTGCTAGTTTGGCCAGAAATTGGATCTGGTATTCCTGAGCTTTCCTTCGGGCGACTTCGCCCTTTACACACTAACCTGGTTATTTTTGGTTTTGGAGGGTGCGCACTGTTTGCAACTTCATACTATGCCGTACAACGCACAAGCCAAACTAGACTTTACAGTGATAGAAGTGCCAGTGTCAGCTTTTGGCTATGGCAAGCGGTTCTAGTAGGAGCAGTCATTAGCCTACCTTTAGGGTATACCCAAGGTAAAGAGTACGGCGAACTAGAGTGGCCAATTGATCTTATGATATTGGGTAGTTGGATTGCCTACGCCATCAGTTTTTTTGGGACGATCTCTCATCGAAAGATTAAACATATTTATGTGGCTAACTGGTTCTATGGAGCATTCATCATTGCATTCGCATTGCTGCATATTGTTGAAAGTGCAATGATTCCAGCGGGCTGGTTCAAATCCTACTCTGCTTATCCAGGTGTACAAGATGCGATGGTGCAGTGGTGGTATGGCCATAACGCGATCGGCTTCTACCTCACTGCAGGCTTTCTAGGCATGATGTACTACTATGTGCCTAAACAAGCTGAGCGTCCTGTGTACTCTTACAGCTTGTCTATCGTGCACTTCTGGGCATTGATTTTCACGTACATGTGGGCGGGTCCTCACCACTTGCATTACACTGCTTTGCCAGACTGGACACAATCAATCGGTATGGTGCTGTCTCTGATTCTGTTTGCACCAAGCTGGGGCGGCATGATAAACGGTATCATGACCTTATCCGGCGCCTGGCACAAACTGCGCACAGATCCTATCTTGCGCTTCCTGATCGTAGCTCTGTCTTTTTATGGGATGAGTACCTTTGAAGGCCCGATGATGGCAATCAAAACTGTAAACGCGTTATCCCACTACACTGACTGGACAGTAGGCCACGTGCACTCTGGTGCCCTGGGCTGGGTTGGTTTCATTTCTATCGGCTCCCTGTATTTCCTGGTTCCACGTTTATTTGGACAGAAGCAAATGTACAGCGTGAAAGCGATTGAAGTGCATTTCTGGATGGCAACTGTTGGAGTAGTTCTTTATATCTCTGCTTTATGGATTTCGGGCGTAATGGAGGGGCTGATGTGGCGTGCGATGAATGCTGACGGCACCTTGGCTTATACTTTTGTTGAGAGTGTGAAAGCGAAATTCCCGTACTATTTCACACGTACATTGGGTGGTTTCCTGTATATGAGCGGTTTAATTCTCATGCTGTGGAACACATACAAAACTGCAACTAATGGCAAACCAGTAACGATTGAAATACCAATACCCGGAGCCCTTGCCCATAATCGTACGCTTTGATCCATACCTAACCAATCAGGCTGGCCGACGTAAGGGCAATTGTTGCTGTTATGTCGGCTTGGCGTGGGATCTGACAGTTTTGCGGTGTATCAAGTTTTTAAGTTAAGGCGCTGTTAATAAATCACTTGAGCTATCTGGAAACCGCTCAATATGCATCTCACCTTTGCGCCAGTAATAAGTCACATGCTGACCTGTAATCCAGACCGTATACCCAATGCACCCTGACTCTTGTGAGAGTCTTTTAAATTCTGGGTACATCACTTCGCCACGTTGCGCACCTGCTATAGCATCTTTGATACCAACCGCACTAAAGTCTGAGGCTATCTGAATATCTGGCAGATCCAATTTCAATCTAAGTGTTTCACCACTTGGCATGTAATAAGCAATACGGCCCCCACGATAATCCACGGCATAAGACTCAACGCCTGCACCAGTAAGATGTTGGATAACCTGACCAAAATGGATACGACCTTGATTAGAGGCCTCTAATGTTTGGCGGATAACTGATTCGGCTGCCTGATTCATTACTAGCTCCTTTAATATTTTTACTTGGTTGGAATCTCTTTTAATTGATGCAAAGTGACTAATTCCTTCATAAGCTTTTTTAAGTCCTCACGACTTGAAACAGAAAGATGCCCGAAGAAATATTTGTCATTTTCATCTGCGGTGGTCGCTAAGGTAGGTACCAACTCCTTACCTCTTTCAGTTAAGCACAGTACCTGTTCGCGTAAGCTGTCTTGAGCTTGTTCTCTTTTTGCTAAGCCTTTAACTTCTAGCTTTGAAATAATTTTGGACGCAGCACCTTTAGTCATTCCAAGTGCATCAATCAGCGATGAGTGAGTCGCAGCATTGGAGTTGAATAAGGTTCGCATGGCTACCCACTCAGTCACAGAAATATCGTGTAGAGCCAACTGTTGTTCAAAGCGACATGAGACTTGATTGGATACAAAGCGCAGCCAAAATCCAATATGTTCTTCAAGCGAGCTGGGAATAGGGTCTTGCATAATAAGTTTATGTTTCCATGGAAACCATTATGGTAGTTTCCTCGGAAACATAAGTCAATACTTGTTTCTTTTTATTCAAACTTTATTGACTTTGATAACATATCCAAATAGTGCAATTCCAAAGGGGCGCGGAGTAAATTAGGCAGAGTTTTCATCATTTCCTGCATGTATGGCATTTCAAAGTGCAGGTCCAAGTCGCTACGATCATGCCAATTCTCATACATTACAAATAGAGTAGGATCATCAGATGATTGGTGTAAATCATAATTTATACATCCCGGTTCTGATCTACTAAGATCAATCAGTGATTTCAACTTATTGGCCAATTCGTCTGTGCACTCTGGTTTAGCATAAATGAATGCAACCAACGTTAATTTCTTTTTCATGTTTAGTCCTTTATATCATTTCAATTGCAGTGGCTTTAGAAAGCTCAGTCGAACTTCCACCTGGATAGCCACTTACTACCTGGTCGATTTCTAAACTCAGATTTTTGAACATTTGCTTAACATCATTGTTGTTCATTCGGCTAACAGCAGGCGCTAAAAAAGTCGTAACCCAATCTATCCCGCAAAACTTCAGAACCCCACCAATGAAAGGCTTCAGCATTTGCTCAATTGAGCCCGTGTATTGACTATCAGCTATGAGTTCTTCGTTTGTAGCGCCAGTTGTCAAAGAAAGCATTGCTCGTTTTCCCTTGAGCAAGCCATTTTCAAACACGTGCTCATCGTCATAAGCAAAGCCATTACCCAAAACTCTTTCTACCCAACCTTTTAGTATTGCTGGAATCGAATACCACCAAAGCGGAAATTGAAAGATGACCAAATCTGCTTCTTTCAGACGTCTTTGCTGATCTTGTATTTCTCGCTGATAGTTGCTGGTTAAGCTTGCATTGAGTTGTTCATGTGCCAAAGAGAACCTCAATGGATTTTTGAGCTGATTGAAGTCACTGGGAGAAGGTGACATTGTGAAATCTTCAGCATAAAGATCAGATATCTCTACTGTCCAGCCATGAAACTTCAATCGTTCAACCATCACGTTCATCATGGAGTGGTTCATACTTTGAGGTTCAGGATGAGCAATAATAATCAGCGCTTTCATGATATTCGTCCTGTCTCTACTAACCGTAAACTCGTTCCCAAACCCATGCCTCTTTTGGAGTGGATTCCATTTCCCAGAATATGTCAGCTACATCTAAGGATTCTTGCGAGTCTGGGGCAATAAGCTTGCTAACCGTTACAGTGCCAATGTGGATTCCTTTAGCTTTGAGTGGTGCAAACATGCCTTGTGTGAGCGCACGAATGCCAGCTTTACCGATACTGATAGGTAGAAAGTCTGGAGATGGATTGATGCCAAAGCCGCCACCTGTGATGAGAATTGAACCTTCATTCTTAAGCGACATACCAATTTCAGCGGCACGCACCGCAACCAGAGCACTCGTCAAATTGATATTAATATCTGACTCCAGTTGTTCTCTGGAGTGATCGGTCAATGTCATAGGTTTGAGATTTCCGGCTTCATCATAACGAAGCACTCCAGCGTTATATAAAATCGTCAGACGAGTATCTTTTGCCAAGCGACTGACCAAGTGATCAATTTGTGCTGGATCATTCGCATCCACAACTTCAAGTGTTGCCTGTATTCCGAATCTACTTAACTTTGCAGACTGAGCTTGCAGGTTTTGAAGATTGCGTGAGGATAGAACGATTTCATAACCTTCACTTGCAAACCGTTGAGCCGTGGCTAAACCAATGCCAGGTCCAGAGCCAATAATGAGTAAAGTCTTTTTCATGATTTATCCTTTCATTCATATATTCTTAGTAGGTCGCTTATCAATCCCCAGCACAAGTGTGCTGGAGATTGGCGTGACTTAAACATAGTCAGTAGAAACAGCCAGGTCTTTCCATGCGGCCAACTCTTTTTGAACGAATTGATTTTTCTCACTGATCTTGTGAACAGTGTCTGAACCCAGTGGTAGTCTCAAAGGAGGATTCTCACTATCTACTAATTTCAGGATTGCTTTTGATAACTTAGTAGGATCACCTGGCTGGGCATGATTAGCTGATGCAGCAAACTCACGCATTGCTCCCACTGTTTCAGCATATTCTGGGAATGATTTTTCGGTGGAAACCAGGGAGGTACTGTCCAGAAAGTCGGTACGGAAGAAGCCTGGTTCAACTGTTGTCGCCTTGATCCCGAAAGGTTGCAGCTCATATGCCAGTGACTCAGTCAAAGCTTCCACTGCAAACTTAGTCGCGCAGTAGACTCCCCATCCTGGATAAGAGGCATAACCGCCGATTGAGGAAATATTAATGATGTGGCCGCTTTTGTTTTCGCGCATATAAGGCACTACCGCACGAATCACGCTTAGTAAGCCGAATACATTAGTATTGAACAGGTCTTTTACTTCTTTGTCGCCAGACTCTTCAACGGCGCCCAGCAAACCATAACCCGCATTGTTCACAAGAATGTCAATTTGTGAGAATTGTGCAATCGCATCTTTTGCGGCCTGAATGGAAGCAGCTTCATCTGTAACATCAAGTTTTAAAGCAAGCAGATTTGGGTGGTTACCCAATGCATCAATGACTGTTTTTGGATTGCGTGCAGTTGCGATGACTTTATCGCCACGATCCAATGCATCTTTTGCGATCAAAGCGCCAAAACCTCTTGATGCACCAGTGATAAACCATACTTTTGAATGAGTGCTCATGACTATCTCCTTTAATTAAATGAACCGCGACATGCAGAACATGGAGATCATATTAATTACTATTAAAAAGTAAGAAAATATTCAATATAATTGTTTTATTATCAACCTGAGGTTGCCTATATGCAGATGATCAGACCTTTAACTATGTTCCTTGCCGTAGCTAATGCCATGAGTTTTAGAAAGGCTGCTATTGATCAGGGAGTGTCTCCACAGGCAGTGAGCAAAGCCGTAAAACAACTTGAAATGCACCTTGGATTGAAATTACTGCATCGATCAACCAGGCACTTAAGCCTGACGGAAGATGGTGAAAGGCTTTTTCAAAATGCCAATCAAGGTATGCAGCTTTTAACAGATGCTATAGTTGGTCTTGAAGAAAGTAAGCAAGGTATGGGTGGGATGATTAGACTGGCCGCTCCACTGGCTTTTGGAAATCGAATTCTATTACCCTTGATAGATGAATTTCAGTCAGTAAATCCGGATGTTCATTTTGATCTGATGCTTAGCGATGATTTTGTAGACATCGTCACCCTGAGAATCGATATAGGTTTCAGAACTGGTCAATCTCCAGATAAAAATGTCATTTCAAGAAAGTTAGGTGACATTGTTTCTGTGATTTGCGCATCACCACAATATATTCAGAAATATGGTGTGCCTGTCGATTTGAATGACATTCAGGGGCATAGATGCACTGGATTTTTGCATCCGCAAACGGGGAAAGAGCTTCCTTGGGAAATCAATGTGAATGGAGAAGTGAGTTACATCCATGTTCCATCTGTCGCTAGATTTAATAACATTGAAGCAGAAATTGAAGCAGTTAAACGCGGCATAGGAATCGGACAGCTAAGCGAGTATTTGATCAAAGAAGAACTAGAGACTGGAGAATTAATTCAAATTATCCCAGATGGTTGGGTGCCTAGATTAGGGATATATATGTACTACTCAGAGAGAACAAAAATACCTATACGGGTAAGGCAATTTATCGACTTTTGTATAGCAAAAATGACAAATAATAATCAATGATACTATTCAAATCTAATCGAGTAACCGAACTACTCGACGACTCGTCGCCTTTCGATGCTCTATATGGCTTAGCGAATAGCGTTGGTTCAGTCAGGTTGTCAAGTCGCATACAGCCAAAAACTCACCCACTCGCAGCTCCGACTCCTGCCCATAATCGCACGCTTTGAGCCGTAGGCAATTAATCACGGGCTAGCTGATACGATGGTAATCCCGGTTGTGATCGTTGGCCATTATATTGGTTTTGCGTGGGAGTTGGGATTTCTTCAGACGCAGCTATCGTTATAGCTGGTTCTAATTTAAGATGAACGTGGCTAGAGTCGAATTCGGTAAAGGGGTTAGGTTGAAACTTGCAAATAG
>Ga0208510_100709_pt1 | contig 9912 bp, 6 predicted proteins | sample LakWasMet33_HOW6_2_FD_183875 | JGI IMG/M metagenome (GOLD analysis project Ga0208510, IMG submission 183875) | Freshwater sediment methanotrophic microbial communities from Lake Washington under simulated oxygen tension - Sediment Metagenome... | ecosystem: Environmental > Aquatic > Freshwater >...
AACGAAAACTGGATCACCTGCGGCAACGCGCTACGGCTCGACTGGTTGAGCATTTGCCCGCCGACCGGGACCGGCGTAAAGGTGCAGGCAGATGACCTTTTTCAGACGCCGCTCGACCAGGCAGAGATCGACTTCGAAACCGAAGGCGGCGAGACGTACATCTGCGGCAATCCGCCCTATGTCGGTAGCTCAAAGCAGTCGAAGCCTCAAAAGGCGGATATTCAACGACTGTTCGAGCCTAGTGAGATCAAATACAAGAATCTCGACTACATAGCAGGCTGGTTTTGGCTTGCGTCAAAGTTCTGTAAGGCTGTTCGTGGTGGTGCAGCGTTTGTAACGACCAACTCCATCTGTCAAGGCGAGCAAGTCTATCTTCTATGGCCGACGTTGCTTGCGCATGGGGTAGAAATATACTTTGCGCAGACTTCGTTCAAGTGGAGCAATCTCGCGACGAACAATGCAGGGGTCACCTGCGTTATTGTTGGCATTCGTCCAATCCAGTCAGGTCGTAAATTCATTTACTTCGACGGAACAAAGAAAGACGTAGCGCGAATTAATCCATATCTTTTGGATTTTGCCGACGTGTTTATCCCGAGGCATGGGGAATCCATCTCATGCCTGCCTCGGATGCTGAAAGGAAACCAGCCTACCGATGGCGGAAATTTGATCCTCGCTCCTTGGGAGAAGCGAGACTTGCTCCGAATCAGCCCAGAAGCTGCTGGCTTTGTTCGAAAGCTGTATGGTTCAAAAGAGCTTATAGATGGCGTTGATAGGTATTGCATCTGGATCGAGGACCATCAACTAGGTGCTGCGAAGGCCATTCCCCAGGTTGCCCGCCGTTTAGCCGGTGTAACTCAAGCGCGCCTCCAAAGTCCAGCCGAGTCAACGCGCAAACGCGCAGACGACGCGCATCGCTTCATCCAAATCCAAGACTACGGAAAGCGTGCCATCGTCGTACCCGAAGTGTCATCTGAGAAGCGGGAGTACATTCCCTGCGGGATTATTGACGCAGAGTGTATTGCTACAAATAAGCTATTTACAATCTACGAGCCTGAGATTTACGTCTTTGCCCTCTGCTCATCCCGACTTCACCGAGTTTGGGCAGAGACAGTGTGCGGGAAGTTGGAGGAACGCATTAGTTACTCCAACGTGCTCGGATACAACACCTTTCCGGTGCCAACTCTGACCGACAAGAACAAGGTGGACCTCGGGCGCTGTGCCGAGGACATCCTGCTGGCGCGGGAGCATCACTTCCCGGCGACTATCGCCGACCTCTACGACCCTGAGAAGATGCCCGCCGACCTGCGGGCGGCGCATGAGAGAAACGACGAAGTGCTGGAGCGCATCTACATCGGTCGGCGCTTCAAGAACGACACCGAGCGGCTGGAAAAGCTGTTTGACCTCTATACCAAGATGACCGCTTCGGCTGCACCGGCCAATGGCAAGAAGCGCAAAGCGGGAGCCAACGCATGAGCGACAAGATCAAGTCCGTACCGTCCGTTTCCGTCACCTACGCCCGAAACGGCGCATCTACCAAGGCCAACGCGTTTGGGATGCGGCCCATGCAGGAGAGGGCCTACGAAAAGCGGGGCGAGCAGTACCTGCTTATCAAGTCGCCGCCCGCATCGGGCAAGAGCCGTGCACTGATGTTCGTGGCACTCGACAAGCTGGCGAACCAGGGCGTGAAGCAAGCCATCATTGTCGTGCCGGAAAAGTCCATCGGTGCCAGTTTCAACGACGAGCCGCTGTCGAAGTACGGCTTCTGGTCCGACTGGCAGGTCGAACCCAAGTGGAACCTGTGCAACGCGCCGGGCAACGACAACGGCGGCAAGGTCAAGTCGCTTGGCGCGTTCCTCGAAGGCGACGACAGAGTGCTAGTCTGCACCCACGCCACCTTCCGGTTCGCGGTCGATGCCTATGGCGTGGAGGCATTCGACGACCGCCTGATCGCAGTCGATGAGTTCCACCACGTTTCGGCCAACCCGGACAACAAGCTCGGCCTGCACCTAGGGCAGTTCATCGCGCGTGGCAAGACCCACATCGTCGCCATGACTGGCTCCTACTTCCGGGGCGATGCGGAAGCTGTGCTCGCCCCGCAGGACGAGTCGAAGTTCGATACCGTCACCTACACCTACTACGAACAGCTCAACGGCTACGAGTACCTCAAGCAGCTCGACATTGGCTACTTCTTCTACAGCGGGCCTTATGTCGATGACATTCTCAATGTCCTCGATCCCGCCGAGAAGACCATCATTCACATCCCGAATGTCAATTCGCGCGAGAGCACGAAGGACAAGATGCGGGAAGTGGAGCACATCATCGAGGCGCTGGGCGAATGGCAGGGCATCGACCCTGCGACCGGCTTCCAACGTGTCAAGCGCCCAGATGGCCGAGTACTGCGGATCGCCGATCTCGTCGATGATGATGCCGCCAAGCGCGACCGCGTGTCCGCCTCGCTCAAAGACCCGGCACAGAAGAACAACCGCGACCATGTGGACATCATCATCGCGCTGGGCATGGCGAAGGAAGGTTTCGATTGGATTTGGTGCGAACACGCGCTGACCGTGGGTTACCGAGCCAGTCTGACCGAGATCGTGCAAATCATCGGCCGTGCTACCCGTGACGCGCCGGGCAAAAGCCGCGCAAGGTTCACCAATCTGATCGCCGAGCCGGATGCGACCGAGGCAGCTGTCACCGAGGCCGTCAACGACACGTTGAAGGCTATCGCGGCGAGCCTGTTGATGGAGCAGGTTCTTGCCCCGCGCTTCGAGTTCAAGCCCAAGAATCCTGATAGCGGTCCGACGCCAGGCTTTAACTATGGCGAGGGCGGCTATGACCCGGACCGCTGCAATATCGGTGTCAATGAGCAGACAGGGGCCTACCAGATCGAGATCAAGGGCCTTGCCGAGCCCAAGAGCAAGGAGGCGGCGCGAATTTGTCAGGAAGACTTGAACGAAGTCATCGCGGCCTTCGTGCAGGACAAGCCCACCATCGAGCGCGGCCTGTTCGATGAGGAATTGGTGCCCGAGGAGCTGACCCAGGTTCGAATGGGCAAGATCATCAAGGACAAATATCCCGAGCTGGATGCCGAAGATCAGGAGGCAGTTCGCCAGCATGCCATCGCCGCTCTTAACCTCACGCAACAGGCAAAGCGGCTTGTCACCGAAGGCGAAAGCGACGGGTCGCCCAACACCGCACTGATCGACGGCGTGCGCCGCTTCGCGATGGACGTGCGCGAGCTGGACATCGATCTGATCGATCGGATCAACCCCTTCGGTGAAGCCTACGCCATCCTTGCCAAGACTATGAGCGAGGACAGCTTGAAGCAGGTCGCGGCAGCCATCTCGGCCAAACGCACCTCTATCACGCCTGAAGATGCCAAAGTAATCGCCAAGCGCGCGGTTGAGTTCAAACGCGAGCGTGGGAGGGCTCCGTCGGTTACCTCGCAGGATGCATGGGAAAAGCACCTTGCTGAAGGTGCGGCAGCCTTCATGCGGTTCAGGGCGGAGGGGCGCTATGAGTAACTCCGATCTCGACGACCTGGCGGCAGAGCTGGCCGAGTTCGCTCCGCCTGAGAAGACAGATGGCCGCGCGGCCAGCGAGGAGCGTGTGATTTCCGGCTTCGAGGAAATCCAACGCTTCGCAGAGCAGCACGGGCGTGCGCCGCAGCATGGCGAAGACCGCGACATATTCGAGCGTCTATATGCCGTGCGGCTCGACCGCCTACGCGCGCTCCCGGATTGCCGCACCCTGCTTGAGCCGCTGGACCATCAGGGCTTGCTTGCTGGAGCACCGACCTTTGCCTCTGCGGCGGACGAAACTATCGATATTGACGATCTGGCTGCCGAACTAGCAGATGTTGTCGGCGCGGACGACATCACGGTCTTGCGCCATGTTCGTACTAGCGCCGAAAAGCGCGCCGCCGAGGAGGTCGCAGATCGCAAGCCCTGCGTGGACTTCGAGACCTTCCGGCCCTTGTTCGAGCGTGTGCAAGCGGAAGTCAAAACCGGTATGCGCCAGTCCCAGCCCATCGAAGCGGGCCGCCGTGCAATTGAAGCGGGGGATTTTTTCGTTCTCGATGGCCTTACTCTCTACGTTGCCGAGGTCGGCGCGCCGTTGAAAACCACCGCCGGGGAGGTGGACCGTCGCCTGCGCCTAATCTTCTCCAATGGCACCGAAAGCAATTTGCTGCTGCGCTCGCTCCAGCGTGCCTTCTACAACGACCCCGCCGCGCGGCGGTTGGCTTCGCCCGAGAGTGGGCAACTCTCTTTCGGCGGCGAGCTTGAGGCCGATGATGTCGAAAGCGGAACGATCTATGTCCTGCGCTCGTTGTCAGATCACCCATATGTCGCGCAGCACCGCGACATCATCCACAAGGTGGGAGTGACCGGCGGCAGGGTTGAAACGCGCATCGCCAACGCCGAGAACGAAGCGACCTATCTGCTGGCAAAGGTCGAGGTCGTTGCGACGTACAAGCTCGCGGGGGTCAATCGCACCCGGATGGAAAACCTGTTCCACAGGCTGTTCGCGCCAGCCCGGTTGAACATCACCATCCATGACCGCTTCGGTCATCCTGTGCAACCTGAAGAATGGTTCCTGGTGCCGCTCTATGTGATCGACGAAGCGGTTCAGCGCATTCGAGATGGCTCGATTACCGGGGTTGTCTACGATCCAAATACAGCTCGGCTGGTGGACTACGCACAGACACACTATAAGGATGAACCATGATGGAAAGTCTGCGACCGAAGCAGTCAGAGGCTCGATCCATGGTCTTTGCAGAAGGGGCGCAGTGGGTCCGCGCTGACTTTCATCTGCACACCCGTGCAGACCGCGAGTTCAAGTTCACGGGCGATGACAACTTCTACAACAGCAACTATGTGGATGCGTTGGAGAAAGCGGGCATTCGCCTGGGTGTCATCACTAATCACAACAAGTTCGACTTCGATGAGTTCAAAGCGCTGCGCAAGACAGCGCAGAAGAAGGGGATTGCGCTGCTGCCAGGCGTCGAGCTGTCGGTCAATGATGGGGCCAACGGCATTCACACGCTCGTCGTTTTTTCAGATGAATGGATCAACGAGCACAACCACATCAACCCCTTCCTAACCAGCGCATTCGAAGGCAAGGCGCCCGCACAGTACGAGCAGGAGAATGGCCGCACCTCGTGGTCATTGCTGGAGACGATCAAGAAGCTGGAAAGCTATCACCGGGATTTCTTCCTCGTCTTCGCCCATGTCGAAGCACCAAGTGGCTTGTGGTTGGAGCTGGACGGTGGCCGACTCACTGAGTTGGGGCAGAACGAATTCTTTCGGCGCAGAACCCTGGGCTTCCAAAAGGTTCGCACCCACGATGGTGCAGGCAAAGACAAACCTTGTCGCACCAAGATTCAAAGCTGGCTGCAGAGCTGGTACCCGGCAGAACTGGAAGGCAGCGACCCCAAGTGCATCGAGGAAATCGGCCGGGGCAAAACCAGCTACCTGAAGCTGGGTGAGCTGTCCTTCGAGGCGGTCAAGTTTGCCTTGAGCGATCCCGCTGGGCGGGTAGCCATGGAGCCGCCCAAGCATCAGGCCTCGCACATCCGCAGCATCCACTTCGACGGTGGCGTCCTCGATGGGCAAACGCTGCATTTCTCCTCCGAGCTGAACACACTGATCGGCATCCGGGGCAGCGGCAAGTCATCCATCTTGGAGGCAGTGCGGTACGCCCTCGACATTCCACGGGGCGAGAAAGCGCAGGACACGAAATACAAGGATGAGTTGATTCGCCATACCCTCGGCAGCGGCGGCAAGGTGACGCTGACGGCCTGCGATGTATACGGGCAGGAATTCACCGTCTCCCGTATCTTCCGCGAAGCGCCGAACGTCTACTTGGGCGGAAAATTGCAGCCTGGCGTGTCGATCCGGGAGACCGTACTGCGTCGCCCGATCTACTTTGGCCAGAAGGATCTATCTAGCACAGGCGAAGGCTTCGAGACTGATCTGGTGGAAAAGCTGGTTGGCGAGAAGCTGCGTGTGCAGCGTGACGAAATCGAGGCCCAACGCCAGCGAGTTCGCGACGCTGCTCAGCGCTGGCTCAAGCTCAGCAACACGGCCGAACAGAAGCGCGACTTCGAGACTCAACTTAACGATGCCAACTTCCGTCTGACCAAGTTCGCGGAGCACGGCATCGCCGATAAGCTCCAAAAGCGCCTCGGCTTCCAGCAGGACGCGACTGCGCTGGCACGCATGAAGGAACGGGCGGACGACTTCATCCGCGCGCTGGGGCAACTGATCGCCGAACACGAAGACGAGTTGCGCAACGCCACGAGCTACGTGTCCAAGCAGAACCCGGATTTCTTCGCGGCCTACTACGCCGAGTTCACCAACCTCGTTGCAAAGGTCGATCAGCTCAAGCAGATCGAGAAGGATGCGCGCGCCATTGCGGGTCGCCTCAAGACCAAGCAGGGCGAATTTGAAGGCGCAAGCAGGAACCTTCAGGAAGAGTTTGCTCAAGTCGAGCGGCAACTGGCCCAGGAACTCAAGCAAACTGGTATGACGGCCATCCAACCGGACGACTTCCTGGCCCAGCAGCAACGCAAGACCAAGGCGGAGCAAATGCTGGAGGCGTTGGCTAAGCAGGAATCACAGCAGACCAACATCCGCGACGCGCTGTTCGCGGAGATCGACAAGCTCAACGAACTCTGGCTGCGCGAGTTCAACACCATCAAGGTGGAGCTGGATCGCGTGAACGCTGGCCACACCGCCTTGCAGATCGAAGCTGACTTCAAGGGCGACAAGGAAGCCGCCATCAGCTTCATGCAGCAGCTCTTCAAGGGAAGCAACATCCGCGAGACCACGCTGCGCGCAGTGATGGAGGACTATGCCGACTTCGGCGGCCTCCTGCGTGCTCTGCCGGGCGCTTTGGCCAAGGCTGGCAGCACCCCCGAGGTCTTCGAGAAGACCTTCATGCAGAACCTGACCGAGTTCGTGACCTGGCAGGTTCCCAACCGTTTCGTCATACGCTATCGCGGCAAGGAGCTGAAGCACCACTCACTAGGGCAGCGAGCTTCTGCGCTGCTGTTGTACGTGCTCAGCCAACGGCAGAACGACGTAATCATCATCGACCAGCCCGAAGACGATCTGGACAACCAGACTATCTACGATGACGTGATCAAGCTGCTGCGTGAGATGAAGCCTCACGCCCAGTTCATCTTCGCTACCCACAACGCCAATTTCCCGGTGCTGGGTGACGCGGAGCAGGTGCACGCCTGCCAGTACCAGGATGAAAGGGTCAACGTGGAAAGCGGCAGTATCGACGCCAGCCCGGTGCAGCACGCCATTATCAACATCATGGAAGGAGGCCAGGAAGCCTTCAACCGTCGCAAAGAGGTGTACAACCTATGGAAACCACAGAGCTGATCGACCTGCTCAGCCGGGGCGAGGACAGCCGGCAGCAGTTCAAGGCGGACATGACCAATGCTGATGCCCTGGCGGCAGAGATCGTGGCCTTCTGTAATACGGCTGGCGGGCGCATCTTCATTGGTGTGAACGACGACAGTTCGGTACGGGGTCTGTCCGGAGCCGATGTTGCCCGTCTCAACCAGCTCATCGCCAATGCGGCCTCGCAGGTTGTGCGTCCAGCCGTAAATCCGCTCACGGAAAACGTGCCGCATCCAAATGGCACAGTAATGGTTGTCTCCATTCCAGAGGGTGTCAACAAGCCCTACATGGACAAGAACGGCACCATCTGGGTGAAGAATGGTTCAGACAAGCGCCGCGCAACGTCGCGTGAGGAACTGCAGCGGCTGTTCCAGCAGGCGGGGTTGGTGCACGCCGATGAAACGCCTGTAGCGGGCCTGAGCGCGGGTGATGTTGACATGCCCTATTTTGAAGGGTTCTTCGAGCAACAATTCGGTGAGCCGCTCGCCCAAAATAACCAGCCGCTCCCGCAGTTGCTGAGCAACATGAACCTGATGAATCAGGGGCAGCTCAATGTGGCTGGCAGCCTGCTATTCGCCAGGGCACCGCAGTACGCGCTACCTGCTTTTATCGTCAAGGCTGTCGCCTTTGTCGGCACACAAATCGAGGACGAACGCTACATCGACAGCCGCGACATTACCGGCAAGCTGGCCGATGTCTTCCAGCAGACGCTGGGCTTCATCATCGCCAACACCCGCGCCGCGCAGGGCGAGCAAGGATTCAACTCCCCGGGCCTGCCTGAGATTCCCCGCATCGTCTGGGAAGAGCTAGTCGCCAATGCCCTCATCCACCGCGACTACTTCGTCAGCGCTCCGGTGCGCGTTCTGGTCTTTGCGGATCGTGTCGAGATCATCAGCCCCGGCCACTTGCCTAACAACCTGACCATCGAGAACATCAAGGCTGGCAACTCCAACATGCGCAACCCTATCCTTGCCTCTTTCGCGGCAAAGCTCCTTCCCTATCGCGGGCTGGGCAGTGGCCTCCTGCGCGTAATTCGGGCCTGGCCGCAGATCGAACTCATCGATGATCGGGCCGGCAATCTGTTCAAGGCCATCGTGGCGCGGCCCAGTGTGCAGGAAGCGGCGGAAAGAGTCACCCTAGATGAAGGGCGAGCCGGATGATTGCGCTGAACATGGTATTTTTCGTGGCATCGCGCAACGAATGCTATCTAAAGTGTTGATTTTAAATTGAAAAAATCAACTGTTTATGATGGAGTGGGAGTGAGGCTGTTTTCTCATCCATTGATTTTGTTGGGCTAAGGGGGTGCCATTGATGATCTTCATTGCATCATCAATGGCATTTTTCATGGCATGGATCCGCTGCCGAAGCGGGGTAGGCGACGATGCCATGGTCGTTGATGAGCGAATACCATGGTATCGCCCGCGAGGCGCGTCGCTACACTCCGGCCGCATCCCGAGCCGACGACGGATAAAGGTGGACTTGCGTCCATCCGCAAGTGGTTCGAAGATCACGGAGTGAAGCCTTAAGTATGCAGAACACGATGACAATTGATGGCCACAAGGCAGTCATCACGTTTGATCCGGAAATGCAGATGTTCAGGGGCGAATTTCTTGGCCTGAATGGTGGCGCAGATTTCTATGCGAAGGACGTCAAGGGCCTGCTGCGAGAAGGAAAGATTTCGCTAAGAGTTTCTTGAAGCTTGTGCCGAAGACGGCGTGGAGCCGCGTAAGAGTTTTTCGGGCAAGTTTTCTCTGAGGGTCGATCCGGCGATCCACGAGGCGGCAGCGATCGCCGCCGCCGCCCATGGCAAGAGTCTCAATCAATGGGCTGAGGACGTGCTGAGTAAGGCGGCTCGCACCTGAAATTTGCTGAGTACCCCAGCTCCAGCGTCTGCTTGCGGCCAATAGCGGACGTCGCCGCCGTTGGCTCATCTGCGGCTGCCGTTCCTAGTTCCTCAAAAATCGGATCATTCAGTACTCAATACATGGACACGAAGCCGCGACCGTTGATTTTCTGTTCTGCGCTCTTCGTGATTGGCGTCGCACTCATCGTGGCCGGCGCCAACGCATTCGATGAAGTGGCGATGATCATTCACTTCGGGTACACATGCGTGTTCCTCGGTTGGACCGGAGTCCTTGCTTTCTTCTACCTCAAGCGCTATAGAATACACACGGCTGGCGGATGGCTCTCCTACGGCGAGAAGGGCTATCGATTTGCTTATGGTGTTTTGTTTTTTTTCGTGACTCTGGCGTACTTCGTGATGATGGTCCACGATCTGCCTCTCAACTAGCTCACCATGTCCCCGCTTGCTCTGCCAAAGTGAACGAGCCTTAAATAACGTCCGCAATGGGGCGGAACCAGCCGGTATCAGATCAACTTTCATTCGGCTCCAATTGTATCGGCTCCTCATAGCGCGAATGCGGCGCAGGCCAAGTTGCTTTTCGATGAAGACGCGGTGCGGTTCGCACAGGGATGCGGCGCCGCCGATCACGGCCGG
>Ga0208510_100712_pt1 | contig 9879 bp, 10 predicted proteins | sample LakWasMet33_HOW6_2_FD_183875 | JGI IMG/M metagenome (GOLD analysis project Ga0208510, IMG submission 183875) | Freshwater sediment methanotrophic microbial communities from Lake Washington under simulated oxygen tension - Sediment Metagenome... | ecosystem: Environmental > Aquatic > Freshwater >...
TTAAATATGTCAGAACCTTGTCCCGCACTATTTCTCTTAAAGAATTAAAAGATCAGGAAGAACTGGCAGAACTCGCGCTGGTAAGGCGCGGCAATCGATTATCGATCATGCCGGTTAGCAAAGAGCATTGGGAGTTTATTCTTTCACTGGAATAAAGTAGATAGCGATTGTACTCATGCAAACGACGATATGGGCAAATTTGCACATCTTATTCCCTGGCTGAAAACGTGCGGCCGTATCGCACTGGCTTCGAGCTAGCCTGCATAGTGTTAAATCCGGCTAGGGTGTTGGTTGCCCCAAAAATTACCGGATGGCTGTCGACAGTAGGCGCAAGCCTAAGCAAGGAGATTAATCTGACTTATAAATCATTAAAAGACACGTTAACCGGCCATGGCGTAAGCCGGCTTGCAGCCGGTGAGGTACAGGGATGAAGGCGATTATTCTGGCCGGCGGTTTGGGTACGCGGATCAGTGAAGAGACATCAGTCCGGCCTAAGCCGATGATTGAGATCGGAGGCAAGCCTATACTTTGGCATATTATGAAAACCTATTCAGCCCACGGCATACATGACTTTATTATCTGCTGCGGCTATAAAGGCTATGTCATTAAGGAATACTTCGCCAACTATTTTTTGCACATGTCCGATGTAACTTTTGACATGCAGAATAACAAGATGGAAGTGCATCAGCGTAATGCTGAGCCATGGCGCGTAACGCTGGTGGATACCGGGGAAGAAACCATGACCGGCGGCCGTATTAAGCGGGTTGCCGACTATGTAAAAGGAGAGGATTTTTGCTGCACTTATGGCGACGGCATTGGCGATGTGAATATCACGGCGCTGATTGAGTTCCATAAACAACATGGCAAATTGGCTACTTTGACAGCCACACAGCCACCGGGACGGTTTGGGGCGCTTAACTTGAACGGGAATAATATCGTTAGTTTTCAGGAAAAACCGCAAGGAGACGGCAGTTGGGTGAACGGCGGTTTCTTCGTGCTCTCGGCCGAAGTACTCAATTATATTACAGGCGATTGCACGGTTTGGGAGCGCGAACCTATGGAACAGCTTGCCAGAGAAAGCCAAATGGCCGCTTATTTCCATTCCGGCTTTTGGCAGCCGATGGATACCTTGCGCGATAAAACCTATCTTGAAAGTTTGTGGGCGAGCGGAAAAGCACCTTGGAAAACATGGTAAACCCGTCATTCTGGACCGGTAAAGTCATACTGCTAACCGGTCACACCGGCTTCAAAGGCAGTTGGCTTTCTCTGTGGTTGCAATCCATGGGTGCAACAGTAATCGGTTATGCGCTGCCGGCGCCTACGCATCCCAGTTTATTCGACGCCGCCAATGTGGCTGAAGGCATGGTTAGCGTCGAGTCGGATATACGCGATTTTGCGGCGCTTTCAGCCGTATTTGAAAAATATCAGCCTGAGATTGTCATCCATATGGCGGCTCAGCCTTTAGTGCGCTATTCCTACGCCAACCCGATAGAAACTTATTCCACCAACGTAATGGGCACCGTGCATTTATTGGAAGCGGCACGGCTGACGAGCAGTGTGCGGGCCATCGTCAATGTCACCAGCGACAAGTGCTATGAAAACCGGGAATGGGCATGGGGCTATCGGGAAAACGAGCCAATGGGCGGCTACGATCCTTACAGTAACAGCAAGGGTTGCGCTGAACTGGTGGCGTCGGCCTATCGAAGCTCTTATTTTAACGCCGGCAATTTTACCGATCATCGCGTGGCGCTGGCTTCGGCCAGAGCCGGTAATGTTATCGGAGGCGGCGATTGGGCCGAAGACCGGTTGATTCCCGACATCATGCGCGCAATCATGCAAGGCAAACCGGTGCATATCCGCAACCCGCATGCGATTCGTCCCTGGCAACATGTTCTGGAGCCGCTGTCCGGCTATTTATTGCTGGCGCAAAAGCTTTACCAAGAGGGCGCGGTCTATGCCGAGAGCTGGAATTTCGGTCCGAGCGACGCAGATGCCAAGCCTGTGCAATGGATTGTGGACAGCCTGACTCAATCTTGGGGCGAGGACGCGAGCTGGGTGTTGGATGAAGGCGATCATCCGCACGAGGCCCATTACCTGAAACTGGATTGTTCCAAGGCGAAAGCCCGCCTGGATTGGCAGCCGAGATGGAATCTGGATGAAGCGTTGAGTAAAATCGTGGATTGGCAAAAAAAATATCAGCAGGGCGCGAATATGAAAGCGGTAACATTGAAACAAATTAACCTTTATTTGAAAGAGGCGCGAACATGACTGGCGTTTTACGTAAACAACTGACGGCAGATGCAAATCATACTATTCACATTGTTCTGCCTGCCGAGATGGGCGACGAAGTTGAGGTTGTCATTTTTCCTCGATCATCTGCCAAAGCTGCGGCACTGGAAGAAAGTTCAGCGATAGCCAAATTAATGGATGAAAGCGGCTTTGCCCAAAATGTTCTTAACAGCGCGGAAGAGGATTGTTGGAATGACCTTTGAAATTACGCCTGGTACGATTTACAGCGCGTACTTTCCGTTTAGCGATCTCAGTAATAAAAAGAAAAGACCCGTGTTGGCATTGGCCGGCAAGGACGAAAACGAAGATGTACGCATCGCCTTTATTACTAAAACGCCGGTCGATGAAGCGAATGGCTTTGCGTTGGAGGCTGCGGATTTTGTAGATGGGCCACTTAAATATCCAAGCCATATTCGAATCGACAAAACGTTTAATTTGCATAGCAGCCGCATAGAAAAGCCGGTCGCTCATTTGAGTGATACAGGCTATGAGCGCGTGTTACGTAGATTGGTGATGTTGAATGTTGACAGTTTCGCTGATTTGAAATATCAGCATAAAAATTTTCAGGCCGGGACCAGCGTCATTCCTCCTTCAGGCAAAGTGCTTGGAGCGAGCGAACTGAAAAACATGGTCGATGCCTCTCTGGATGGCTGGCTTACCACCGGGCGTTTTAACGCCGCATTTGAACAGCGCTTTGCCGAATTTGTCGGCGTGCCTTACGCATTGACGACCACTTCAGGTTCGGCGGCCAATCTGCTGGCCTTTACCGCGTTAACATCGGACAAGCTGGGTGACCGCGCATTAAAGCCGGGCGATGAAGTGATTACTGTAGCGGCAGGTTTTCCTACCACCGTTAATCCCATTTTGCAGAACGGCATGGTACCGGTGTTTGTGGATGTGGATATTCCTACCTACAACATCGATCCGCAAAAAATCGAGGCGGCGCTGACTGAACGCACTCGCGCGATCATGGTTGCCCACACTCTGGGCAATCCGTTCGACCTGGATGCGGTGATGGCAATCGCGCAACAACATAATTTGTGGGTGATTGAAGATTGCTGCGACGCGCTAGGCTCGCTGTACAAAGGCCAGCATGTCGGCACCTTCGGCCATATCGCGACATGCAGTTTTTACCCAGCTCACCACATCACGATGGGCGAAGGCGGCATTGTCTTCACCAAAGACCGCAAGCTGAAAAAAATTATCGAATCGTTCCGCGATTGGGGCCGCGATTGTTACTGCGCGCCCGGTTGCGACGATACTTGCCGCAAACGCTTCGGCTGGCAACTCGGCACTTTGCCCAAGGGCTACGATCACAAGTACACCTACTCGCATTTGGGCTATAACCTCAACATCACCGACATGCAAGCCGCGTGCGCCCTGGCGCAAATGGATCGCTTGCCGGAATTTATCGCCGCCCGCAAACGCAACTTCGATTTCCTTAAAACACGGCTTCAATCCTGCGAACAGCTGCTGATTTTGCCCGAGGCGACCGCGGATAGCGAGCCGTCCTGGTTTGGCTTCCCGATTACGATCAGGGAGTCGGCCGGCATCGAGCGGGTCGAGCTGCTGAAATATTTGGATCAACACAAAATAGGCACGCGCCTTTTGTTTGCCGGCAACCTCACGCGGCAGCCTTATTTCAAAGATAGAGTCTATCGCGTCAGCGGCGAACTGACTAACACAGACGAGATCATGAACAATACCCTCTGGATAGGCGTATATCCCGGCTTGAACGAGTCGATGCTGGACTATGTTTGCGAAAGGATTGAGGCGTTTTTGGGTTTGAGTATTTAGCCTGTCATGCAAACCTTGTTGATTACCGGTGCTACCGGCTATCTCGGCAGTCATTTGGTTCACGCACTATTAGCGGCGGGGCACAGAGTAGCGATATTAAAGCGCACTGGATCAAACCTTTCCCGGCTTGATGACTGTATGTCCCGGCTTGCCGTATTCAATATCGAGGATAGTCTGGATTTGCCGTTTAAGTCGTTGGGACATATCGATGCAGTGATGCATACTGCAACTTGCTATGGTCGGAGCGGGGAAAAGACAGCCGAGGTATTCGCAGCCAATACGGTTTTTCCCTTGCAATTGCTGGAAACCGCAGCCTTCTTTAATACAGAAAGCTTTTTTAATACCGATACCATCCTTTTTAAGTATCTAAATGCTTATTCACTCTCGAAGCACCATTTTGTGGAGTGGGGAAAGAGTTTTGCCGATACCGGTAAGATAAACTTTGTTAATATAAAACTTGAGCACATGTATGGTGCTGGCGATGACGTTAGCAAATTCGCAACCCATGTTATTAGCGCCTGCCTAAAAAATCTTGGTGCCCTGAAACTAACGCTAGGCGAGCAAGAGCGGGACTTTATACATATAGATGATGTGGTTAGCGCTTATCTATGTTTGCTCGAAAACGCCGGTAAAATTGGACAAAGATTTTCCGAATTCGCTGTTGGTTCAGGACAGACGGTTACCATCCGTGACTTTGTCGATACCGTTCATCGGTTGACAGCTTCGCAAACCCAGCTTGACTTCGGTGCCTATCCTTATCGCGAACATGAACTCATGTATTCGGAGGCTAATTTATCCGGCTTATTGGAGCTGGGATGGCGATGCCGTTATGACCTTGAAACAGGGTTAAAACAAGTAATCGAGCTTGAAAGAAAACACTTATGAAACTTCTAATTACAGGGGGCTGCGGCTTCCTAGGTAGCAATCTGGCTGAAGACGCACTGTCGCGCGGCGATGAATTGATCATATTTGACAACCTTTACCGTAATGGTTCGCGAGAAAATCTTGCTTGGTTGCAAAGTCAAAGCGACTTCCGATTTGAGCATGGCGATATTCGTAATCAGAATGATATTACCAGAGTAGTCCAGTCGTTTAAGCCGGATGTGGTTTTTCATCTGGCGGGGCAAGTGGCGATGACTACATCGATCGCGAACCCGCGCATGGACTTTGAGATAAACGTAGCCGGTACGCATAACTTATTGGAAGCAGTGCGTTTGTATGCACCCGATGCGACGGTGGTTTATTCCTCGACGAATAAAGTGTATGGCGATTTGGAGCAGTACGCTTATCAAGAAACCGATACCCGCTATCAATGTATCGACAGGCCAAACGGTTTTGATGAAACAACGCCGCTTGAGTTTCATTCTCCCTATGGATGCTCGAAAGGTGCGGCCGATCAATACATGCTCGATTATGCGCGGATTTTTGGGATTAAAACCGTCGTTTTCAGGCATTCCTCCATGTACGGCGGTCGCCAGTTTGCAACTTACGATCAAGGTTGGGTAGGCTGGTTTTGCCAGAAAGCGGTTGAAGCAAAACAGGCTGTTGCCAAAGAACCTTTCACTATATCTGGAACGGGTAAACAAGTGCGCGATGTGCTTCACGCGGATGATATGAAGCGTCTCTATATGGCGGCTGTCAATAATATAGATACGGTCAAAGGCCAAGTTTTCAATGTTGGCGGCGGCATCGAAAACAGTCTATCCCTGCTAGAACTGTTCTCGTTGCTCGAAAAAATATCGAACATAAAACTGAGATACATCCACCTGCCTGTACGTGAAAGCGACCAGCGGGTATTCGTTGCGGACATCGTTAAAGCCAAACAGCAGCTTAACTGGCGACCAATGGTGTCAGCGCAAGAGGGCGTCGCGCGCATGGTTCAGTGGGTGAGTCAAATATAATGAGCGAGGCTGTCTCAAAGGAACGAACCTATAACTATGTGCGCCAGATAAAGGGAGCGGTTGTCTATAAAGCGGTCGCCATGGTGGCGTCTTTTCTCGCTATTCCGATGATGATTCGTTATCTTGGGCAAGAACAGTTTGGCGTGTGGTCAACGCTGCTGACGGTCATGTCGTGGATCGTATTCTTTGATCTTGGCATCGGCAATGGTTTGCGCAACAAGGTGGCCGAGGCCTTGGCGAAGAACGATAAGGCGGAAGCCGCAAGCTACATTGCTTCCGGCTACAGTTTGATTGGGGTAATTGCCCTTATGCTGTGGGTATCGGGTACTACCGCCTCATTTTTCGTGCCTTGGCAAATGGTGTTCAATACCCACGCGATTTCAGAAACGACATTGCGCCTGACGATGCAGATTGCAACTTTCTTCGTGTTACTGAATTTCTGGGTTGGCTTGATCGGTGCGCTACTCGGAGCGATGCAAAAAACCTCGCTGACGGCACTGGGCCAATTGATCTCAAACGTCCTGGCCTTGATGCTCGTTTTTGTTTTGACTAAAACAACCGATGCGTCAATAAGTAATTTGGCCTTTGCGTATGGTATTTCGCTGGTGATCTCAAACGTTCTGTTGAGTCTATGGCTCTACCAACGAAATCCGGAATTACGCCCTAAGCCTTATCTGGACAAACAACATGTGCATCCATTGTTGTCTGTAGGCATGCAGTTTTTTACCATCCAACTTGCTGTACTGGTCATTTTCACAACTGACAAGATGCTAATTACGCAGTTATTTGGCCCGCAGTACGTTGCTCAATACGAAGTTGTATTCAAGCTCTTTAGTGTGATTACATTTGCGCACACGCTCATCTCAGCGCCGCTCTGGTCTGCCTATACCGACGCCTATCACAGAAAAGACATCGTTTGGATTAAACGAATGCTGTACAAGCAGATGGCTATTTATTGCGGTGTTGTGCTTGCTGTTATCTTTATGGGGCTATTGGCGAGATCAATAATTGCCGTGTGGGTAGGTCATGAACTGGAAGTGTCATTGCCGTTGGTAATTACTATTGGGTTGTTCGTGTTGGTTTCCACTTGGAATAACGTTTATGCCATGTTCGTTAATGGGATAGGTAGAGTTAAAGCGCAACTCTACTCAGCCGTGCTTGCAATGTTGCTAAATATTCCTTTGGCGTTGCTTTTTACCAAGCATTTTGGATTTGGGTTAAGCGGAGTTGTACTGGCGACTTGCATAAGTTTGCTTATTGCCGCGGTGGTTCTTCCTATGCAGGTTTATTGCATAGTTCGTGATGGGATGAGAGGCGTCTTTGAATGACTGAAATTCGAGCATACATGCCCAAAGTCAGTATCCTGATCCCTGTTTTCAATCGCAAGGACTACATTGCCGAGTGCATCCAGTCTGCATTGAATCAAACATTTACGGATTTCGAAATCGTGATAGTGGACAACGCCAGCAACGATGGGACATGGGAGATTTGCCAACAATTCGCTCGTAGCGATCAACGGGTGCGAATATTCAAAAACGACACTAATATTGGCCCGGTGAGAAATTGGTTGGCATGTGTGGAGAAAGCGCAAGGCAAATTTGGGAAAATACTGTTTAGCGATGACTTGATGTTCCCTAAGTTTCTTGAGCACACGCTGCCGTATCTTGAAGATCCTGAAATCGGCTTCGTTTCTACAGCGGCATTGATTGGCGAATTACCGGATAATGCCGTTGTGTTTTATACGGCACCTACCGAATTACAGAAAATATCAAGCGAACGTTACTTTAATTTATTGATTCCTTGTAAACAATCTCAAATACCGTATTCGCCGGGCGCCGCTCTTTTTCGTATGGTGGACATCCGCGCTAATTTACGCATTGAAATTCCTACAAAAATTCCTCGAGATTTTTCTAAGAATGGCGCAGGGCCAGATGTACTGCTGTTTATATTGACAGCATTGAGCTATAAAACGGTGGCAATGATTTCTGAAGCCGAGGTTTTTTTTCGTTCTCACCCTGGGTCGCTTGCAACGCTTGATAGCGGCAACGAAGTGACTGAAGGGTATCGCGCGGCTATTGCATGGTTTTGTAAAACCCAGTTGACCGAAAGACATTGGGCAAGCTATGTAGCCAGAACGTGGTTGACGGATATAAATAAATCTCGCGCTTTCATATCGCCAAACAAGCATTCATGCAAATATGAAGGTGATGATTCTTTATCAGAAACAATATCGGTTGTTTTAGCTGCATTAAGATTGGCAGCGTTAAATGTATTAATGTTTTTAAAAAGTCGTGTTTATAAATCATGAACAACATTCGCCCCGGTTTAATTTCGGTTATTGTTGCGGTATTTAATGCTGTCGATACATTGCAGCAATGTATCGACAGCGTCGCTCGACAAACCTATGCAAACATTGAGCTGATTATTATTGATGGCGGCTCTAAAGACGGGACGGTCGATTTACTTATGGCGAACAGCGAACAGATTAACTACTGGATTTCCGAACCGGATAGCGGCATCTACAACGCATGGAATAAAGGCTTATCGCGGGCAAAAGGCGAGTGGATTTGTTTTCTTGGTGCAGATGATTATTTTTGGGACGCACAAGTGTTAGATCGGATGGCATCAAAATTGGCGACAATTCCTACCGACATTCGTGTGGCCTATGGACAAATTATGCTGCTCAACAATGATGGGGGGAAGCTGTATCCGATCGGCGAGCCATGGAATGAAGTAAAAGAACGCTTTAAACAAGTTATGTGTATCCCGCACCCAGGCTTAATGCACCGGCGCAGCTTATTTGAGCAGCACGGAAATTTTGATGAATCATTTCGCATCGGTGGTGATTATGAGCTATTGTTACGAGAGCTGAAGACAGCCGAGGCGATCTTTGTTCCTGATATTATTATGATCGGGATGCGTCAAGGCGGGCTCAGCAGTAGTCCGTCAAACTCTATTGAGTCGATGTGGGATATCAGGCGCGCTCAGAGGATGCATGGCCTGATTTTCCCCGGTTATTTCTGGATGATGGCTATGATAAGGGTTTATCTGCGTTTGATATTATGGAACTTGATCGGCGAGAAAATGACTAGAAAGCTTCTTGATCTGGGCAGACGTGCCAAGGGCTTGCCTTTGTATTGGACAAAGACATAAACAGCTAAGTAATAACAGGGCGTAGTTTATATGGGAACACGAAGAACCTTGCTCGCAATTTCGGTTGTGGTTGGGCATTCCTGGCCTGCGGGTATAGTATTTGTCGGCGGTCGAAATGCGGTTCAACTTTTTTACATCATTTCAGGCTTTTTAATTTCTTATGTTCTTGTTGAAAGTAAATCATACAAAAAAATAGCACCTTTTACCGGGCAGAAGTTAAGAAATTAAGGCTATTTATGCGACACAAAAAACATATTATTGTCGGTAGTTGAAAGCAAGTATGCCAAACAAAGTGTTTATTCATGCGACGAATATCCATCAAGGCGGCGGGCGCTCCTTGCTCGAAGCTTTGCTAAAAGCGTTCCACGGCGAAACGGAGTTTGTGTTGTCTCTGGATGACCGCATGCCTACGCCAATGGACATGGAGCGCAATGTCAAAATCAAGCGCGTAAAACCAGCTGTTGTACAGCGATTGAATGCCGAGATATGGCTTGGCCGGAGCGTTGCGCCAAAAGACATTGTTTTGTGCCTCGGCAACTTGCCGCCTTTATTTAAATTGCGTGGACACACGGCGGTCTTTGTGCAGAATCGGTATCTGATCGATGATGTCATGTTGAAGGGCTTCCCGCTTAGGGTGCGATTGCGGCTTGCTGTGGAGCGGTTGTGGTTATCCAAAAAGATGTCAAATGCCAGTGAGTTCGTCGTACAAACGCCCACGATGAAAAGATTATTGGAGATA
>Ga0208510_100715_pt1 | contig 9868 bp, 9 predicted proteins | sample LakWasMet33_HOW6_2_FD_183875 | JGI IMG/M metagenome (GOLD analysis project Ga0208510, IMG submission 183875) | Freshwater sediment methanotrophic microbial communities from Lake Washington under simulated oxygen tension - Sediment Metagenome... | ecosystem: Environmental > Aquatic > Freshwater >...
TTGCTTCTGCTTGCATAATATAATCAAAATGAACGCCAAGTGACGAGGAATGACACCTAATGGCCTACGTATTAAAAAATAAAGAAGGTGCAATTATTGCGGCAAGCCCAGATACGCAAGTGGCCGCAGACTGGGTTGAAATTGATAATGCAGATACCGAATATCTGTGTTTTCTGGATGATGAGCTAAAAAAACATCACACCTTCCGTGAAAGTGATATCCAGTTGGCACGCGTGCTGGAAGACTTAATCAGCATATTGATTGATCGCAGCCTGATCAGCTTTACTGACTTCCCTAGCCCTGCGCAAAAACGCCTGAATGAACGGCAAACCCTGCGTCATAAAAACAACCTGCAATTGCTGGCTGACGACGACATACCACCGCTGTAATCCCTATGCGCGTACAGGAACTCTCTGATTAAGCAGAGAATTCCTGCAACAATACTGTATACACCCCGCCCTCCTGCCTGATATCTATACATGTAGCGCTTTGTTTACAAGCGCAGACAGCTTCACCAGCTACAAAAGTGTCCACTCACTTATACCCTGCCTCAGCAATCGACAAAGCTTTTAATTCAGCATCATTGCTCACCCATGTCGCATAACCTCAATGCCTACTGCCACCCATAGTTGAAATTGACAATCATTCTCATTATCAATTAGCATATAGATTCCCAAAGGATTTATAAAATAATGAGGAGAGGTTCACATGACACGCATTCACAGCGTACTGATTTCACTGGCATGCATATTTGCCGCGAAAAGAAATGGGGGGCAGCGATGAGCCCCTGGTTGAAACGTATACGAAACGCATCGCTACTGACATGCCTGCTCTCTGGCACCGCGTGGGGTGGTTACTATCCTATGTACGCGAGTTGGCCACAACCTAATGGCATAGGCTCAGACATCACGCTGACCTACAGCTTCAGCAATCTGTTCGACGGCGGCGTAATCAGCACCAATGGGCAATCGCTTTCAGTAGACATCATGCGCAGCGCATTTGAACAGGCGTTTGCTGACTATGCTGCAGTCTTGCCCATTCACTTTATTGAAGTTGCTGACGCCGGCGGCCCATTGCCGGAAACCGGGCAATACGACCCCACAGGCTTGGCAGATATCCGTATTGGTGTCGTCCCTTACATCAGCGATGCAAATGCCTACGCTTATTTTCCACAAAATACAGCGGTCAATGGACTGGCTGGTGATGTCGTCTTTAATGGCCAGCGTTTTGGCCTGGGCTGGACGCAAACAATCTTCTATTCAGTTGCCCAACATGAACTTGGACACTCTTTAGGCATGGGCCATTACATCAATGCAGATGAGTCGCCTGACGACACAATAGCAAATGCTGCATATAAGGGCCCCATTTTCCCGTTAGATAGCATGATGATCACGGCACTCCAAAATGTATATGGCGCAGGGCTTGGTTCAGTCACACCACTGTCAGCGGTGCCTGAACCGAATACCTGGACATTACTGATGGCCGGACTGTCACTGTTAATACTTGGCCGACGAGAAAGAAAGCCCACATGAAATCATTACACAAAGTACTCACGGCAGCAGGCTTGCTGCTCGCCCTGCCCGCACATGCCTTGACCATAGAGTTTGACTATACTTATGACACCAGAGGCTTTTTTACCGACCTGACGACAGGCACGCCGATGACTGAACGCAGGGCCTTACTAGAGCAAGCTGCGTCCTTCTATAGTGGCTTTACAGACGCCCTGACCGCCATTACACCACAAGCAGGCGATAGCTGGTCGGTGCAAATCACACATCCAAGCTTAGGCGGCCCCTTGATCACACTGAGCAATATCGATATTGCTGCGGACACCTTGCGTATTTATGTCGGCGGCTCAAACTCTGCGCCCGGCGTTCTGGGCTTTGCCAACACAGGATTCAATCTGACAGCCAGTGGTTCTGATACCTTTATTGATGCAGTCACCACGCGTGGACAAGAAAATACAATTGGATCAACGGCAACAGATTATGGAGTTTGGGGCGGAATGATCTGGTTCAATGCTGCCAATGACTGGTATTTTGGCAGCGATACCAGCGGCCTGACCGCAGGCCACCCAGACTTCCTGACCACAGCAACACATGAACTTGGGCACATTCTGGGTTACGGCGAAGCAGACTCCTGGCTGGCACAAATTGATAACGGCTACTTCACCGGAGCCGCCTCCGTGGCTGCTTACGGCAGCGCCGTGCCACTTGATCAATATGGCAGTCATTGGGCCAATGGCACCATGAGCGCCTATCAGGGCGTGGCACAGGAAACATTGATGGATCCAAACACAACGCCAGGCACCCGTGAACTACCAACCCTATTAGATTATGCCGCCTTCAAAGATATTGGCTGGCAGGTCAATGTAACCACTGTGCCTGAACCTGATACTTACGCCCTGCTACTGACAGGGTTGGCTTTGATCGGTTTATCAGCGCGTCGCCGGACAGCTTAAATTCGCCACCCGTAAAAAAGCCCCAGAATTTTTCTGGGGCTTTTTTTGACCAGCTCTTTTGCAAGATTAATACATGAGTTCAGCAAAAAACTTCACATTACGACCGGGGCCAAGAATACCCGAGCCTCCCATGGCATTGTCAAATCGATATTGATTGTTAGTCAAATTCTCACCAATCAGCCGCAAAGTCACATTCGGCGATGCTCGCCAGTTAACACCCGCATTCCATAATACATAACCGTTCTGTATACCATAGGTGTAAGGGGAAGAAGCGCTGCCGTCCCCGGACAAAATCACATCACGATCTGATATCTTACGGAAAGTCAGATTGGCATCAATACTACTCGTAATTTCTTTACCGATATTGATATTCAATGCATTGCCAGGCACGGTATACAAAGGCACAGCCGTTAATCCATTGTTCAACTCACCCGAGATTTTTGAGTAAGATCCTCGCATAAACCACCCTTGGTATTGCAGGAAACTCTCAAACTCTATGCCATTACGCCGCTCCCAGCCATCCTGCGTATATTTTCCTTGCGCGGTATCATAGCGCATTGAAGTAAATAAATTTCCAGTATAGATATGGTAAAAGTTAAGTTTGCTACTCAGAAAAACATTCGTCCCCCATAGCCTTGGGTTCTGATAACTGATGCCTGCCTCAGTTGACTCGGAATTCTGCAAATTATATAAATCACCACAGATTGTTGACGGTGTTTGTGGAAACAGGCATCTGCTGCCAAAACCACCAGCAGTAAAATACTCATCTAACAAAGGCGGCCTGAAACCTTGCGCATAATTACTATAAATCGTCAATTTTTCAGGACTATTGCGCCGGAACAGGTCATAAGCGAGACCCAGACTAAAAGTCTCCGCAGTAAACTCTATTTTGTCTGACTGGCCAAATTGAGCCAGCCTCCTTTTCGTGAGTGCACCAGTGACCTCCACCTCATAATCATCTCGCCGGTAACCGGGTTTAATATTGAGCTGCCCCCATTGTATATTTGGCTGCAGATAAAACGCCTTATAGGACCGATTACCTGATGGCGCAGTGAGGTTTTGCCCTCCGGGATAACTATTCACCTGGACAGATGAATTACTGTTCTCATAGAACCTTGACACTTCGCGCTCGCGACTATTGTATTGCCAGCCAGCCAGAAGGCTCAGCTCCACATTGTCAGTTTTGGCAATGATAGCGGTATTACTCAAATCTATCGTTCTGGTTTTGTAATTGTAGTAATCATTCAGGTCACCCGGACAGATTGTTTTATTACTGGGATTAGGTGTAAAAATGATGCCATTACAGAAACTATTGCTGGGGTTAATGTTGGACCAGCCAGGTTTCAGAAGATCGTGTAAGTTTGTATAGCCCCCGGCAAACACGGCCTTCAGATTAAGCAAGGGATTGTCCGGCGTGTAATTTAAAGTTTCGGTCCAACTGAAATCATCAGTCGCGCGACGCACATATCCAAAAAACCCTGGTTGGCCGCCAGTGGCATCATAAGGCTGCATGCCTGTATCAGTAAACTTCACCAGAGAGGTAATCATTTCCAGATCATCTGTAGGAAAGATTGAAACTTTAAGCAACTGCGAGATTGACTCAATGGCAGAATTGTCGAGCTTAGTTTTGTCTGCCAAGGTGATATTATTGGATTGACGGTTAGAGTAATTGTAAAGAATATCTATACGCTCATGAGGGCGTGCATAAAGCATGTATGAGCGCGAATATTCATCATTATTATTGCCATAGCCGAATTTGGCTTTAGCACCAACGGTTTGCCCCGGCCGCAAAAAGTCGGCAGCATTTTTTGTCTGCGCAATAATAGTGCCGCCCAGGGCACCAGAACCACTGGAAATTTGAGGCCCACGTTGCACTTCAATACTTCTAAGCAGCTCTGGCTCAATAAAAGTCCCTCCCATTCGGTACTTCTCAAAAGCCTTCGGTGCGCCATCTACTTTAACCACAACATCTTCGTTATCCGCAAAGCCACGTATACTGAAAGTCATGCCGCTGGCACGTGGTCCGCCAGAAGTAGAAACGCCAGGCACGGATCGCACTGCCTCAAAAATATTACTGAACTGTGATCGTTGTAATTGTTCTGAGGTAATTGTTGTGATGGATTGCGTTGAGTTAATCCCAGAATCCTCTTTTACTCTGACGTCTTTGACGGACACTTCAGGTAAGGTATCAACATCGTCCAACTCCGCTTTTTTATTCTGTTTAGGCGTGACTGCCTGTTGTTCGAGATTTTCTGAAGAGTTCTCAACTTTGTCAGGCGCTTTATCTTTCACAGCATCTTCTGCTGCTAGCACCTGATGCTGCAGCGAAAATACCAACACTAAACAGACCAGACCGCATTGGCAAACAGCGTGAGTGTTTTTTATTATCAATCGCCAGTAATCGTTGAGACGTGTCATCATAAAGCGTTCACTACTTCATTCATAAGCGGTATATAAAAACAAAGGGGCTTTATCAGCCCCTTTGTTGTCATCGCACTAAGCTAAATTAGGCTTTTTTTGCAGAGCGGCGTGCAGCAAATGCCATCAGGCCCAAGCCCAAGGCCATCATGCTGAATGCTTCTGGTTCTGGAACAGGTGTCACAGTTGGAACAGAAACAGTGGCCAATGCCAACTGATCCAAGCTCATGCTTGAGCTAGAAGCGTTGAATTTAAAGGTATACAAGGACGAAGCTGTGACATTGCTCCATTTCCAGTAGTACTCACCTTCATCCACAGTACCGAATGAACTGTTAGTGGTACCTAAAAGCTGAGTCACTGCCGTCGCAGAAGTACCATTTAAGGTTGCAGTCAATGAAGGCATCACACCAAATGCAGCCACACGCAGGTAAACATCAAAAACACCACTAGTGGCGCCAGTTAACGTTGCTGTGAAGGCAGTTGGAGATGAGAAGCTGTAAATATTCTGGCTGCCGGTAATAAAGCTTGTACCAGACGTTTCGGTCAGAGTGGCAGTGGCGCCAGTCAATGCAACGTCAGGTGTATTGTCTTGCTTGACGAAAGGATCTACATAAGAAAATACATTCCACTCTGCATATTGCGCAGTAGTCGCGCTACCCCAAGGGGTTGCTGAGTCCCATTTTTCCGTCGTCGCAAAAGCAGAACTGCTGAATGCCATACCCAAAGCGATAATTAACGCTGAAACTTTCATAATTTAATTCTCCTCAACGAGCGCTTGTTTCCCTTCCTCTCGAAGGCCATCGCGCTACCTCTAAAATTAAGTCTCACGGACCCACACCGTTGAGTATTTCAATCTCCATGCTGATATTCGCATGGTTGTAAAACTGAAATGGAGAGAATAAGTTCTGCTTATTTTTCTACGATGGCGTCAAAGTCGACCACAAAGCGGTACTGCTTGCCGCAATCGATAATCACTTCTTTTTGCCCACGTTTTAACAAGCGAATATCCACCTTGATACTGCCAAAACCATCATGAGCAATCAGCTCATCCAGTAATTCGAGCAATCTTTTTTTGACCGGCGCATTGACAGCTTGCATAGAATTTATTCATCATTGTCTTGTTTATTTTTAAATGATAACAATTATCATTTAGTTTATCAATAATAAATTGCCAAAGTGCACGCGTAAAGAATAGTTAATGGTAAAAATGGGAATTTCAGAGAAAAACAAAACCGGAACAATGGCTTAGGCGAATAGCGTCTCGCCCTGTGACTATCGTCAGGAACAAGACCGTGAATGAGAGGAGAAACGAAGCAGAATACCCGCATTGATAGCAGGCACTCTGTCATGAAGCCAGGTTAGGGCTGTGGCATGGTTTGTTTGAAGCTAGGGCGTTTCACCAGCACGCCATAATGCTTAGCAAGGTTGGGAAACTTCTCTTGCCAGTATTTACCTTCCCACTGGACACTTTTAAAACGCAAATCCAGGTAACCCAGGGCGGTGCCCAGCGCAATATCGGCCAAGCTGAAGGTTTCGTTGACACACCACTTCTTTTTGAGCAAATCTTCATCCAGCGCGGTCAAACCAGCGGTCACCTTGGCAAACTGCTTTTCAATCCAGCCAGCGGACTGTTGTGCCTCTGGTTTGCGTTGTTCCAGCATCACCGCGACTGCCGCATCACAGATGCCATCCGCCAGAGCTTCCCAGCGGCGTACTTTAATTTTGGCTAAATGATCTTGTGGAATCAGGTGCGCCACCGGCGTACGGTGATCCAGGTATTCAACAATGACGCGCGAATCATACAAGGCATCGCCATCATCCAGCACCAGCACAGGCACTTTACCTAAGGGGTTATGCTGGCTCACCGGGCAATCAGGTGCCGACAACACCACCTCGGTTAAGGTCAGATCGACATGTTTTTCGATGGCCACAATACGCACTTTGCGCGCGTAAGGACTGTTTACCGTATATAAAAGCTGCATAGTGTGATGTGAGCCAGAAGATTGATACTTTTAACCGAAAAAAATACCCCATCACGAAAAGCTTATGCTTAAAAAACGCTGATCTTATCGTATGTCTTGGGGCGCTTTTATTATAATAGCTTTTAGCATGGGCTTAGAATGTCACATGCATATTTTTTAACCTTGCTGGCAACCAGATGACCACATTCCCGCTTTACCAACACTTACCCGATTATCTCGACCAGACCATCATCGCTGAACAGGTACAAGCGACCCTGGCAGAAGACATCGGTAACGGCGACCTGACAGCCGCCCTGATCCCGGCTGGCACACAAGCCTCAGCGACCATCATTAGCCGCGAAGACGCCGTCATTTGTGGCTGCGCCTGGCTCGCACAGTGCTTTGAGCAGCTGGACCCGGCGATACAACTGACCTGGCTGGTAAAGGATGGTGAGCGTGTGCAAGCCAATCAGCCATTGGTCAATATTCAGGGGGATGCGCGCGCCATGCTGAGTGCAGAACGGCCAGCCCTTAATTTCCTGCAAACCTTATCGGCCGTGGCAACACATACCCGTCGCTATGTAGATGCCATTGCTGGTTTACCGGCACAGATTCTCGACACGCGAAAAACGCTGCCCGGCTTACGCCTGGCGCAAAAGTACGCCGTGCTCACCGGCGGTGGCGCCAACCAGCGGCTGGCTTTATACGACGGCATTCTGATCAAGGAAAATCATATTGCTGCTGCAGGCTCAATCACCGCCGTGTTACAAGCCGCGTTTGCATTACGGCAGACTGAGAATATCCAGATTGAGGTGGAAAACCTGGATGAACTGCAACAAGCGCTGGCTGCTGGTGCCACCAGCATTTTGCTGGATAACTTTACGCTCGAAGCGCTGCGTCAAGCCGTCGCCATGAATCAGAAACGCGCTTTGCTCGAGGCCTCGGGCAATGTGGATTTAACAACGGTGCGGGCGATTGCAGAAACAGGCGTGGACAGGATTTCGATTGGTGCGTTGACTAAAAATATACAAGCGGTGGACTTGAGTATGCGGATTCAGATGAAGCTATAGATCAGCTTAAAAGTAATTCATTGAGCAAAAACTCCTTTTCGCCTCTAGGCGAGTCACTTTCTGGTGCTTGTCCCCCAGAAAGTAACCAAAGAGGAAGACACCCAGCCATCACGGCCTAAAGGCTCCCTTGCGTTGCTCAACAAAATAAGACGGTCACGAAACTCGCCCTAGCAGCTTGCACACTACGCAAGCTGCCGCGGAGCTCAAACAGTCGCTCCCTTCTTCCTTGTTTTGTCTCCGCTACTCAGCGTGATGGGATGGGATTTATCTCTCCAAACTCACATTGTCGAAATCTGAACGGTTCAAAAACCAGATTCTTTTATTTAAATCACAAATGGTGGCATCCAGTTGGTGTTCGGGGTCCCCATCTGCCGCGCCGAGCAACGCAGGGTTGGCGGGAGTTCTCGGCCATCGGCTGTCCGAGCTCCGCAACAAGCCACGTTCTGTGTGGCTTGTCAGGGCGAGTTTCGATGGACGCCCGACAATCCGAGTAGCACAGGAGTCAAGCGGAAGCTGGGGTGTCTTGTTCTTTGCCTTCTTTCTTATGGACAAGCATAAGAAAGAATGGTCGCCAAAAAGGCGAAATAGATCGATCATAGAATAGTCTTCGCTTTGTGCAAGCAAAGAAAAGTAACTCGCCGACAAGGCGAAAAGAACCCCCACACCAATCCATAAACCAAAGAAATCAAAAAAGAATGACTTTCTACCCCAACTCTCTGAAGCTCTCGCCTATCCCAAAGTGACCATTCCTGCCACTTTTCCATGGCATGATTTTTGCACCATAAGCTGGTACTCCTGCCCAAACATGACATGAATAGCCCAGCCCCATTTAATCTACCCAAAACCTTGGAAAGCCTGCGTCTGGGTGATTTGCTGCGCATGCTGGTTTCCGATGGTCACATCGACAAGGCATGGGCAGAGAAACTGCATCAGGACCGCAAGCGGGACAGCTCCAAAATTCACCCGATTGTGATTGTGGCTGAACAAAAATGGCCAGACCAGCAGCAGCCGTCACAATTACTGACGGTGGAGAGCCTAAGCCGCTATGTGGCGGATAAGGCCGAAGTCCCTTACTACCATATTGACCCGCTGAAACTCGATTTCAGTGCCGCCGCGCAGATTGTGTCGCAGGCCTATGCCGAACGTTTGCGCATTATGCCCATCACGGTCAAGGATGGCATCGCGACCATTGCCACCGCTGACCCGTTTCACCAGGAGTGGCTACACGACCTGGAGCGCCTGCTCAAATTGCGCATACAGGTGGTGATGGTTAATCCGCTGGACTTGCAGCGCTATTTGCCCGAGATATACCAACTCTCTGCTGCAATTCAATCTGCCAATGCAGCCAAGGCTGGGCAAATTGTCGGCGTACAAAACTTTGAACAATTGATTGAGCTGGGCAAGGACCGCCAGCTGGATGCCAATGAACAACATGTAGTGAATATCGTCGACTGGTTGTTTAAATATGCGTTTGAACAACGTGCCAGTGATATCCACCTCGAACCGCGCCGCAATATGGGCTTGATGCGCTTTCGTATTGATGGCGTATTGCATCAGGTGTACCAGTTGCCCAGCAATATCATGAACGCGATTACCAGCCGCATTAAACTGCTGGGCCGTATGGACATGGTGGAAAAACGCCGCCCGCAAGATGGCCGTGTCAAAACGGTCAGCGGGGATGGCAAGGAAATCGAATTGCGTTTATCGACCATGCCCACTGCGTTTGGCGAGAAGCTGGTGATGCGGATTTTCAAACCTGATATTCTGGTACAGGACTTCCAGCTACTCGGTTTTTCTAAACGCCAGAGTGAACAATGGGCGCAATGGACGCGTCAACCGAATGGCATCATTCTGGTCACCGGGCCGACGGGTTCTGGTAAAACCACCACGCTCTACACCACGCTGAAACAACTGGCGACCGATGAAGTGAATGTGTGTACGGTGGAAGACCCGATTGA
>Ga0208510_100718_pt1 | contig 9860 bp, 10 predicted proteins | sample LakWasMet33_HOW6_2_FD_183875 | JGI IMG/M metagenome (GOLD analysis project Ga0208510, IMG submission 183875) | Freshwater sediment methanotrophic microbial communities from Lake Washington under simulated oxygen tension - Sediment Metagenome... | ecosystem: Environmental > Aquatic > Freshwater >...
TATTCACAAATTTTTATGAACAATCTGCACAGTTCGAATTACTCAGGGATGGCGATTTACGAGTGGTGCGGTTAGTTCGGTATTCAGCGACATGCCCAATTTGTGGCGCCACCGTTTATCTTGAAAATGGCGAACCAGATTATCGGCGAAGGTTGGTAGGTCGATGCTATGAAAGTCCTCGAGAGCATGTGTTTAGTTTCGATAGAATCACGCGTTGTGGGCGGTTACTGGTTGATCGTTAAGTTTTATGAAAGTGCAACAACGACCGATTGTGTTGAAAAGGCGGTACTTTGAGAGTTAGTCGGAAGGGCGTTTTGATTGATTGCCGTGGTTTTGCAGAAGCTTGTAGGTGAGTTTTTTGCTTTCCGGTACGCAAATACGGCTTATATTGCCGTTATGCGGGTATCAATTGGGGTACTGGCTCGTTGATGGCCAACCTCTTTGCCATTCGCCTTAGATTTTGGGCATTCGCTGCCAGTAAGAACTCATCTTTGGCATTACTGAAGCCTCGTAAACGTAGTTTGTCCATCTTCAATATGCGCTTGAGATGGGCAAACAGCATTTCCACCTTCTTGCGCTCCTTGCGTGACTGCTTAAGCATCGGTTTTGGTAATGGCTCGAGCGACATCACGGGCTGATTCATGGGGGCTTCGATCGATTTGACGATTAGCCATGTTAGGACAACATTGCGCTTTGAGCGGACAGGCTTGGCAATCAAATTGGCTGGCGCGATAGCGATAAGGGTTTTTCTGTTTGCTGCGCCAAGCGGGTTTCAGACACTTACCCGCTGGACAGATATACCGATTATTCTCCGCATCATAGGTAAAGTCAGAGCGACCAAAGGCGCCATCGGTGCATTCTGACTTATCGAATACGGGTACATGTGGTGCTATATCTTTTTCATCGACTAACCATCCGAGCATGGCAGCTGAACCATAATTGGTATCGCCCACCAAACGTTCGGGCTTCAGACCAAATGTCTCTTCTACCCGATCAATCATGGTCCGAGTCGCCTCCACTTCGGCGGCTTTATTGACCGCTGAGGCTTCTACGTCGAGGATTCACGGACCGGACGTTCTGCTTGAGCGGGATCGCCCCAGTCAATGTCGTCACCATTTTCTACTCGGCGTTGCCTTTGTGCATCGGCTTTGATGATGCTGGCGTCGGTGGCAATCATTGCGGGCCGTAAGGTCAGTTGGGTACTGGAGGCGGATATAAAGAACTTCTTTGGGAGTTTAGATCATGGATGGCTACTCCGTTTTGTCGAGCTACGAGTCGGAGACCCGCGCATTATCAGCCTGATTAAACGCTGGTTGAAAGCGGGAATACTGGAAGATGGCGAAGTACATGCCAATATCGAAGGGACGCCGCAGGGGGGATCGATTAGCGTTTAGCTGAGTAATCTCTACCTGCATTATGTGTTAGATCTATGGTTTACAAAAGTAGTCAAACCACGTCTTGAAGGCGAAGCCTACTTGGTGAGGTATATAGACGATTTTGTCATATGCTTTCAATATCGATCAGATGCCATACGAGTGCAGGATGCGCTCAGCAGCCGTTTGGCAAAATTTGAGTTGGCCTTAGCTGTATTAGTCTCGACTTGATCTGACACATCAGCTTGAAAAGATGAGAGTTACCAGTTTTGATAGGGGTGTCGAATCCTTACACAAAACACAAAAGGTAACTCTCATGATCCATACTAACAATCCGATCATTAAACACAAAGCGGGGCTGTTAAATTTAGCCCAAGAGCTGAATAACGTCTCCAGAGCCTGCAAGGTGATGGGTGTCTCGCGCGATACATTTTATCGTTATCAAGAACTGGTGGCGGAAGGTGGTATTGATGCCTTAATCGACAAAAACCGCCGATCTCCGAATCTGAAGAATCGCGTGGATGAAAGCATTGAACTGGCTGTGAAAGCCTATGCGGTTGAGTGGCCGGCCCATGGACAGCACCGAACCAGTAATGAGCTGCGTAAACAAGGGGTATTCATATCCGGCAGCGGCGTTCGCTCCATCTGGTTACGGCATGACCTGGAGAACTTTAAAAAGCGGCTCAAAGCACTGGAAGCCAAGGTAGCCGCCGAAGGGTTAATGCTGAGCGATGCGCAGATTGCGGCGTTGGAGAAAAAGCAGCAGGATGATCAAGCCTGCGGTGAAATCGAAACCGCCCATCCCGGTTACCTGGGTTCGCAGGATACCTTTTACGTCGGCAACCTCAAAGGGGTTGGGCGGATATACCAGCAGACTTACGTGGACACCTATAGCAAAGTCGCGCACTGCAAGTTGTATACAACCAAAACGCCCATTACCGCAGCGGATATCCTGAATGACAAAGTATTGCCGTTCTATGAAGCCAACGCATTACCCGTGCTACGCATTCTGACGGATCGCGGCACTGAATACTGTGGCAAGGTCGAGCAGCATGATTATCAGCTATACCTGGCGATCAACGACATCGACCATACCAAAACCAAGGCCATGTCGCCGCAAACCAATGGGATTTGCGAACGCTTCCATAAGACCATCTTGCAGGAGTTTTATCAGGTCACGTTCCGTAAAAAGCTCTATAGCGACCTCGATGAACTCCAAAAAGACCTGGACGAATGGCTGGTTTATTACAACAATGACCGAACTCATCAGGGCAAAATGTGCAACGGCAGAACGCCAATGGACACGTTGCTGGATGGAAAACAGATTTGGACGCAGAAAAATCTGAACCAAATCTAATCTGACAGACACCCTGCAAAACCGGTAACTGTCAGATCAAGTCTGAGCTAGTACACCTTAGCAGGCTGTTGATTTTATCTCCCCCACAAGCCGCATTGATTCGTTGAGTCAAATGCGAGAGTAATTCATAACGTATTGTTCTACATGATAAAATAACTCTATATCCAGTATATTGCATTGACCCTATGCGCGGCGTCGACATCACCCAAGAAGAACTGTTTAGTTACCGAACCCTGGAAGCGCGAATTCCAAAGAAGCATCCGCTACGCAAGCTGCGCAAAGTGGTTGACCTGTTACTCGCCACGCTCAACGACGAGTTCGACGCGCTCTACGCCCGTCGCGGTCGAGATTCCATTCCGCCGGAACGCTTGCTCCGTGCCAGTCTCCTGCAAGTACTGTTTTCCATCCGCTCGGAACGGCAATTGGTGGAGCACATTGACTTTAACCTGCTGTACCGCTGGTTTATCGGCTTGACGATGGATGACGCCGTATGGGATCACTCCACCTTCAGCGCCAACCGTGACCGTTTGCTGAATGAGCGCATCAGCCGCTTGTTTTTCGAAAGGGTACTGGCCTTGGCGGAATGGAAAAGGTTACTCTCCGATGAGCATTTCTCGGTGGACGGCACGTTGATTCAGGCCTGGGCTTCACACAAAAGTTTCGTCAAGAAAGACGGCTCGACCCCGCTGCCGGAAGATGGCGGCCGCAATCCCAGCGTCAACTTCAAGGGCGAGAAGCGCAGTAACGACACTCATGCCTCGACCACCGATCCCGATGCTCGGTTGTATAAAAAGAGTGAGGGCGACAAATCGCAGTTGGCTTTCCTCGGTCATGCCTTGATGGAGAACCGTAACGGCTTGGTCGTCGACGTCGAAGTCACTCAGGCCACTGGCACCGCGGAACGTGAGGCGGCCCAGACCATGGTCAAGCGCACGATCCACAAACCGGGCGCGACCTTGGGCGCAGACAAGAATTACGATACGCAGGATTTTGTCGCCAAGTTACGCCAGCGCAAGGTTACACCGCATGTCGCCAGCAAGGAAAAAGGCTCCGCCATTGACGGCCGCACAACCCGACACGACGGTTACCGCAAAAGTCTCAAAATTCGCAAACGGATCGAAGAAGTCTTCGGTTGGGCCAAGACCGTCGGCCCGCTACGGCAAACCCATTTTCGTGGATTGAAGAAGGTCGCCGCGCAAACGATTTTTACCTTTGCCGCTTATAACCTGACGCGCATGGGCGCCATTTTCGGCTGGCGTTACAGTACCGCCTAGGCGGTGGTGTGCCCGAAATCCGCCAAAAGGTGGAATTTAACCCCCTTCGGGGCGAATATAACCGGCTAAAACCGGTTTTTGAGACCTGATCAGGCTTCCAGGGCTGCCAAAACATCGAAAAAGGGCAGCGAATCCGAAGGCATATAGGCAATTTTCAACAGCCTGTTAGAGCCTACCAAGACCAAACTGGTTGAGTTTGGTCGGTTTGCCGAATGGAATGGTGCTAAATGTAGTCGGAAGCATCCGGAAACGCTATATTTTCTAGGGTTTACCTTGTACAGTCCGCGTAATCGAAAGGGCAACTTTAAAGTTGGTTTTCTCACGGAGAAATCTCGATTACAGAGGAGTATTGCTAAACTTAGCGACCTGATGCAGAAAATGCGACATTTGCCGGTAAGAGAAAAGTTTATTAACCTGAACCAAGTCTTGCGCGGTCATTATGCCTACTATGGCATAGCGGGAAACTACCGCTCTCTGGCAAAGGTGTATCGGCATGTGGAAAGATATTGGCGGAAGATGCTGTGCAGTCGAAATAGAGAAAGCCAAGTGACATGGAAAGTATTCCAGAAAATCAAAACACTGTTTCCGTTGCAGCGACCGAAGATTGTAGTGCCATATCCAAGGCTGCAAGCGATTGGTGAGCTGTGAATCCGTAGTGCGGGAAATTCGCACGCTACGTTCTGTGGGAATCAGAGGCGGGTATCCAGTAATGGGTATCTCTACTGCGACAATCAGCCTCGGCCCAAATCGGACATCTGCAACAATGGCAATTTGGAAAACTCAATGACAAGTTTGGATGGTATAGTTGCCATCCATTTCTCTAAAAATGGCACTCAGCAACACAAAATTTATGTGCTCAAGTGATTGACAGCTCCGTTGGATGAAGTGCCGCAAACAGGGATTGTTCCGATGAGTTTGGGGAGGTAGAGAGTGCAGCCATCTCCGGAGAGTCGCTATTTTTGCTGAAAGATTTTTTCGGGCATCCTGCTGGAAAAAATCGGCAAAAATTACGCGACCACTATTGCCTTCGGCGGCCCCGATTCGTCCGCGTCACCTCGTTTCGACCCAACAAGGGGATCGAAACATCGGCTCTCGCATGACTTGACGCCGTGTCGCGATGCCTTGCAGGTTTTCTCCGCTTCGCTCCGAAAACCCGCCCGGCGCTACGGCTATCGGGGGCTAAAAATCTTCACTTCGCTAGCGCTCCGTTTCCAAGATTTTCAGCGAAAGTAGCTTTTGTTTATATGTCGCCAAATTGCAGCTTCGTACCGAATGGGCCAATATGAAATGTGAATTGGAACAAGTGGGTTATTTAATTAAGACTCAAAGGCAATGTTATTTTTGTTTTTTATAAAAAGTCCTACAAAAATCATTAATAATCCTCGAAAAACAAGATCAATGCTTAGACTAAATGAAAAAAACCAACCTTCATGAGCTGGCCACTCCTGCCAAATCATCACGCCAAGGATCAAAGAAATAACACTCGCTAAGAAATTTAAAGCGAGATGGGAAACCTTTAATTTTATGGCGAAAACAGTCCGTAGAATACTTCGGGTAAAAAGATACAATGCAATCATTAAACTCAATCGTTCTAACGTATCCGAAATGCCAAAAAGTAATAACGAACCAAAAACAATATCTAAAACACCCGCATTCATCCGTTGCATATAATCGCAAATTTCTTTTGAAAAAATCGCGTCAATACAATCAAGAATGCCCAGTATTATGATCAAGATTCCTAATATCGCCAGCCAGGAAAAACCTGTTGTAGATAATATGGCTACCTCAGTATTTAAAAGGCTTCCAGCTGTGAATAACAGGCCGATAACGACCACAGAACAACCTTGAGATAGCCAAATCCACCATGGAATATTTAGCAGTCCATCTTTAATTAATATTTTGAGTATTTTCATAGTTCTATCGCAATGAATTTTTAAAAAACATAATCTAAACGAAAATAGTTTATTAACGAACGACCAGTCCAGTCACGCCCGTCGGTAACGTATCAAGGCTTTCCAGTTTTTTGAGCCTGCCGGTCCTGTTGATGCTGTAAACGCCAATACTGTGGTCACCACCGCTCAAGGTGTACAGCACCGAACCATCGGAAGCCATTGCCAGATCGGTCGGTCGAATTTCTTCAGCTGCTTTGGATTCCAGCAACGACGGATGTCCGGTGCGATCGATAGCAAAGGATGAGATGGCGCTGGCCGGCGTATCGGCAGTAAACGCCATGCGGCCATTCGGCGTTGTTACTAGCCAGCAGGCAGCTGTTTGGCCGACTGCAATCGCACCGTCGATCAGCTGAACCGATCCGTCTTCCAGCAGTTGATATGATGAAACGGTAGCGCCATTCACCGCGCCGCCTTGGGCTTCGGCCACAAAGAACTGCCCGTGCCGACCAAATGAGAAACCAAAAGGTGTGGTTCCAGAAGAATCGACAACATGGCGGTTGTGCGGCAAACCCTGTTCAGTCAAAGAGAAGCTGGTGATTTTATTGGTCGCCTTTTCGGTCACCACCAATGCATCCGCATCCCGATCGAAGCTGATTTGCGCCGGGCCGGAGCCTTGAGCGCTTAGTTTGCGGTACGATTTTGCTAGCGGTTTCAGTTTGCCGTTGGCCGGATTGAACTCAAAACCGAAGATCGAATCGTCGCCCGCGTTTACGACGTAAGCCCGGTTATGGCTGACGGTCACGCTAATCGGCGTCAAGCCTTGTTCCGCCTTGCGATCGACGAGCTTGAGCCCGTCCCGCTCGATCCGAAACACAGAAACATCGTTGCTACCGGCATTGACCGCCAACAGAAAGCGTTTGTTCTCGCTTAGTGCCAAGGCACCTTGATTACCCAAGCCTCTACCCGTTCCCACGCCACCAGTGGCATAACTGCCGGCGGCTTCCATATGACCGTCGTCAGCGCGCTGAAATGCCAGCACTTCATTCTGAACGGCAGCGTTGGAAAGCGTGTACAGCGTTTCTTCAGATTCGTGGCGATAATCTGCAAAAACCAGGGTAGGCAAGCATGAAGCCAGGCAAAGCGAAATTACCGTACGTTTGAATGTATTTTTCATAAGAAATTACTAAATCTGAGTTAAGGGAACGGCAGGCGACAGTGCTATTTCATATCCGCAGGCGCTTCCAGACTGCCGCCGACAATGCGTTCGCAAGTACCGGCAGGCAAGGCAATAAACGCATCTTTTTGGTTGTCAGCCGTGGAGTGACCGGCACAGGCATTTGAAAGGGTTTTGCAGTCGTTTTTGCCGGTTTTAGCGACGCCGTAACATTTCTCGACGGCTGCTTTTTCTGCGGCAAAGGCTTCAGATTGCAAGCCTAGAGCGCCTAATGCGATCAGTGAAGCCATAGTGGTCGATACAACAGTGTTTACGTTTTTCATGATGGTTTACCTAATAAATAAAGTGGTTATTGAGTGTCTAGCCTTGTATCGGTTGACAATTAGCTAAATGCAATCGCCATGCCAAACTAAAAACGTGTTGTTAAAATCAATAAATACAATAAGTTAGGTAAAGACCGCTCAAAGTAAGTTCGAATGACCAACTTTTGGTGGCCACCACTATTCGTGGAAGCCGCCAAAAGTTGTGGTTTGGCGTTGTGGCTTACCTTGCGTAGAATGTGGGTAAGCTAATAAACCTATCCCTAATCAGATGCAAACGGTCGACGACTCGGAACTAGCCATAATTCGTGCCTTGGTAGAAGGAACCGCACACGATACCGGTGAAGATTTTCTACGCTCGCTGGTACGTAATCTCTGTAATGCAACCAATGTTACTAACGCATCAGTGGCGGCGGTTCTGCACCGCGCTGGTTGAATGTCTGGGGCATGACTTTGGCAGCACCAGTCCGCACTGGAAGGCTTCCTGGCGGATTAGGAGCAAAGCTTATTCGATTTAAACCGGCGTATCGTCTTGTATGATTTGACCAACACCTACTTCGAAGGACTATAAGCTGGTAACCCCAAAGCCCAATGGAGAAGGCTTAACATGAACTCAAGTCCAAAACTCAAGGGATTAACAGAAAGTACGATAGCTATTGACTGGTTTTATCGATACCCAATTTCTGCATGCGATAGCGTAGGGTGCTGGGTTTTAGGTTGAGCAGTTGCGCGGCGCCATTAGGGCCTTCAATGACCCAGCGGGTTTGTTCGAGAACGCTCAGGATATGCTCTTTGGCGACGGTATCCAGGCTGGCATCGCTGATCTGCGTGAGCTTTACCCTGTTATCGGCAATAGTAGGCAGTTGGTCAGGTTCAATCTCCAAAATAGGCGCGTCGGCAAGAATGACGGCGCGTTCGATGATGTTTTCCAATTCACGGATATTGCCCGGCCATCGATAAGTCTGCAAACGCCGCATGGCACTGGCACTGATGCCTTCGATTTTTTTGCCGATTTTCGGTGCGAATTTAGCGATTAAAAAATTCACCAGCAGCGGAATATCTTCCAGCCGCTCGCGTAGCGGCGGCGTGGTCAGCGGAAACACATTCAGACGGTAAAATAGGTCTTCGCGAAAATTCTTTTCCGCCACTTCTTGTAACAGATTCCGGTTGGTCGCGGTAATCACCCTCACGTCCATTTTGATGGGTATCTGCCCGCCAACCCGCTCGAATTCCCGCTCCTGAATCACCCGCAACAACTTGACCTGCACATCCAGCGGAATTTCGCCCACTTCATCGAGGAACAGTGTGCCACCCTCGGCCAATTCAAAGCGACCGATGCGTTTGCTGATGGCGCCAGTAAACGCGCCTTTTTCGTGACCGAACAATTCGCTTTCAATCAAGCTGGCAGGCAAAGCTGCGCAATTGACTTTGATTAAGGGTTGATTTTTACGGTTGCTGGCAGCGTGAATGGCGCGAGCAATCAATTCCTTGCCAGTTCCGGATTCGCCTTGTATCAACACCGAAGCATCGGTGAGCGCAACTCGCTGCACCTGGTTTAGCAATGATTTCAGTGCCGGGCTGCGACCCACGATGTCATCGAAATTATGCGTGGCTTTAATTTCTTCCTGAAAATATAGGTTTTGCGCCTGAAGTCTGGCTTGTTCCTGTTCCATCAGCACTTGTTCGGTAATATCGATAAACATGGTGCGCAGGAATTGTCGATTGGGATCGAGCTTTGACCACCACTTTATCCAAATCGGCTGGCTGTTATCCTTACGGCGCAATTCAAGAACGACGCCATCGCTATTCGTGCCATTTTCGATAGTTTGGAATGCTTCCTTTAATCGACGCTGGGCTTCGATCGTATCGGGAATGAATGAACTCCCCAGCAACCCCGGCACTTGTTCCGGAGTGATGCCGAGGATGCGCATAGCAGCCTTGTTGACATCAAGAAAGCGGGTATTTGTATCTTCATGCACATAAGCAATCGGAGCTTCATCGAATAAATCCTTAAAGCGCTGCTCGCTCTGTCTGAGTTGATCTTCAATGCGAATACGATTGAGTTCCGCAGCCGCTCGCGCCGCGAAAAGTTTAAAGGTATAGAGCAATCGAGGCTCTTCCGGCATGGTGCGAGAATCGAATATCGCTAAATGGCCGAGGATTTGACCATCAGTGTCTTGTAAAGGCACGCCAAGATAACTTTCAAACCCTGCTTCCTTAGGAAATATTTTCCATAGTCCGGAAGGGTAATGGCAGAGCTTGCCTCGTAACACCTCTTCACAGGGCGTGCCGTCCAACTCCCATTCCTGATTCTCGATAAAATCGCCCTTCATCCAGAAGGCCAGTGAGCGCACCCAGTTTTTATCGCCAGTGAATTCGGCAATAAAGCCATTAGGAACATTGGTTGCCTTGCAGAGATTACGTACCAGCGAGCGTAGAAAATCTTCACCGATGTCTTGTGCAGTACCTT
>Ga0208510_100721_pt1 | contig 9823 bp, 6 predicted proteins | sample LakWasMet33_HOW6_2_FD_183875 | JGI IMG/M metagenome (GOLD analysis project Ga0208510, IMG submission 183875) | Freshwater sediment methanotrophic microbial communities from Lake Washington under simulated oxygen tension - Sediment Metagenome... | ecosystem: Environmental > Aquatic > Freshwater >...
TGTATTTTTCCTAATAGAAACTCAAATCCCATTATTACGGCAGAGAAGATTCCAACTTTACAATATGGCGAACCCGAACTATTTCTGAACGAAACAATAACGTTTTTTCCTGCACGGAAATTATTGGGCGATGGCTGGACGACGGCGGAGTTTGCGTTAAATGTTTTTTATGGAACTATTCGGGTGTTCGAGCAATCGGGTTCCAACGAGATGTTAAGGCCAGTAGTTTACACCAAGGACTGGCTAACTCAATATGGGAAGGCCGTAAACGTTGACGACAAACAATTTTCAATTCAGAAAGCATTACTTAAGTTCAATTATTCAAAATCAGAACTATCCCAGTTCAAGCCTAAAAATCGATATCTTTCATTCCAAGATGCAAAAACGCGAATATCAGATTTATTTGCGAATATTAATATTGACGATGCTGAAGAGTATTTGATGAATGCAATTGAGCAAAATAAAATTCTTGCATTTGATTTTTTTGTCGGCGCTATTACACCCGAACTATCGATGAACGGCGAACGCTGGCGGAATGGTTATTTTGCTGAATGGCAGTTAAACCAGTTGCTTTCGGCTGAGTTAGGTGAAGTAGCCCCCCTAAAAATAGTAGACAAAACTGTAGAGATTGATGGCCCTACCTGCCAAATCGACAACGCTCGGGCAAACCTTGATAACATTTATAGCCAACGAAAAATCAGCTTTAATACATGGCTTGAAAGCTCAAAAGTCAATATTAAAGTTCTGGCTACGAAAGACGTGTTTGATCAAGTAAAGAAAACAGACAAGAATTTGTGGAACATTAGCCTTGCAAGTTTTAAGCGCGATTTTTGGCAGCGGTACAGCAAAGAAAACGACATAAAAAAGAAGCCTGGGCGGCCACCCAGCTAAAAATAATTATTAGGGGATGCAAAATCCCCTTTTTTTTGCCCTCAGGAAAATTAAGGCTTAGAAACTAGGGGATTATCAGGGAATGAAGGGACGGTTAACTCCCTTACTTTTATATACAAGTCAATTGCTTATCATAGAGCCATCAAAAGCTGAAAATGCTGGCGATAAACTTTATTAAACAATAACTGATGGTGACTTATGACCGCTCCAAACTTTTTAACTATAACCCCATTGTGCAAAAACCACAGAGAGTCCAAGCCTAGTGGTATCAGAGCTTTAATTTTCAACGCACATTCCAATGGACTCTCTAACTCAAGCGCAATTGTGCGCAAAAATCACCATAAATAATTATTAAACTGTCTGGAGAATTAACATGGCTATACCAAAACTCGGCTCAGTAAGTAAATCGATCAACAAGAAGGCAAAAGCACCACTATCTATCGGCAAGAAAACTAGTAAATCTGTGCCTGAAACTGAACAGCTCAAAAAACCAGTGTCTGCTAGCAAAAAGGCCAAAACATATCAGGAGCTTAATAAAGCCGTGCAAAAAGACCAATCTCGCCAGAGAGATGTATTGAAGAGGCCTGCGAAAACTTATGAAAAGCAAATACCCCTCGCTAAAAGGAGATCCTTTCCTCACACAAATAACACCGCTCCCCTCTCAGCGATAGAAGCTCAAGAAGCTATTAAATCCTTAAAGAAAAATGGTAAGTCTCAAATGGGAATTTGCTATGCGCTAGCAGTAAGAAAGGGCTTCGAAGTTCTGGGTCATAAATCTTTCAAAGAATGTCTCGAAAAAGAAAATGTTGGTGTTGAGTACGCTTACGCGCACAAATTGAAAACCGCCGGTGAGATACATATGGTTGTCTGTCCCAAGATTCCAATGGGTAATATATCAGAAGGTGTTTTGAGACCGCTCCATAAGTTTCCTGATGATGATAAAAAATTAATATGGAAACACGCTGTTAATAAATGTGAAAAAAGCACGGAGGTTACAATAACAATAATTGAGGAGGTTATTAAGACTGGAGGATTTGACAAAAAATCTACAAGAACTAAAGCACCAATCGAAATTGAAGTCTCACAAGCCTTAACAAGTGCGTTGCAAAAAAGTGCATTTGATTTAATCAAGAACCACAATTTGATAAAAAGGAAAGCTCCAGTTACCAAAACAAATTTCAATAAGGCTTTGGGATTATTGTTCAATGAAGTTCGTAGCTATGTTTCAGAACGCTACGAAAAATTGCATGAATAACAACTAGGGTAAAACTGCCAGGATGATCAGTTTTTAATACGGTGCCACGGATGGCGCTACTATTCCATATTCGGCTATTGCAATACAAGCCTACCTACTGTACGTCAGTTGACAATTGTCAATTCTGGTTAAAGTAGTCTGAAAACATTCCTGCCGCATGTGTGATGCCAATTTTTTCATCCCAATTCCGTAAGCAAAAAAACCAGGGATATTTTAGCTAATCCAGTGTAAGGCTTCCTCTAATCCGAAACCACATCAAAAATCAAAACTGTAAAGATTATCTGAGTAACAACTCAATTTATTCGATAACTTACAGAGGTAGATTTTATGAAATTAAAACCGACTAACGAACAAAAACAGATCATCAATCATCTACATGGTCACGCCATAGTTAAGGCTGGTCCAGGTTGCGCTAAAACATCAACATTAGCGTTACGCGTCAAACGCTTGCACGAACTAGGGTACGGTCTCAAAAGCATTGTCATCGTTACCTACAGCAAAGAATTAACCTTAGATATAAAACGAACCTTAGCAAAACAGCTTGACCCGGCAGTGGCAAAAAAAGTTACCGTGAAGACCATACATAGTTTGGCTTTACAGCTAGTTATGCAATACCACAAAGAGCAAGGTCTATCGCGACCTTCAGTCTTAAAAGACCAGAGAAAAAAGCAGTTTATTAAACGCTACGCTAAGCAAATTAGATTAAAAATACCTGAACTAAACCAGGCTTTTTACCACTACGAAACTGGGAAGGCAGCGAAGGTTGTAGCAGCTCTAGGTGAAGAAAAAGCTGCATTGGCAAAATCAGCTTATAAAGCCTATTCCAAGTACAAACAAAAACGTAATAAGGTCGATTTCGAAGACATGATAGGCCAGGCTTTGAAGCTGCTGAAGTCTGTCCCTGATGCGGCTTACTTGCTGCGTTCATATCAGCATCTGATGGTCGATGAACTACAGGACATTAACTACCCTCAAAAGGAGTTTATATTCGAACTGTGCCGATATATGACAAGCACGGTGCTGGTTGGCGATACTCATCAGTCTATCTACAAATGGCGTCATGCATTACCTCGCTATTGGGATGAGTTGGTAAAAGCCATGGCACCCAAGCAATTTACGCTAACACAGTCGTTTCGAATCCCCATACAGGCATTACCTTTAGTCAATGACATAGCAACTAAGATCGATAAAGATGCAGCCGTACTTACCAGTAAATTTGTGGGCGAAACGCCTGTATTAGTAGACCTTTTAGATCAAGAAGCACAACACATATGGCTAGCAAGAGAGATCAAGGCCTTGCGAGATAAAGAGATCGACATGGCCAATATTGCGATTTTAGCCAAAACCCGTAAAGAACTGAGCCAGACTGCCATTGCCTTACGGGCACGCGGTTTAAACATTACCGAACGATACCGGCCTACTAAAATCAATCAGCATAGAGCTCATTTGTTGGCGTTAATACAATTAGTTCGCCTAGAACAACGCCGAGTAACTAAAGGGTCTAAACGCTTAACCAAGAAAGAGCGTGAACTGGCAAAAAACCACATCGAAAATCTATGGTTAGACAAAAAGTTAAAAGCGATATTGCAAGAACGATTGGTTGTTAAGCCTAATGCAATTCTGAGCGTTAAATATGATAGTGACCACTATAAGCGGATAAATGTGTTGTCTAATGCTTTAAAACGAGCCGCTGGGTTATCTAATGTAGAAAGTTCCGTCCAATGTTTGATAGACGCTACAAAGTCGGTATTGAAGGACCGTCGTGACTATCACCACAAACTGCTACAACGTGACCTGGTTGACATCAAGATAAAAGCCCGTGATTGCGCAAGTTTGGACAATATCGATGCTGAATGGTTCGAATTATCTAAAAAAGATGAAAGACAGGGTGTGCAGATGATGACGGTCCACAGCGCTAAGGGGCAAGAATGGGACTACCTATTTCTAATAAACGTGGTTAATGGTGTCTATCCACGGTTCCAGTCTAAACCTAAAGCCCAAAAGGAGGAAAAACGGGTGTTCTATGTGGCAGTGACCAGGCACCATAAAAAACTCTACCTTCTACAAACACCTGTACCAGTAAAAATGATCCATAAAAAATCTAAAGTTAATTCTGGATCCATTAAGCCTAAACTCCTTGATGAACCATCACCCTTTATTGATAGGGATAAACAAGGTTTGGCCTACAAGGTTATTAACGCTAAAACTACTAATTAATACTGACGAATTACCATGATATTAATATTAGATAGCAATATGTGCGATGTCTTTTCAAGAAGTGCACAATTTGCAAGTGGTTATTTGGGTGGTTTTATTGTGGGTAGAGTTAAAAATACCCGTAAAACGGCTGCTTTTTGTGTGGGGAGTGTGTGTTTCTGAATCATAATTTCATCAATATATATCATAACCATATATTATAACTAACAATTGGAATTAAACTGAAATATGTGTGCCAATAAAATAAGCTTAAATCTCTTTCAAAGTTGCTTAGAAGACAAAGGTTTTGAAGTAAAGTTCTTTTATGATCGAGTCAAACTCTATGTTGATAGCAGTAATAAAAAAGCGAAAATTGAAAAGATATGCCCGAATAAAGAACAGCAAAAAATCATCCCGAGGACTTTGTTACATTACGATACCATGAGCTTAATAATAGACGCCTGTCAGCCAGATGATGCCTATTTTGAACAACTTAATAATGCAATTAGCGGAGATTATCTCGTTAACTATATTGAGTTTGCTATGGATATTCTTTGTAGCAATAAAAGACAAGTAAATGAGTTAGGTAAGCTGTTAAACGAGCTATTGGTTTTTGAGAGAAAAAGAAGTAATACCCGCTTTTATTACAAAAAAGTAAAAAAGACTCATTACTATGGAACTCGGTGTAGGCACAAAGATGTTTTAGTTATCTATAATGATAAAAAACATAAAATTGATCCAGACAAACATTGTGTACATCTTGAAATGAGACTGTATGGATCAACAATTATAAAAAGATTTGGTATATATACCATTCAAGATTTAATCGAGTTTCAGCATAAAAATATTTGGGATAAATATCTTGATTTGCGAGATGTAAATTACAAGAAGCTGGGGCGCTTATCTATGGAGGCAAAAGAAAGCTTGGTTGATAGTTCGTATTGGAGGCATGGACAAAAGATGTTCAATAAATACGGCAGTGCGCAAGAACTTCTACAGTTGGAACCTTATTGTACTGAAGCATTTGTGCCAATAAAAAACCGTAGGATGTTCGAGTCGAGACTGAAGAGTGCTTTGAAATAAGTTACTGCAGACAATAGCGGTCAAGTTATTTTTGCCATTTTTCGAGGAATGAGCTTTGCATTGTTAAACGTCGAATGGCAAGCTTGCGAGTCTGGCATATAGGCCGCTCTGTTTACGTAAATCCACCGGGGCACCGATTTCGACGATACGTCCTTGGTCCAACAGGATGATGCGGTTGACCTTCTTCACTGTGGCTAGCCGGTGAGAAATGATGGTGGTGGGACGCCCTGCATGGCGGCATGCAGTTGGTCGCAGATACTCGCTATTCATGGTTTCTGCAAACTCCGACGGCGTAAACCCACAAAGCAGTCATTCGCAACTGCCCAATTTTGAGATAACCTAAAGGCTCCATCCGACCCCTAGTTGACATTCGAAGCTTTGCGCTCAATGTCGGCAGGGATTCAATTAGCAGCCATTCAACGACGCAAATAACCGGCGCTGAGCGACAGCGAAGCGTCCGTGTTAATTTGCCTTGTTAGCTTTCATTCTCTGCCAAGACCCAGTCACCTTGACTAATTTTATTCATCATAGTGAATGGGAAGTTATAGAAAAACTGGTCAATATCTTCTGATTTCACTTGATCAATATGAGTTAGATGCCCATCAGCTAACTGTAGGGCTATCATTTCCTTGGTAATTTCAGCAAATGTATCCACTTCCGAAAGCAACCACGTTTTCTGATCTCTTTCAAAAAAGTCGTAAGGCAGATCATCAAGGCTTAAGTTTTCTACATCATGACTTTTATCTTTACTAAGCTCTATCAGAACAAATTCAAAAAAATCGGTGAGGTACGAATATAAAAGATGCGTATGAAAGACAAAATAATTGTCGGCAAAGTTAATGTTATTATTGTACTTGTTAGAGTACATATAATGAGGCTCAATCAAATCATCTAAGTCAAAATTGTACGCCTGAAAACAGATTCTGTTTTTTACATTTTCATCATTCACATAAAAAGGATTAACTGTAATCCCGCCGTGAACTATTCTGTTCCTGATTTTATTAAGGCTTTTATACCAATCCAACTGCAAGGCAATGAGATTATTCGCATAAACCTCAAATTGACTTTCCAAGTAATCGTACCTATCGCCTTTTTTTTTACTGGGAAAGATTAGCTTGTCTGCTATTTGATACGCAATATCAAAAATCGTGCTAATTTTATAATAGCAATATTCAACGGAACTTATGCTGACAACCGAGGTTTGATCGTATCTTTTAATAAAATCACCATCTTTTTGAATTTTACTAATATGGGCAGTCGTATAGAATAATTTTTTAAAGTGTGTTTTTAAGTTCTTAAAGAGAAACTGAACCTTCTCATCATCCAGAAGTTCTGGTTCGTACTTGTTTAAATACATAATGAGTTTGTATGTTGGGCTATCAACTCTTTTGGCATTTACATCGACATACATCGCACATCCTCGTTTGAAAGCAAACGTTTGAAATCACCGGCCTGGCGCGACTTGCCGCGACAAGTCCGGCGGAATGATAGGTTAAGCAGCATTTCGTTACGTACCTTCAACGTCTGCTACCTGTAGTAAGGCTGGCGGGAATGCACCAGACGGTTTAGTACTCAACTCTAAGAGCCGATTGAAGATCTTTTCTTCTGCCTTCAACGGTGCCTGCATAGCCTGCTGCCCAAAGAACGCAGCAAGATAACCGCAACCAGCGTGCAGTACACCAATCAAAATTTCCTCAAGTTGGCATACTGTCGCGGTCCGAAATCCGTCGGTAGTTCGCTCGCCCGTCTGATGCGCCGAGTAAAAATAGCTTACTCCGAAGGGAGAGCCATGAATAATTTCTGACGACAGACTGTAGATCAGGAAATCTGCTGCGAGCAGGCGTGATGCAGCGCGGCGCCCCGCAAGCTTGCCCACCATTCTGATGCGGCTTGGAACATCAAGATTTGTCCATTTGTCTTTGCCTTTTCCGCTAAACTCAGGAAACTGCTGCGCAAGAGTCGCCTGAGGATCGGCATCCGAGCGAACCTCAAGTGAAAAATCTCCACTTCCTCTCTTTCTGTTGAAATGTCGCCAAGCGGCAAAGTCGATGTAGCGGATAGCCCGCGATGCGACTTCATCGGACTCAGCTAAGAGATAGCTGGCGTTTAGGAAGGACTCGAATGCTGAACGGGCAACCGGATACGCATCTCGAACGGGTATGCCTCGAAGCTTCGCCATGCGTAGCAATGTTTCAAGCGATTGGCCCGCTCCCATCGCTAGATGCGTGCTGATACGCCTCTGGCTGTCGCCAAGACTGCACACCAGTTTCTCCCCTTCGAAAGTAGCAGGGCCTTGAGATGCGACGTAGAGCGCAAGACGAAGAAACTCCTGCTGGAGCATTGCCAGCCCTCGAAGTGCGTCGATGAGTGGTAGTTCTTCAATATCCATTGGGGAGGAGGGCAGCCAAGTAATGATGCCTAGCTAGTTATCATCTAGGTCTGCATATCTTATACACTAGACCAATCATCTGCGTCAATCTCCGTCTGTAACCCTTATAGTTCTAAATGGGATAGTATACAGTTTTGATATGATAGCGGGGTCTGGATAACTTCAACGGCTGGGCCGCTAGTGACAAATGCTCCATTGTTATTGAATGTCCGCTCTTCATAAACTTGCTGCCATTCGAAAAATATATCTAACAGTCCGCTTGGCCGAACCGCGGCATTCGCGACAGGCAGGACTCGACCCGTTACTGCCAATCAGCATATTCCGTTGAATGGCGGCAATCTAGTCTTAACCTGCCACTAATCATCAGCTGGGCGGATGATATACAGAAGGGGAAAACCCTTGTAGACCACGAATTTATTGAGTAGAAGTAGGTTTCGTGGTAGATAATGCAGTTAACTTTTTAATTACTTGTTAGCATTTCACATATACTCCTAGACAATGCTGTTTGAAGAAAAAGACCGCGCTTACCAGGGGCCTAAGACCTATATCGAGAGTGATTTCGAATACTTAGATAGATCTGGGCGGAAAGAAGCACAAAGGGTTCGGGAATTCCTGGATGAATGGATAGGGTGCTTTCCAGAAAATGAGGCTAACGAACTCATTTCGAGAATCACATCCAGAGACAAAAGAGCATTCGATTCAGCAATCTTCGAAATTGTACTGTTTGCAATCATTGCAAGCTTAGGCGGTCATCTCGACGTTCACCCAGAGCTCGAAAATGGCTCTGAAAAGCGGCCCGATTTTCTAGTCCGAATGCCGAATGGCGAGCAATTTTACCTTGAAGCAGTGTTGGCGTCTGAATTCAGTGAAGCGGAAAAAGCTGCAGAACGGAGGAAGAATGTAGTACTAGAAGCTATTGAGAAGCTTGATTCACCAAACTTCTTTGTTGGAATAAACGCTGAAGGTAATCCTGATACTCCTCCATCAAGTAAGGCGCTGCGCCGAGATCTGACTGGGTGGCTGGCTAACCTAGACCCAGACCTTGTGGCAAGAGAAGTAGAGGAGAATGGTCACGATAAAGTTCCTACTATGGCTTGGGAACACGATGGTTGGCTCGTTGAGTTCGAGGCCATCCCGATTAAACCGGAGAGACGAGGAAAGGGACAGAGAGTTATCGGAATGCATTTCGGTGGTGCTCGATGGGTAAATGAATGGGAGCCAATTAGAGACGCCATTCGTTCGAAAGGAGGAAGATACGGCGAGTTTGCTAAGCCTTTCATTGTCGCAGTAAACGTTGATGCTGTTTCTTTAGATCGTATTGATGAAATGCAGGCTCTATTTGGTCAGGAGGAATACGTCTTTAATAGAACAAATCCAAACGGCCATCCTGAAATGAGGCGGGCGCCTAATGGCGCATGGTTTGGCCCAAAAGGGCCGCAGTATACGAGAGTTAGCGGAGCCTGGATTTTTGGTGGCGTAAATCCGTGGAACATTGTCACACGAAAGAACACGCTTTATTTCAATCCGTGGGCACAATTGCCTAATCCAGCTTCACTTCAGATAGTTAACCATGCCATGGCGAAGAATGAAAAGATAGAGTGGGTTGAAGGTGAAATGCTTTCAACAGTTCTTCGGTTATCAGAAGATTGGCCGGAATAAGTGCTAATAAAGAGCTACAATGGACGGTAAAAAGTGAAGATAGGGACGAGCGTAGCTTTTTGTCGTCCCTGAGACAAATCGTTATACCTTGGAAAAAGAGAATGCCTTCGATTGAATCGGATAATTTTGCGGAACGTATGCGTGCGGCTGTCTCGCTCGGCTGGGTCATGTTCTCTAGAAAGGTCGGAACGGGTATGGTCCCAATAAACAAGGAAGCTTCAATGCAACTGCAGTATGCTTATGTGCTTCAGCAACTGATTCCCCTCATAACCTTTCATGAGAAAGAATCGTTCGAAATTGAGTTGGAGACAGGCGTGGAAGTAGATGGGCGAACCCGCGAAATAGACCTC
>Ga0208510_100726_pt1 | contig 9771 bp, 13 predicted proteins | sample LakWasMet33_HOW6_2_FD_183875 | JGI IMG/M metagenome (GOLD analysis project Ga0208510, IMG submission 183875) | Freshwater sediment methanotrophic microbial communities from Lake Washington under simulated oxygen tension - Sediment Metagenome... | ecosystem: Environmental > Aquatic > Freshwater >...
TAATATTGAAGGCATTACCGGCGGCGATGATTACGCGGCTATCCATCAAGCAGTATTTAGACGATTTAAACGCTTGCAACAGGATGAGATGATCAATGCGCCGGATATTTTGTTTATAGACGGCGGCAAAGGCCAGGTACATGAGGCAGAAAAGGCGTTGGCAGAGTTGGGTGTAAACAATGTTATGATAGTCGGAGTTTCTAAAGGACCGGACAGAAAAGCCGGCATGGAAAAGCTAATTTTAGTTGGACAACAGCAACCGATCGACGTCACACCAGGCGCAAGTGGTTTGCTATTAATTCAGCATATTCGCGATGAAGCACATCGATTTGCGATTACCGGACACAGGCAACGTCGAGCCAAGGTTACTAAACAATCAACTCTGGAGACCATTCCAGGCTTGGGAGTAAAGCGGCGGCAGCTGTTGTTAAAACAATTTGGGGGGTTGCAGGGTGTCGCTCGAGCCAGTATCGATGGGCTTTGCAGCATAGACGGCATCAATCGACAGTTGGCGCAACGAATTTACCAATTTTTTCATCATCAAGATGACACTTGAATTTAATTTACCGACCAATCTGACGCTGTTACGCATTGCGCTTATTCCATTGCTGGTAGTGATTTTTTACTTGCCATGGGTATATGCCAACGTGGTATGCACAGCGATTTTTATATTGGCTGGTTTTACCGATTGGCTGGATGGTTATCTGGCCAGGAAAATGCGTATGGAAACGCCTTTCGGTGCTTTTTTAGACCCGGTTGCAGATAAGTTAATGGTAGCAATCGTTTTAGTATTAATTGTTCAGCAGCAACCAGATCCGTATTTGGCGATACCGGCCGCGATCATTATCGGTCGAGAAATAACTATCGCATCGTTACGAGAATGGATGGCAGAGCTGGGCAAACGGGCGAAAGTAAAAGTCTCGACTGTAGGCAAATGGAAAACCACTTTGCAAATGCTGGCAATGACCTTGTTGCTGTACCGTGAAGATTTACTGGGCTTGCCTATAAATGCCATGGGCTATGGTTTTTTGTATGTTGCCGCCCTGTTAACATTGTGGTCAATGGTCAATTATTTAATCGCGGCACTGGCTGCGATCAAAGAACAATAATAACTACTGGGGGCAAGCCCTCGCTTTCTAACACCTGATAAACAGCACACTGATAAGCTGTAGAATAATTAAATGGATCAAGAAACAGAAACTACACAAACACCTTCTGGTGAGCAGGATATTATCTTACAAGCAGCTCTGAAGCTTTTCGCCAATAAAGGCTATTTCAATACTTCTTTGTTAGATATTAAAGAGGCTGCAAATTTGCAAAGCCTCCAAATCATCCATCATCATTTCAAAACCAAACAACTGCTTGCTTCAGCTTTATATGCCAATGTTTCAGATAGCTTAAGCATTTCAATTGATGATATTAGCCGTAGAAACCCAAAAGCCTCAGAACAATTACGGGGTATAGTCGATTTGCTATTTACCCTGACTGATGACGCGCCTGATGTAATGCGATTTATCTTAACCGTCAAAATAAATGATTTTTTGCATGAAGAAAAAATCGGCCTGGAAGCTCCGGCTCAAAACAAAATCATTAAGATAATTGACGCAGGCATCAAAGCGGGGGAAATACGTAATATTTGCCCACAGCTAGCCTACGCCTATTTTTTTGGTGTGATTGATAACACCTTAAAATTAGTATTGGCCGGCAGCCTCGATAAAAAAGCGGATTTTTACCAAGCACAAGCATGGTTGGCCGCTTGGAATACTATCGCCAAAAAATAACTTAATTCCCGCTTGTGCTACTTTTAGGGCAACACTTATTCTGCGGAGGCAGTTGTGCCCAAAAGTATGCCCGGCTATACCTCTCATCTGGATGAGGAATCGCCTAAAGCCCCAGTAGTAAAATTATTTTTAATCATCCTTATCGTCACATTTTGTGCCGAAATTTTGATTATGCAGCTCCTGCCATTATTGAGCATTGCTAAGCTAGATACCCGCCAGCTTGCCCTGATTGATGCCTTTTGTTTAAGTATCGTTGCCTGCATCGTCATTTTACCTTTGCTATTGCGCCACCAAAAGCGCATCAGCGCCGCACAGTCTCGTCTTGCTCAACAACTACAAGCGCTAAATCAACACGCCAGTGTCAGCATCACCGATGCCAAGGGCCGAATTATTTATGCAAACAATAAGTTTTGCGAAATAACCGGCTACAGCCCTCAAGAATTATATGGGCAATCTCATCGCATTATAAATTCCGGCTATCATCCCAAAGAATTTTTTGCACAGCTGTGGAGCACGCTTGGTCAAGGCAAAATTTGGCAGGGAGACTTATGTAATCGCACAAAAACCGGCGAACACTACTGGGTACGCACAACCATTGTGCCGATCGCTGATAACACTGGAAATACCACCAAATATATTTCCATGCGCACCGACATTACCTCCCAAAAATTACTGGAGCATGCCGCATTAAAGTCAGAAGAATGGCTGCATACCATTATGGACAATATGGGCGATGGCATTTATACCCTGGATAGCGAAGGTCATCTTACCTACTTTAATCCTGAAGCCGAGCGGCTGCTGGGATGGCGATTGGAAGAACTTAAAGGCAAATTGCTACACGATGCCATCCATCATCACAGACCTGATGGGCAAATACTGGCATTAGCCGAATGTCCAATCACTACGGCCATGAAGAATAAACAGATCTATCGATCTGAAAATGAAGTTTTCTTTAATAAAAATGGTCTAGCACTACCGGTCAGCGTGACCGGTGCCCCGTTACTTGACGAAGATCAAGTGACTGGTTTTGTAGTCACTTTTCGTGATGCACGCGTGCAACAGCAAATTCAGACCAAACTGATCGAAGCGAAAGAGGCGGCAGAAGAAACAGCCCGCATTAAGGCTGACTTCTTATCCACCATGAGCCATGAAATTCGCACCCCACTGAATGGCGTTATCGGCATGACCGATTTGTTGCTGGACACAGCGATGAATGAAGAGCAATTGGAGTTTGCCAATACCATCAAAATTTCCGCCAACGCTTTACTCGGCATCATCAACGACATTTTAGATTTTTCTAAAATTGAGGCTGGTCGACTGGAGATTGAACAGATTGAGTTTTCCTTACAGCATGTACTGGAAGGCAGCGTCGATCTGGTTGCGAGTAAAGCTTATGAAAAAGGCCTATCCCTGATGAGCTTTGTCGACCCGGCCATCCCCAATCGTTTAACAGGCGATCCTGCAAGATTACGGCAAATTTTGCTCAATTTTCTCAGTAACGCTATTAAATTTACGACCAACGGCGATATTGTCGCCAGAGCAAAACTGGAAACACACAACAGTAAGCAAGTAAGGGTTCGACTGGAAGTAAGTGATAACGGCATTGGCATTACTGGTGAAACACAACGCCGACTATTTCAGCCATTTGCCCAGGCTGACAGCTCAACTACACGAAAATACGGCGGCACCGGCTTAGGACTCTCTATTTGCAAGCATCTAGCGGAATTAATGGACGGTGAAATTGGCATGGAAAGTCATGAAGGGCAAGGCTCCGTTTTTTGGATCAGCATCCCGTTTACAGTTAATACCACAGAAATCCTAGCGCAAACATCACCAGCGCCCGCCAATACAGCTACTGATACTCAAAAGTATAACGCGTTACCGCAACCTTCAGTACATGGAAAGCGATTGTTACTGGCTGGCGACAAAGCTGGCAATCGTGCCCTGTATTTGATGTATCTATACGCTTGGGGCTTGCGCGTTGATGTGGCAGAAAGCTTACTGGAAATATGCCAACTGATTAATGACGCGAAGACCGCTGGCGATGAGTACATGGCACTACTCTTAACTCAACCGTTGCCGGATAGTGATTTACTGCACACCATCAGTGCTGTACATAAAGAACCAGGGCTGCAATCATTTCCAATTGTAGTGTGCCAAGCACTGGTCGATTTATCACTAAAGAACACTTTAATCGATGTCGGAGCTACTGCTGTTTTGGTAAAGCCCGTTAAACAATCGGCTTTATTTGATGCCATCGTTAGCTTGCTCAACCTTGATGGGCTAGCCAAAGTAGAGCCGGAATTGATTACGCCGACAGAACGCGCTGCAATCCCCCCGCCCATTAATCATGCTCAGGCACAACAACGGCTGATTTTATTGGCAGAAGACAACTTAGTAAATCAACAAGTGGCTTTGCGTGTCCTCAACAAAATGGGTTACATCGTGCATATCGCCAACAATGGCCAGGAAGCGTTATCGGCAATGCAACATTCGCCTTACTCCCTGATATTAATGGATTGCCAAATGCCGGTGATGGACGGTTTTGAAGCGACCCATATCATTCGTCACAGAGAAGCTGAAAACAAACAACATATCCCCATCGTCGCAATGACCGCAAATGCCATGCAAGGCGACCGCGAGCGTTGCCTGGCAGCCGGTATGGATGACTATGTCACCAAACCCATTGATGTAGAAAACTTACAAACGATATTAAGCAATTGGCTACCGCTAGACCCCGCAAGCGCCGAAACCAATGCAACAAAAGTAAACGCTATCGCAGCTGACGATGCTCAAAAGAGCCTGGAGCCAGTAATTGAACTGGCACGATTACACGATTTATTCGGTGATGACGATGAGGTTATTGCCGAACTTTTAGACGTATTTTTAGGATCATTAAAGCAGCTACGAGAAAAATTGATACGGGCAATTGCCGAGCAAAAGCCAACAATTAAATCACTAGCACATGAACTTAAAGGTTCTGCTGCAAATGTCGGCGCAATGCGTCTGTCTCGCCACTCGGCCAAGCTGGAACAACTGGTCAGCACTAATCAATGGGCAGCAATAAACGAATATTGGCAAGTGATCGATGAAGAAATTCATCAAATCATACTATTTATAAAAAACATGGGAACACACTAATGGCACTGGTACTGGTCGTCGATGATAATGCAACCAATCTGACCCTATTTCGGCATTTACTAAAAAAAATGGATGAAGTGGAAGTGGCTAGCTTTGATGATCCGTTGCGTGCCATTGAATGGTGTGCCGTTAACACCCCTGACTTGGTGTTACTGGACTATATGATGCCTGATATGGATGGCCTGGAGTTTATTCAGCATTTTCGAGCGATACCCGGTTACCACGACATCCCCTTAATTATGGTGACTGCCGATACTGAGAGCGACGTCCGTTATCGGGCGCTAGAACACGGCGCGCATGATTTTTTAACTAAGCCTGTCGACAAAACCGAACTAACCGCACGGGTACGTAACTTGTTAGCGCTAAGACGCAGCCAAGTACAATTGGCTAATCGCTCGCAATGGTTGGCTCAGGAAGTCAAAAAAGCCACATCAGAAATTGCCGCACGCGAGCGCGAAGTTATTCTGCGCCTATCGCGTGCTGCTGAATACCGCGATCCAGAAACTGGGGCGCATTTATTACGAATGGCCCATTACTCACAGATAATCGCTGCCAAACTTGGTTTTTCTCAAGAAGAACAAGATTTATTACTGGAAGCGGCCCCCATGCACGACATTGGCAAAGTAGGTACACCTGATCATATTTTGCTTAAACCCGGCAAATTAACCGAAGATGAGTTTGAAATAATGAAACAACACGCTATCAACGGTTACAATATCCTGGCTGATAGCGTATCGCCATTGTTGCGATTGGCTGCCGACTTAGCCTTAACGCATCATGAGAAATACAATGGCAGCGGTTATCCGCGCGGCTTGAAAGGTGAAGAAATCCCTATCCATGGTCGAATTGTTGCTGTCGCTGATGTGTTTGATGCATTAACATCCGAACGCCCCTACAAAAAAGCGTGGCCATTGCAACAAGCCGTAGAGTTTTTACAAGTAGGTCGTGGCGTGCATTTTGACCCCGTCTGCGTAGATGCATTTTTAGAGCAATGGCCAGAAATTCTGGTTATTCGTGATCAATATCAGGATGACCAAGAACATGCTTTATAAAACTTGTCATTTGTCTACGTTCGTCCTCGACTGCATGGAGAGCCTGCCCCGCTGTATCGGGCATGCAGGAGGTAGAGCACCAACAGTAGGCGCTTCGCTTAATGCGCCTACTGTTGGTAGGCGACGCAGGAGCAGTTGCCGAGAGCCTATCGAAGAATAAATGGATTTAACTTTACAAAGAGCATCCTTAAACCAACTTAAGCCTACAAATTGTAAATAGCTATGGGTGATGTAATTCCCTTTAAACGACCCAAAATTTCAGAAAAACACAAAGGCAACACCTTATGCCGAAGTGGCTTTCACAAATGGTTAATTATTAACAGCCAACAATTTGATGTCATGCAAGGTAAACTCGTTACCGTCTATCAATGCAAACGCTGCGGTAAACTGAAAAGAGTGCTGAAATAAATCTTAAAAAACTAATGCGCCTGACCGAGTTAAATCCAAGCCATGTATCGACACTATCAATAGGAAACCTCGAAAACCCCTGCACTTCGATAAACTCAGTGCGAACGGCACTATATAAATCAATGAGTTCCGTTCGCGGTGAGCTTGTCGAACCATGAACGGAATGGGTTTTTCGAGGTTCCCATAACAACAATCGATTTATCGGGGATTTTTAGATGAAAACAATTACTTTGAAAATTGATGACAACGTAAATGATAAGTTTCTTTGGCTACTAGAACATTTTTCATCAAATGAAATTAAAATTCTGGAGCAATCAGATTATATAAGCGACGACAATTACCTTAGATCAATAGATGGCATGGTTGAAAGCATAAATGAAGCTAGAAATGAACCCATCAATAAAGGTATAAAACTAGATGATTTGGATTGGTGATGTATACCATTGTATTCATGACGCAAGCCCAAAAAGACGCTAAAAATTTAAATGCCCGCGGACTTAAAGATAACGCGTTGAAGTTAATAAATATTATCAGTAAAAATCCGTTGCAATACCCCCCTGAATTTGAATACTTAAAAGGCGACATGAAGGGTCTTATTAGCAGACGAATAAACAAACAACACCGCCTTGTCTATGAAGTTTTAGAGCAAGATAAATAATCAAAGTCTATCGCATGTGGAGTCATTACGAATAGCCAAATAGACTCCTCATTAGAGAAGTGTTTGCTAACATAGTTTGCGTCAACAATGTGCCCGATGTTGGGCTTCATGTATCAACCCTAAACCCTATATTCTTTTGATTAACCAGTTAGCGCCTTCAGGAGACCCATCATGCAAATAACCATTGAATTACCCAATGATTTTGTAGCCTTTCAGGCCGTCCCTGAAATCAAGCAAGAAATCAAAACCTCATACGCCCTCTGGCTTTTCCAGCACGAGCGAGTCACACTCATCAAGGCGGCCGAACTGGCAGGCGTCGACCTATATGACTTTATGAGTATCTGTAAAAGCAATCGAATTCCAGTGATCGACATCACCCGTGATGAATTACTTGATGAACTAACTGGATTTAACCCGGCATGATTCTGGTTGCCGATGCCTCAGCGCTGATCGCCCTCGCAGCCTGCGACAGCCTCGCCTTGCTTGAAGCACTCTTCGGGACTGTATTGGTGCCAGAAACCGTATTTATTGAAGTCACGCCAGTAGACAAGCCCCAATCTGATCGACTGCGAAACTATCTGCGCGGCAAGGTCAGAACGGTAGATATGAGGCACTTTGTCTATTTAGATGGTTTTGCTGACGCGGGCGAAACAGAGGCTATGCTACTCTATAAAGAAATCGCCGCTGACTATCTGCTGATAGACGACAAGCGTGGTCGCAAAGTTGCAAAAATTAACCAAATCAAAACAATAGGATCGCTTGGCGTCCTACTGCAAGCCAAGCGCTCTGGCTTGATCAACTGCGTAGCCCCTCTGATCGAACAAATTGCCACGAGCCCGATTTTTATGAGTGAGGCTTTAGTGAAGACAGTGCTCGAATTGGCCGACGAGTCTTCACAGCAGAACTAGAATCACTCCCCCAAGTAAATTTACATGAAACAAACATTGCAGCTAGGTGCTCTTTCGGCCGCCACTAACCCTATATTCTTTTGATTAACCAGTTATCGCCTTCAGGAGACCCATCATGCAAATAACCATTGAATTACCCAATGATTTTGTAGCCTTTAAGGCCGTCCCTGAAATCAAGCAAGAAATCAAAACTTCATACGCCCTCTGGTTTGTTTCAGCACGAGCGCGTCACACTCGTCAACAGTGCCGAACTGGCAGGCGTTGACCTATATGACTTTATGAGCACCTTTACAGACAAACGGAGAACTAGGCAGTATATTGCAAGCCTTGCCCCTGTATTTTCTGTATCAAAACCACTTTTAAGGAACAGTGCCATGTATGCGATTGAATTTGAAACTGACATTACCGGTAACTTCATCGAACTAAAAGATTATGAGCAACTGCTTAACAAACACGCCAAAGTAATTGTATTGGTCGATGAAATGAATAAAGAAACAGAACAGCCAATTACGCGAACCATAAAGCAATTACAACAATTTAATGACATTATTAGTCCGCGTTGCAACCTACCCATGGTTAGCAAAGAGATTGATATAAACACATTATGTAATGAGATTAACCGTGATATTTTTTGATACTAACGTCTTGGTATATTTTGCAATCAACCAAGACGTCAGAAAACAAAGCATCGCGCAAATACTGATTCAGCAAGCCATAGAAAAACAAACTCTGGTTATATCCCCGCTGGTAATAATCGAATTTATTTTTGTATTATCCAAACTTAACCAACTTGTAGAACAAGATAAAGTGGTGTCATTTTTCCAACAGTTTGTTAAAGGACAAATAGACAGTAATTTAGTGTTGTCAGCCTATCGACTATGCGCTCAACACCCAGAACAAGGGGAAAACATAAACGATGTTATTCATCTTAAATTTGCAGAACAGCACTGTGAAAAAATCATCACTTTTGACACCGACTTTAAATCATTAGCGTCTTTTTCTACAATCAAGCTCGAACTACAATCTTGAGTATTATTAATAGTATATAAAAGAGCCCCCTCCTTATTTTATAACTCCACTGAAATTAACCGTAGCATCACTCCCGCAAGTAAATTTACATGAAACAAACATTGCAGTTAGGCGCTCTTTCGGCCGCCAACATTGGCATCGCTTTCCTTTTCCAGTGGTATGTCATTACACAATTGGGCCCAGGATTAGAGTCAGACGCGCTGTTTGCAGGCATGACAATTCCCCAACTTGTGTTGGCGGTTATCAGCTGCTCACTCATGCATGTATTAGTGCCAATTCTTGTAGGAGAACGCGAAGACCGTCTTAGACATAATGCATGGAGCTTGCTTGTTCTTATTGGTGAGCGCTCTTGCTCAGGTAGCCGAGTATTTTGATGTGGGCTATGCTACCGTGAGTCGAGCAGTGAAACAGATTGCAAAGAGAGTCAAATGTAAAACTTGCCCCTCTTTTGCTGAGTGCGTCCGGTGCTATATAAGTTAGAGCTCAGTTCGTGGAGAAACCTATCGAACCCGTATTTCGAGGGCTCCATACATAACAACAATCGATTTATCGGGAATTTTTAGATGAAAACAATTACTTTGAAAATTGATGACAACGTAAATGATAAGTTTCTTTGGCTACTAGAACATTTTTCATCAAATGAAATTAAAATTCTGGAGCAATCAGACTATATAAGCGACGACAATTACCTTAGATCAATAGATGGCATGGTTGAAAGCATAAATGAAGCTAGAAATGAACCCATCAATAAAGGTATAAAACTAGATGATTTGGATTGGTGATGTATACCATTG